>Ga0209166_10000719_pt1 | contig 32506 bp, 34 predicted proteins | sample Coa_R1_3_FD_187151 | JGI IMG/M metagenome (GOLD analysis project Ga0209166, IMG submission 187151) | Surface soil microbial communities from Centralia Pennsylvania, which are recovering from an underground coalmine fire - Coalmine... | ecosystem: Environmental > Terrestrial > Soil >...
AAGTGGAAGGTCGATCTGCGAAGGGCGCCGGCTGGCCGATGGAATTCCTCCACGCACATGTTGGCCTCGTGCGGCCAACGCGGAAGAAACTTCTTCCACCCTAGCGCACAGCCGCGTGAGGGTCAAGTTGCACCGTTACGGGTGGTAGATCAGTTTCCGGTAAGCACGGGAAATCGGAAGAGTGGAGGCTAGTACTTGACTTGGACGATTACCGCGTTTATCAGGAGTTGGTCGTCAGGATGGGGGTTTAGTAGGTCGCGCTGTCCGGTACTTCGTAGGCTACTTACGTCAGTGAGGTTGGGAGATTTGTTCGGAGGTTTGGACGCTAAAGAGTAAGAAATCGGAGAAGGTGTGGGAGACAACGACGCGGTCGATGTCGAAGGTGGCGTATGTGTCGGCGGATTGCGGGAGCCAGACGACGATGTCTTTTGAGCGGAAGCGGACGGACGCGTAGTCGATCGAGAGATACCATTCGCGGACAGCGACGGCGGGGATTTCGTGCATCATCGCGATTTCCATGTGAATGACGACTCCGCTGTGTTGAGCGATCCACGCGCGACCTCGCAACGGCACGGGATAGGAACGCTGGTTCGTGTGGAAGGCCGCGGTATGGTTTGGGCGGTCTTTTCGCTGGCGGAATGAGATAATCCACGCGGCGCGATCCTTCCAGTTGGTCGCCGCTTCGCACTTCATGTCGTAATCGGGCCGAAGATCCGGATGGAAGATGAGGGCCATTTCCGGCATGCCGATGTCCTGATTTTCGAGTGGAAATTCCATGGCGGCCTGCGTGACCCTGCGGCTTTCCTTGACGACAAAGCTGCTTCCCCGCCTAGCGAGCGTAGCCGTGTAGTCGAATGATGCCGAGCCGCCGCCGCGGTTATCGCCGAATCCACCCGCGCCGAAGGTGCGGTAATCGATTTGTTCGCGAGCGGTGAAATTCTGGAGATTTTCGACGAGCTCGGTGGCGCGGGCCCCTGCTTGCGCCAGGACTTTATCGAGATCGCAAGGGGACGCATCGGAAGAGGAGCGGAGCTTCGCGTCGATCTTGGGAGGATCCCATACGAGACTTTTTGATTTTGAGGTTTGAGCGTCGGAACTCGATGGCGAATCGCCTGCGGGAGCTTGGGGTTGCGATTGTTGAGCAGCGACGTGCAGGGCGAGCAGGGTGGCGAAGAGGAGAGCGGCTGCCAAGCGCGAGGTGCGGAGCATTTGTGCGGGGATTGTAGCACCGAGGGAGAAACGGAAAAAAGAATAAAGTAAAGGGGAAGGGTGTGCAATTTTGAGTTTGTGAGTCGTGTAACAAACGACGGTGATTCCACTTGCTTGGTAAGTCGTTAATGGGGACTTACGCATTACTTCCGGGTTGCCGACGATACACCCGGAATGCAACAGTCGCTACTGCACCTCCTGCAGCCAATTGATGAGCTTTGATTGGAGGCGGCTGGTGTGTTCAGATTAAGCCCTCAGCTTTGCGCCGTCAGGGGCGCAGAAAACACGAGGTTTCGCGACAGCTTACACGTATAGGTGATACAGGCATTTAAGCCATCGCGGACGGCAGGGGGACTTGGCTTGGCTCATTTGACGCTTGGGGAATCCTCATGAAACTTCTGGCGCAGATCTCAGTGCTCCTTGCGGGTGTCTGTTCGGTGTTCGCTCAATCAAAGCCCGTAGCCCTGATGCCGGGGATGGGCCAGCATCACCACTCGATTTCCACCAAGAGTCTGGAGGCGCAGCGCTTCTTCGATCAGGGGCTCACACTGGTCTTTGGTTTCAACCACGAAGAGGCTGCTCGATCTTTCCGGCGCGCGGCGGAGTTCGATCCACAAGCAGCGATGCCTTATTGGGGTGTCGCGCTGGCCTTCGGCCCATGCATCAATCTCGATGTAGATCCACCTCACGAAAAGGCCGCTTATGAAGCGATGCAGAAGGCGATCTCGCTCTCGCCGCATGCGACCGAAAGCGAGCGCGCTTACATTCAAGCTCTGGCGACGCGCTACTCGGCTGATCCCGGCGCGAATTTGAGAAAACTCGACGCCGACTATGCTCGCGCGATGCGAGATTTATCCAGGCGCTACCCCGACGATCTCGACGCCGCCACACTGTATGCCGAGAGCCTAATGGATCTCCACCCCTGGAAGCTTTGGACCCTCAATGGCCGCCCTGCCGAAGGTACCGAGGAGATTGTTGCCACCCTCGAATCCGTGTTACGGCGCGATCCCAACCACATTGGCGCGAATCACTACTACATTCATGCCGTGGAAGCCTCCCCGCATCCCGAGTGGGCCTTACCTAGCGCCCGGCGTCTGGAAATGCTTGCGCCCGGGGCAGGACATCTGGTGCATATGCCCGCGCACACCTTTTTCCGTGTTGGAGACTACGCAGCCTCGGCGCGCAGCAATGAGATCGCCGCTGACACCGACCGTATCTACCTGCGAGACAGCGGCACCACCGGCAGCATGTACGACATCATCTACTTCGCTCACAACCTCCAGTACCTTGCCGCTGCCGATTGCATGCAAGGCAGGTTTGCAGACGCCAGACAGGCCGCCGAGGAACTGGTTACGCACATCGGCCCCATGGTTTCGGCCAATCAGGCGATGGCCGAACCCTACGTGCCCACTCTGATTTACGTCCTTCTCCGCTTCCATCGGTGGGATGAAATCTGGAAGCTACCCCCGCCGGACTCACACCTGGCGGTGACAACCGCATTCTGGCATCTCGCCCGAGGATCGGCTGCGGCCGCAACGGGCCACCTCGAGATGGCAGAAAGGGAGCGTAAGACTTTGGAAGCGGTGCGCAAAGAAATGCCGCCAGATGCAGAGTTCAGCATGTATTCCAACAAAGCGCGGACCTTCCTGGACCTGGCCGCAAACATTTTGGACGCGCGCATCTCCGCCGCGCACTCCGACCGTGCACGTGCGATTGAGTATTGGAAAAATGCAGTTCAGATCCAGGACGGGTTTTACTACGGTGAACCACCCGAATGGTTTTATCCTGTGCGTGAATCGCTGGGCGCTGCCTTGATGTTGAACGGCCAACCCGCGCAGGCGGAAGCAGTGTTTCGCGCCGATCTGGAACAATACCCTCGAAATCCCCGGTCGCTGTTCGGTCTCTTGAAGAGTTTAGAAGCCCAGAACAAGATCCCTAACGCGGAATGGGTTCGGAGAGAATTTGAGGCCGCATGGAAGAACGCGGACGTAACACTGGAACTCGGAGACCTGTAGGCTTGCCGTCACTAGCTACTTCCGAGTGACGGGCAAACCGGAAGTAATTCCACTCGTGAGGTTAATCGCGTATTTGGGAACGAACCCACTGCTGGTAACGGGGTTATTACAGAATGGTCGTAGTGGCTGATTCGCTCGCAACGATTATTATGTTATTGAGCAAAGCCGTTTCTCAGCCCAATTCCGTTCGAGTATTCTGGCTGTAGAGGCGGCAACCATCTCAAGCAAGAAGCAAGATCGTAGCCCGAATCCCATCGTCGACGGGCACGGTGGCGGGTCTGTTCAATTATTGGACGCGCAACAGAACAAGGTCGCAGCCGCCACTCCATTCCGCTGGTTTACTCATGCCGAACAGCCACTCGATTCCGGTGAAATCGATAGTCACCACACCCTCCTCGCCCTCGTGCATCGGATTTACTCAGGGCGTTTGACCGGCAAGTTACAACTCGTCTTTGGACGAGTGGAAAAGGCGCTCTTTTTCGACGCCGGTGAATTGGTCTTTGCGACGAGCAGTGACAGCCAGGATGGCCTGGGCGAAGTGATGCTTCGGGCGGGAGCCTTGACCCAGGGCCAGTTTGAGGAGGCGTCGACGCTTGTCCAGACGGGCCAACGCTTTGGCTCCGCAATTGCCGAGATGGGCATATACGGAGTCGAGCAGATTGTCAGCTGGGTGCAACGCCAGGTCCTGCAAATCACCGCGTCGGTGCTCGACTATCCCGCCGGGCGCTACCATTTTTCCAACTCTCTCGGAAAAAAGGGGAGCCCGGAAATCGGCACTCCTTTGCCACTGGGAAAGTTGCTCTTAGGGGCCGTGCGCAAAGCCGGTGACCTGCCGCTGGAGCAACTCGCCGAGGACGACGATCTTCATGTTGAGCTGTCGTCTGACGCGCTGCGCCTTGTTAAGGCCGAGGACCTGGAAGATGTAGAGCGGCAGTTGCTCAGCCTGATCTCCCAGCGCATTTCCGCCAAACAGGTTGTTTCACAAAGTGGGCTGCCCAGGCTCGAAGCCTGTCGCGCGCTCTATGCTCTGTTGCTTTTGGAATTTGTCGCCAGTGTACCGGACCAGGTACAAACCGAACCACAGCCTGTCGCTCCCACGCCGCCGGCATCGCTCGAAAAATCGCAGCCAATCGTAGCTCCGAGCGCCAAGAACACTCCAGAGATGCCGACTGCGGATCACTCAGTCGCCGCGGGAGAATCCGCAGCGAAAACAATCGAACCGCCTGCGGCAGGAAACATCACCCACGCACAGCCACACCTCGAGCAGACTTCGGGCGATCCGGAGGAGCCGAAAGAAACGGTAGCACCTCCCACGACGCCCGTCCCGCTTGTGAAACCGAATATGATCTCGCGCGAAGTGCCGGTGAGAACGACCGGTATTTCACCGGAGAAGAATGGGCCGGGGCGCCAGCTTTTCAATGAAGAAACTACTTCCGTCCTGGTGGCGGAAACTGGCGGGGTGATTCGATTGTGTGCCGCGGTGACCGCCGGGCAGCTGCTGATTCTCGCCAACGTGGAAACCAGGAGCGAAGTGACCGTCCAGATACTCCGAAAGCGCGTTTATAAACCGACCAGCTGCTATCTGGAGGTTGAGTTTGTCGAGGCCGCGCCGCGATTCTGGGGAACGGAGTTTTCGGCGGCGACGGCTTTGCTGCCGAAGAACACTCAGGATATGGAAACGGCCGCGCTGGTGATCACTGCGGAGGCCACCGCCGACCAACCCTGGATTTTGCCAACCGCGCCCGATGCGAGCGAAGTGCAAATGTTCAAGCGGGAAGTGGAAAAGCTGCGCGGGAAACCGGTCTTGACGGAGAGGCCGACGACGAACGCGGAAGCGAGTGCCCTGGCACAGCTGAGAAGCGAAGTTTACCCGGTTTCTGCGATCGCTGAGCCGGGCGATCCGATGAGTACGGAAGCGATTCTCGAAAGCGGGCTGGATGCGGCGGGTGCGGCTACGCCAATCAAACGCGCTGTGCACCCCGCGCCGTGGGAAGCGGCTGAGCAAGTGGGGCCGCCGCTATCGATTAGCGATCTTATTAATTCTTTGCCGGAGAAAAAGCGATGGCGCTTCCCACACGGTGGCTTCACCCCCGAATTTAATCGGGCAGTGCTCATGCTCATGCTGGCGATTCTGGTCGTGGTAGTGGTGGCTGGCATAGCTTGGTCCAGGAATTGGCTGCCCTGGAAGTGGGCGGGAGCAAAGCCCAAGAAACCTGCAGCAAGCGACAGTATCAAAGTGGCGAGCGATGTTCCGCTGACTTCAGCACGGGTGCCGGCGAAAAGCGCGCCGGTATCCGATGCGAAGGCGACGGCCCCCGCGCAAGGAAGGAAGGCAACTCCAGAAGCAATCTCGCCGGGAGCGCCTATTGAGCCGTTGCCATCGAGGAAAAAAGCGCCTCGCGCATTGACGGCGGCGAAGGACTCATCCGCTCGGCCCGCGGCGACAGCTGCAGAGAATTCGGAACCGGCTTCCGAAAAAGACAGTGCTGTCGTTCCGCCGAAATTGATTCATTCGGTGCAAGCAGTTGCTTCGCTGGAAGCTCTGCGGGATTTCGAAAGAGGAAGTGTGGTCATTGATGCCGTCGTAGGCACGTCGGGTGAAGTGCATTTCATCAGCGTAATCTCCGGGCCTCCGTCGCTGCGCGAGCCCGCGGTGGAAGCCTTGAAACAATACAGGTACGAACCAGCAACGCTTAATGGTCAGCCCGTTCCCGCGCACGTTACGATCACGATTCATTTCCACTTCGAATCCTAAAGAGTCTGAGCGCAGGCGCAATGCGTCAGCAGTTGCATCAAAATAGTCCGGCTGCGGGTTGACACGCAAACCGTCCTCCCGGCGCCCCCACGCTTCGCAAGCGCCCCAATCCTACTAGCTGCACCGGGCTGAACCGAGTTGTCCGGTTTCCGAGTGCTAATCGGAAACTGACGCACGCCGGTAACGGGGTCATCGCAGGATGGAGCTTAGCGGCGCACCTACGGTGCTCGTGGTTTTGTCTACCTTAGCCCAGACTGTGACGGGCTGGGGTAAAGTGAGGAGCGCCTACGGCGCTGGCGGGAGAAGGGCTGGCGGGAAGCGGGCGTTACGAAATGAGTGGGCGGAGCTTGCCGGCCGCGAGGTCTTTGAGAGATTGGAGACCGCGAAGCAGCTCGGCGCCGGTTAAACGGCCTTCGCGGTAGAGCAAACGCATAAAGTCGCCCGCCGGACGCTCGCCTTTGCGGGAGTTGCATTCGCGGCACGCGGAGACGAGGTTGCGATAGGAGTTGGGACCGAGTTGGGCGCGGGGAATGACGTGATCGAGGCACTGCATTTCCGGGCCGATGCGGCGGAGGCAGTAGAAGCAAACACCCCCTTCGCGAGCGTGGATGACCCGGCGAAGGGCGGGGGTGCGCATGAAGTCAATTCCCTCGAGATTGGCGCAGCGAGAAGGAGGAACTGGGGTGCGCGTTTTGACGCGGTTCAGGCGAGCGCCAGGGACCTCTCGCGGCAGGCGCACGTCGGCGACATGGCCGGCTTTGCTGCGCTTGACCAGACGGACGGCGCGGTGCGCTATGAGCCGGCGCAGCGCGGCGCGCACGGTTTCCTGGGTGAGTCCGAGATTGCGCGCCAGCCAAATGTTGGAAAAATGGAGACGAGTTTGGCCTTCGAGGCGGCTGTGGCGGAGAAGGTGGTAATAAACGGCGCGGTCCGTGGTGGAAAGGCGCAGACGAGGAGCGAGAGCGTCCTCAAACTGCTTGCAGACGAGTGCGGCGTTGGGTTTCTTGGTTTTCATGATGAGATCCGAGAGTTGGAATGCGGTGCGAAACGGGAAGCGGGGAACAACAAAGAAAAGGCAAAGACCTAACCACAGAGGTCACAAAGGGCGGAGCGCAGAGAAGACAGAGGCCCGCACGGAGAATCAACAGAGAAAAAGAAAAACGCCGGCGGGATGCCGGCGCTACGAAATGGGTACCTGCACTGAGGCTAGTGCGTGGATCCGCAAGACGGTGGCTTACAGGAAAGCGTGGAAGACGCTGGAGCACGCCCCTAAAAACGAAACGCCCCGACGAAGTCGGGGCGCAGTTTTCTACAAAGAAAGTCTACCAAAATCGTGTATATGATGTCAAGAGAAGAACTGACGCAGCCCATCGCCCGAAGGCCGCGTTGAAAACGCGGCACTTACGGCAACGCTGAAGCGGTGCCCTGACGAAAAAATATTTTTCTCACCTCCGAAACCGGGCTCCTGTAGACGCCGTCCGGGAAGCTCGCAGATGGAGGCCAACCGGGGCCGCGCCGCAAACGAGGCCGTCGCGATCGGTGACCTCCTTTACGTCGTACGCGTCCTTTGTCTCTTCTACTTCCGCTCCTTTCGTAACCTGTACTCTGGTACTCGCGCGCTATGGACCGGTACTTCTGGCGACGTCACGATGGCTCCCGTCACGAACATTTAGTTGAAGCAAGAAACTCGACGGTGCTCGTTCCGCCGAGGCGTGAGGGGAAAGCAGATGCAACGCAGCTTCTTGATTCTGGGTAGCTTCGTAAGTCTGGCCGCGGTGCCGCTAACTTTCGCAACGGATCATTCCGGCTCTGGCGCCGCTCCCGTGGCCTCCGCTTCCCACGGCACGATCGTTTGCCGCGGCGTGCAAAGCGTTCCGGTGACAGTGGACGCCGAGCAAGCTATTCCTATGCAGCTCGTCGCGAGCCTGGCCTGCGGCTCCCAAGTTTCCGTCATCTCCGAGAGCGACGGCTATACGGTTAACATTCGGACCGCCGACGGCAAGGACGGCTACGTCGCGCGCATGTTCCTCTCGGAATCCGCCGCGGACTCCGATCACCGCGCCGTGGAAGCCGTTATGGACAACGGCATCGCGCGCTGGCAATCCGGCGCGCCAGGCAGCGACCAATTCTATTCCGGCGGCAAGCTCGTCGAGTCGCTGACCGCCAACGGAATTACTGTTCAGATTTCTTTGCAGGATACGGGCTGGAAATTCCGCGCGAGCGTCGCCATCGCCAATAAGTCCGACGAGAACGCGCACTTCAATCCGGCGGGCTTCACTCTCGACGAATTGAAACCGCGCCTTCGGTCGCTCGCTTATCAGAATCCGCGCGATCTCGCCAAAGCGCTGACGCATCAGGTTTACTGGACTACGTCCAACGCCGTGCCGCCGGCTTCGTCCGTCTACAAGAACGCGGCCTACAACGCCGCAGCGGCCAACCCGACGCCCGACTATCTCGCCGAGCCACAACAGCAGATGCAGACGCCCATGCTCGCACAGCGCACGCTCGCCCCGAACGAGCAAGCCGCTGGCGTGGTCTGGTTCGAGCGCGACAGAAATCCGCAGCAACTGAACCTGCGCGTTTTCGTAAACGACCAGATTTTCGAGTTCCCGCTGTCGTTTCCGCAGCACTAGCGGGGGAAGTCAGAGCCGCCTGCTGCAGGGCAACAGCGGCGGACCCGAGTTTCGCAATTGGCCTGAACGCTAGGTCTCGCGGTTTTCCCCCGTGGCAGGCGCCTCCCCCAGCGCTCGCCACAATCAGTAGCAACCCCCAAGCCCCGGATGCCGTACCCCCGGCGTCCGGGGCCTTCTATTGCCACACGCTAGGGCCCAAGCCCGCATGGTGGGCTCGCTGGAACCACGACGATCCTGTCCCGCGCAACTGCTCCGCCCATCTCGTTTCACTCAAGCACTTCAACTTTGCCAGGGGCATAACATGTGACAGGGCTATTCCACTCGACGTGCTTCGTTTGACAAACACGCAACCCTCGTTTAACGTTGTTTGTTTCCGCTAGACGCAAAAGGAGCAACAGATAGATGGCTCAGGGTCAGCCCACGAAAATCAAGAAGAAGAAAAAGTCGGTTTTGAAGCGCGCCGCGCAGTCCCGCCAACGCGCGGAAGTTAATCGCGCCAACCGCACGCGCGTGCGCACGTTGATGCGCCGCCTCCGTACCGCCATTACCGCCGGTGACCCCACGGCGGCCGGAAATCTCTTGAGCCCCACGATGTCCGCCATTGATCAGGCGATCACCAAAGGCGTGCTGCACGAAAATACCGGCAACCGCTACAAATCGCGTCTCACGCTGGCCTTCAACGGCATCAAAGCCAAAGCTGCCGCGAAGTAGTTTAGTACCGCTGTAACGCTCAGAACTTGCCCAACACCGCATCGGACGGCGGTTGCCTTCGTTTGGTCTTCGCGCTCTCACAATCTGCCTTTTTTCCTTCCGCGAAGTAGCGTGCCAGTTTCCGATTAGCCGACATGTCACGAGCAAGCCTTTTCCTTCCGAAGAAGCAGCTCCGCCGTCATTCCGTGGGACTTCCATCGAGAAAGAATAGTCGCGCTTACTGAAGAGAGCGAGGAGATCGCGCCAAAATCCCTGCCGTCGCCAGGTGAGGTGGCCCCCGGTGCGACGTATAGAGCGTGCAGAACGCCTCCGCCGAATTTCAAGCCGGGATGCTCTCGGCAAGTCGCACGCAGTTTCGCCCAGATTCTTTGGCGCGGTAGAGTGCCCCGTCGGCGGCTTCGAGCACCAGCTCAGGTGTGGGGAGTTTCTTGGAGTTCTCCGCCACACCGATGCTAATCGTGATGGTTACGAAAATGTGCGCCTCCGACACGTGCTCGGGTTTCGTCTCAAGACGCCCGGGCGCACGCAGGCTGAAGCCGCTCGTAGCAATCGCCTCGCGCAGCGACTCCACAAAAGGCTGCGCTTCTTCGGCGCTGCGCCCGGGAAACACCACGGTGAACTCTTCCCCGCCGTAGCGGAACGCGCGTGCTCCACCCCCCACACGAGAAAGCTTCGAGCCGATGAACCTGAGCACCTGATCGCCCGCTTCGTGCCCAAACGTGTCGTTGAACGTTTTGAAATGGTCTACGTCGCACATGGCTACCGCATAGCGGCCGCCCAGCTCCAACATGACCTTTTTGAACGCTCGCCTCCCGGGCAGTCCTGTTAGCTCATCGCGGTGCGCTATCTCATAGCCATGTTCGAGGACCGCGTACAAAAGGATCAGGCCGGCGGTGCCGAAGTAGAACAATGGCTCGTCATCCTTTCCCGTCTGCCTTAGCCCCATAAATGCGGCCGCCAGGGCCCAGAAGAGACCCGCCTCCACCTTTGTCCGCCGGAACACCGCCAGGCCCAGCACCGCGAGAGAAGCAGCTGCGAACGAAAGCTGTTGGGTGAGTGGAAGCCAGTGTCCCCCTGCAGGGTCTTGGCCCCAGCGCAGAAGAGTCTCGAGTCGGCCCCCTCGTAGTTCGCCCAGCATAATCACGCCGGCAATCTGAATCGAGATCCAGGCCAATCTCAATACGCCGCTGGGGGTCACTGTTCCGCGCTCGCTCAGAGACGCAATGAGAGCGATGTTGAGCGGGACAAGAAAAGCTGCTGCCAATTTCGCAACCTCCGCGGAGGCTGGCAGCGTCCCTAGGCCCCAAACGGTCAGGCCGACGACAAGCGCAGAAAAGAACACCCGGCCTTGGCTGTAGTACCAGCTGACCAGCACGGCTCCCGCCAGGGCCCCGTAGCAGAAGAAGCGAGCGTAAGGAGCGACCACCAGGCGGACGGCCTCCTCCTGCTGCAGGCCCCAGGTGGCAAGCAGCAGCCAAGCGCCGGGCGTAAACATGCCGCTCAGCCATCGAACTGTGGCGATGTCGCGCTTCATTTTTTTCTCACAATAGCAGTTTTATCGTTGGGGCAGAGACAGCACGTCGTGAGGCTTATTGTTGTAGATAATGCCGGCGTTATCCGAGCGCACCGCAGGAGCCGACTAACGAGGAGCCCGCTCAACTTGGTTGCCGGCGAAGGAGAAGTAAAACTGCCAAGCCCCAACCAATCAGGCCAAACCAGACGCTCGGTTTTGAGACAATGTTTGCCAGCTGCCGCACTGCGCTGGGCTTCGCCAAAGGCGCAGTTGTGATTGACGGTTCCGAGGCTTCCGAACTCGATGTCTTGGGATCGTCTGGCGACGACTTCGCTTTTGCCTTGGCCAGTTCCGCTTGCGCCTCTTCAAGTTCGGCGCGAACTCTTGCCAGCTCGTCCTCCAACTGGCGAATCGAGTTGCCCCCCACCGCGCCGAGGGCTAGCGCGCGCGCGTTTTCCGCAATCTGTGCTGCGGTGCGCGCTGGCTGCACAAGATTGTTGCCCTTAGGATGCTTTTTGTAGGCGCTCTCCGCCTGGCCAAGAAAAGATTTCGCGCGCGTAAGGATCCCCCGAGTATGGCTCCCTACCCCGGCCTCTCCAGCCCCCGAGGGATTATCCAGGCGCGAGGCGCCTGACCGGGTCGCGAGTTCCACGGCTTTTCTCGCCTGCAGCAGCTCGGTTGGCGCAGCCTCCACCGCGCTTGGAGCCGAATCATAATCCGTGTAGTGACTATAGAAGAACAGGTTTCCCTTCTTGGGCGGGACTTTTTGCTCTGTGCCTTCCTTCTTCTCTGTCCCCTCCTTGCGCCCAGCCTCACTTATGCTATAGAGAACCACCTGCGGGCTGGGATCGACCACCGCGAAGTCTGGTTCCGCTGTCACCATAAGCCAGAACGCTTGGTAGGGGGTCCTCGCGTTGATGCTGATGGATCCCTGGCCGCCCGGAGTGATCTCGCCGAGGTTCGACGCTTTACCGTCTCCCGACACCGCCCACAGGACGTAGGTCAGAAAGTCCTTTCCGAATTGTTGCGGGGATTGCAGACCCGCGATATTTCCGCGGTTGATGTCGATCTCCACAAATCCCGGCCGGCGCTTGCGGAAAAAAAACCCCGACGGACTTGAGGCGTTTTGGATCTTGAGCTTAAGGCGGGCCTCCCGCGCAAGACTTGTTCCGGCCAACGATACCTCGGTTGGGCGCGATAGATCACCGTAGCTCAGGATTTGGCCATCGGGCTGTTTTACTTGAATAACCCTGAGCTGGCCTGGCTCCTTGGCGGCGCTGCCCTGTTGAGAAGTAAGGGGAATGGCGCTCACCGCAAGCAGCGGGAGACTGATGATCCGCATCCATCCCAGCCATGTCACGACGATTTCCTCTTCGGCATGCGTACTCTGATCTTTGGTCCCATCCTAGGCAGACGGGGGAACAAGGGCAACGCAAACTCCCTTCGAGCGACTCGTTACAGTAATCAACGCCACGGGTCGCGATTTAGAGTCTAAGAATTCCGAGAATTAGCAGCGGAATACAAATGAGCAACGAGATCCAAATTAAGTGCAGGGGCCGAGCGGGCCAGTGATGTTCGCGGCGCGTGCACGCATACTCCCGCATAGCCGACCACCAATGGCCCTGGCGAACGAATCCGTGTTTGTGGTTGAAATCGACCTCTTGGAGGCTCGTATACATTCGCACGTGGGCAAGCATCGGAGCTCCAAGCACCACAATTCCCACGAACAGGTAAGGATCACGTTTCAGAACCGACCAAAAGACATACACATCTGTCACAGGATCTCCGCTAGCGAGCTGCGGAATGCGCCGCTTCTTCGCTCGTCGTGAGTTCGGTGACGAGGAACTCCATGATGGTGCGCGGATCGCCGCCGCCTTTGAGGCGATCGTCGGCTTTTTGCAGGGCGCGCAAGCCGCTGAGCAAGCGAGGCTGGGAAATTCTTCGCGCATTGTGAATCGCCAGTTCCGCGCGATCGGGAGCCATGCCGAGCGCGCGCGCGGCTTGCCAGCCGTTCACCGGGCCTTTCAGTTCGCTGGCCTCGATGAGTTTGCGGTACATCCAGGCCATGGCGCCGACCATGCCGAGGGGCTCTTCGCCGTCTCGTAGCAAGCGATCCAGGAATTCGAGTGCCCGAGCGGGTTTTCTCGATGCCAGCAAATCGGCGAGTTCCCACACGGTCGTGGATTTCTCCGAAATAACCAGCGCGCTGACGTCGCGCCGGGAAATCACTTTTTTCTCGCCGACGAACGTCGCGAGTTTATCGATCTCCGTTTTCAGCCGCATCAGATCGCCGGAGACACATTCCGCCAGGTCTTCTGCAGCGCCGGTCTCCAGCTTGACGCCTTGTTCTTCGGCCAGCGAGTGTGCAAGAGCGACAGCCGCGGCGTGCCGCGCGTCAGGGCGATCTCCCAGGCCTACTTCAACGACCAGCGACTTCGCGACAAGCAGCTTGCCAAGTTTCATGCGCTGATCGAGTCCAGTGGCTTCGAGGACGAGCACCGTGAACGGCGCCGGATTGCCAAAATACTCGTCCAGTTGCGCGACGGCGGCATCGCGATTTTTTTCGCCAAGCTTTTCGATGGATTCCACGTCTTCGAGAAAGACGAGTTGCGTCGGCGAAAGCATCGGGAGCGTTTGCGCCTGCTCGAGCGCGGCCTGAGTTTCGCCGCGGTCCGCCGAATACCGCGAAACGGCCCAGGTGCGCGCGGCTTCCGGGACGTAGCGAGCGATTAATTGTGCGCGGCAGCCATCGCGCAGAAAAGGCTCTTCGCCAAGCAGCAGAATGGCGGGGACGGGCTTGCCTTTTTCAATCCGCGCCAGCAAGTCCTGTGGAGAAATCTGCGCCATTCGTCTGTCTCACTCAGTAATTTTCGACGATTGCGGCGACCAGCCGCGCCGCAAAATCCTGCGCCAAGCGGTCCAGCGCGGGATCCTGCTCCTCAAAAAAACTTTTCAAATCGGTGGAAATTTCGTATTCGTTGCGAAGCACGAAGTTGTCCGTGTGATAGAGAACCTTTTCCGTGGCTCGCTCTGTGAGCGTGACTTCGCATTTTACCGTCACCAGCATCGTCGTAGCGCGGCCGGTAGCGGTATCAAAAAGCAGCGGCACGGCCTCGAGGCTCACGACTTTGCCGCGCAGCACGGCGTCGCCGTCATCGGGATTAGAAACGACGCGAAAGTTGGTCCTGGCCAGAAATTCGTGAACGGTGGCGGCGGTAAGTTTCTGCTCGATACGGTAGCTGGTGGTCTTATTTTCGAGCGCGGGAATAGCGATAACGTGAACGGTTTTCGGCAGTGCGCTGCTTGTGCCCGCGACGTGGTATCCGCAGCCGATGCAAGCCACACCCACCAAAAACACCACGCATAGAAGCACGCATCGGCGCGCAGACGTTTCTTCTTGGTCGCCACTCGTCGCTCGCCACTCGTCACTTTTTCTCACGCCAGCATCTCCGCGAGTTTCACGGCGTTCGCCGCGGGCAACCGAATATTATCCGCGGCACCCCAAAACCACCAAGCGCCGGGACGCGAAGGATCGGCCTCCGGCTTTGCCAGGTGCGCGGTTTTTTCTCCGGCGACGCTAACGTTGGTTGGCCCGCTTCCATCTTCAGAAATCGCGAAACCAGCTTCTCGACACGCGTGCAAAAGCTGTTCCGGTCCAGTGCCCTCTGCGAGCTCGGCGTAGGCAGAAAATGCGCTTCCATAAAATACCGGAGCGTGCAGCAAACGTAGCGCTGGAAGCGCCGCGGACGTGCCGAGGCACGCGCGTACTTCGGCGCGCAGCCGCTCGACCGCTCTCTGCAAGCTGTGCTTGCTTTCCGGGCCGAAGCGGTCCAGAAGAGTGAACGCGACCTGCGCGTCGAACACAGGCTGTCCGACACCCTGAAACGAAAGTAACTGGCCGGTCTGGCTCTCCAACTCTTCGATTCCGGCGCGGCCGGCGTCGGAGACTGGCTGGAAAGAAGTGAAAGCCATGCGAGTGATTCCCAGCTTTGATAGCCCAAGCACCAACGACGCGGCGGTGCTCGCAGCAGCTGAAGGGATCGCGTAAAGAGTGCGCTCCGAGGAGAATTCTCTGGAGAGCAGCGCATCGAGGCTCGGGAACCACGGCAACGAATCGGCAATGGAATGTGTGGCCCCCGAGAGATCGATGATTTTCGCAGCCGATTTGCTTGCGGCGGGCAAATTCGCAAGTGTAAATTCCGGCGAACCGCAGAAGAAGACTTTACCCGCTCGATGAAAGCTGCCTTCTTCCACCGGCTGAATTACCGCCGGTTCGCCTCCCGCTGCCGTGAGCGTGCCCGCGGCCACTTCTTCATCAAGCAGGTGAAAATCCGCGCCGGCGAATCGGCTTTCCTCTAACAAAGAACGCAGCTCCGCGCCGAGCAAGGAAGATGCTCCGGCAATGACAATGCAATCAGATCCCCGGGTTAGCGAAGGCATGAATCACGCGGTCCGGGACACGAGGCGATGACGGAAAAAGCGGATGACGTGGAGCGTCAAACCAATGATGGCGTAAGCGCACGCCAGCGCCATCAGCGCGTATTCAGAATAGCGCCAGATGACGCCAACGAGCAGGCACATGAGAACGATCGCCAGCGAAGGCTGCTTTCGCGTCCACGGAATGTCCTTGAAGCTGTAGTAGCGAATGGTGCTGGTCATGAGCCCGCCGAGCGCGGCCGGCAGGAGAAACCACGCGACGGACCAGCGCCAGTCTTGCAGCGGGCCGAGCGGCATGGGGCCACCGATCCGGAACGCATGGACCAACGAAGCGACGACGCCGGCAGCCGCCGGCGTTGGCATGCCCACGAAATATTTCGAACTGCCCGGCGCCATGCCTTGCACGTTGAATCGAGCAAGGCGCCAAGCGCAGCAGATCAAGAATGCCAGGCAACACACCCAAGCAAATTCTCCGAGTTGGTGCAGCGGTTCGCCGGACATGGTGGAAACGCTGCGAAATCCCCAAGCGTACGAAAGGATTGCGGGAGCGATCCCGAAGCTGACCACGTCTGCGAGAGAATCGAACTGCACGCCGAATTCAGTGTTGGTTCCGGTCAAGCGGGCGATGCGGCCATCCAGCGAATCGAACACGATGGCGAGTCCGATGGCTTTTGCGGCGCGATCCAAATCATCCGGGCTGCCGATCATTGACGCCACGACCGCGTAATAGCCGCACAACAGGTTCGCGGAGGTCATCATGGCGGGAAGGAGAAAAATGCCACGGCGGCGCTTCAGGTTCCGGAAGCGCCGGCCGGTGAACGGAATTTCGTGTTGTTCGATATCGCCCATAATCTATGCCTGCTTCCCAAGCGCAGGTTCCCCGGTTTCCGTCTCCGCAGCTTTCTGAACGCTCTGATAGGAGGGTTTCGGCGGCCAGTTCGCGAGGACGCTGGACCCGCCCTTCACGTGGTCCCCGACTTGTACGAGGATCTCCGCGTCTTTGGGCAGCCACACATCGGCTCGCGAGCCGAACCGCACCAGCCCTATTCTCTCTCCACGAGCGACACGGTCGCCGGCTTTTTTCCAGCTAACGACACGGCGTGCTATCAATCCGGCAATCTGTTTGAACACCATTTCTCCAGCATCGGTGGATAGAGAAAAGACGTTTTGCTCGTTTTCGAGCGAGGCTTGTTCGCGCATGGCGGCGAGGAACTTGCCGGGCTTGTATTGCAGAGTGCGGATGAAGCCCGCGGCGGGCGCACGGTTCACGTGCACGTTCCAGACGGCGAGAAAGATGCTGATGCGCTTGCCGGGGCGGCCGCCGGATTCCTCGTCGGTTACGACGACAATCCGGCCATCGGCGGGTGAGACGACGGAGCCGGGAGCGGAAGGAATGGCGCGCTCGGGGTCGCGAAAAAAGGAAAAAACAAAAAGGGCAAGACAAACCAGGATGATGGCCGCGACGAGCCATTGGAACAAATAGGCCGCGACGGCCAAGGCCAGGAGCGGCAGTCCGAAGAAGTAACCTTCCTTAACCATCCCGCACAGAATATACCTCAACAGCGGCGCCCGCGCTGCGAACTCTGCGAGCGGACGAAACCAGGGGCAGGATGGACGGGGTGGCGGACGCTAGTGGGTCACTTGCGCCCGCGATCGTTGGATACGCAGGACAATGCGCTCCATCTCGTCTTTACAATGGAGCTTCATCTTTTTCAGCTTGATTTCTTCCAGGAGGTCTTCCGAACTGAGGTAGGGGGCGGTGGAGATTCGCTGCAGTTCTGCTTCGTACTTCGAGTGCTGCTCGACCAGACGCTGATAATCGGCGTCTGTTTCGAGGAGTATGTCCCGAGGTGCCCGCTGGGATGTTGCCATGCGTCCTCCTCACGACTACCGGGGCTGGATTGTGAACGCTACATGAATGGAAGATAGCACTTTGTTTTCCGGCGTCAAGAGGCAAGGGGTAGCTTTTTCGTCCTAGCCTGTTAGTTTCTTTTTCATGACGACGGCGTCTTCTAGTGGGACGCTGTAATACGCCCTACGACGACCAGAGATTGCGAAGCCGAGTTTCAAATAGAACGCTATCGCGGGGTCGTTGGACTGGCGGACTTCGATGTAAACGGATTGCGCGCCGCGCGCGCGATAATTTTCAAGCGCGGCTATGAGGAGCGCCGTAGCGCCGCCGCGGCGACGGCGATTTTCTTGAATGGCGACGTTCAGGACCTCGGCTTGATCGGCGACGACACGACCGATCAAGAATCCGACGACCGCGCCGGAGTCTTCCCAGACCAGACCCAGTGCAGTGCTTTCGCGGAGCAGTTCGAGATAGCTTTCGCGCGACCAGTTCGCGGCCTCCGGCGAGTCTTGCGCAATGGCGAGGACAGACTCGAGATCTTCGATCCGAAACTCCCGAACGCTGACGGGAAAACGCTGGAGCGTTTCACCGTCAGCCGTGGGCATGGCCCTTCCAGAAAATCTCGGCGTCGGAGCGGCGGACGTAATTCGCGTCGAGGTGTAATGCGTCGGTGTGACGCCCAGCGGCGAACTCCGATACGGCCTTGCGCGCGATTGCGACGGCGAGAGTTCGCGAGACGAGTGCGAAGCCTTCGTTGAGCGACTGCCGGGACTTCCATTCCGGCGTCTCGAGCATACAATCCGCGTCGGGAGAGGCCCACGCGATGCGCGCGCCGTTTGTCAGTGTGGCAGCCAGTTCGATGAATTTAGCGGGCGCGATCACGATTTCGTCGCCGACGCGCTCGAGGCCGGTGTCACCGTGGCGATAGACGGCGCCGAAGACTTGTCCGCGGGCCGCATCAGCCCACGCCGCCACGTAAGCCGTCCCTCCCGAAGCTTGGGCGGCGATCATATCGAGCCTTGAGACCGGGACGATGGGTTTGCCGTACAGTTCAGCCCAAGCCTTGACCGTGGTTAAGCCTATCCGTAACGCAGTGAAAGAACCCGGACCCGCCGCGACGGCGAAGACTTCTACGCCGAATAATGTGACTTCGGCTTTAGAAAGAACTCTGTCGACGGCGGGCAATAGCCACGAAGAATAGTCCTCGGTTGTGTCGTGGATGGCGAGGCCTAACACGGCATCATCACGCAGCAGGGCCACGCCGCCGGAGGCAGTACACGTATCGATCGCGAGGACGATCACAATGGGATTCTACCGCACTGCTGGTGAACAACGCTGGGACGTAGGCGGAACACCCGCGGAATTGGCGCCTATTGCGAAGCCAAAATCGCCGGAAAGAGAACGGAATGATGAGGCTTGAACGGATGGGGCTAGCAATTCTACTGCCAAATCTGCATCTAATTTTCGCTAACCTTCTGATTCTGCTGGATATATCTTGACTCTTGCAGCACAGCTCTCTACACTGAAAAAAGCTTCTCAGGGGGCTTCTGAATCCATGGACTACAAAATCGGTGACAAGGTAGTGTATCCGAACCACGGGGTCGGCCTTGTAGAACAGATTAGTTATGGTGTTTTGAACGGCAGGACAGAACGTTACTTCATGATTCGCATTGTCTCCAGCGGCTTGCGCGTCATGGTTCCGCAGTCAAACGCAGAAACGGTCGGGCTTCGCTCCGTGATTCGGTCGAACGAATCCACCAAAGTCCTTGGTTTCCTCGAGAAGGGCAAACTCAACTCGCATCACGACTGGAAGCACCGCTTTAAGGAGAACTCCGAGCGTATGCGCACGGGATCACTCCTCGAAGTGGCCGCCGTCCTCAAGAGCCTCGTTTCCCTCAGCCGCAGCAAGCCCCTCTCCTTCCGCGAAAAGAAAATGCTCGAGCGAGCGAAGTATCTACTCGTAAGCGAAATGGCCACGGCGCGCAACACCAGTGCGGAAAGCGCCGAAGGCATGGTGGTGAAGTCGCTGGCGAAGGCCAAACTGCAGTTCCCGGTAATGACGGAAAAGTTCGAACAATAAGCAAACCGATTCGAGATTATGCGGCGGGAGGCTTCGGCTTCCCGCCTTTTTTATTTTGAGTCTGGGACTGCCAAACCGATTGGCCCATGACCTCTAGTACAAAATTGTTCAAGAGGTTCTCATTGCATCGGAACTATAATCTGCGCAGCAGGCCGGGTTCCCCGCTTCGGCTTCCAGTAATTTCAATGGCCCTGGCGCCATAGGTCCGGCGTGGAAAGTAAGGGGAGCGAGCGATGAAGTCCAGCGTAACGAGTGTCGTGATATTAATGTTTGCGTCTTGCGCGCCGGCGCAGAGCGCTCATCCACACATCATGACGACGGGAGGCGGAACGGGTTACAACTACAGCCAGGGCTCGTGGGGCACCGGCGGAGGCTGGAGCGGAGGGGGTTCTTCCAGCGGACGAGCGGTGGTGTTCGAGCCGCCGCGCGAGTACGCGGCCGGTTATGCGAGAAATGATGGGGACTTCGTTCCGTCCGTCTATATGAACTACGAGGACGCGCTGGCCTTGGGGAAGCAAATGCTTGCCGACGAAAAAGCGCGAGGCAAGGGTGAAGGAGCCTATTCGTTGGCGGACGCGGCGCGCGCCGCACGTATCGCGAAAGTTCCCACGATGCGCCTAAAATCGCGGATTACCCAGGACAACTCGGGAAAAATGTTGGTCTGCAATCTGAACGGGAACGACTGCCACAAGCTGTAAGTGCCCAGACCTCTAAAAACAGCCGTCCAGCTTGTGGAAAATCGCGATCGATTGGCTGAACGGGGTTCGCTTCGCGCGGTTTCCATCGTTGAGCGCCAGCCGTATGCCAAGTTCGGGTTCAAGAGTTGGCTAAACCGCTTAGTTTGACACCCGCGTCGATGAGCTGTTTCTTAACCGCGGTAGCGATTTGGACTGCGCCGGGTGTGTCGCCATGAATGCAGATGGTCTGTGCTTTCAAGGCAACTTCGCTGCCATTGCTCGCGATGACGATGCCGCGTTCGACCATGCGCAGCGCTTGCTGGGCGGCTTCCGCCGGATTGCGAAGGAGCGCGTCGTCGAACTTTCGGGAGCGCAGGGTGCCATCCGGCTCATAGCGGCGGTCGGCAAACGCTTCAGCAGCCACAGCGAAACCCGCTTCCCTGAAGACATCCAGCATCAGTGAGCCCGCCAACCCGACGAGTACGACGGCCCGGCTCCACTTGGCGACGCCATCAGCGATGGCTCGCGCCAGCTCGCGGTTCTTGACGGCCTGGTTGTAGAGCGCGCCGTGCGGTTTGACGTGAACTACGCTCGTTCCGCACGCGGCCGCGGCATCCGCAAAGGCTTTCACCTGCTCGAATACCGACGCGACAACTTCTTGTGGCAACATTTTCAGCTCGAGGCGGCCAAAGTTCGCACGGTCGGGATAACCGGGATGCGCGCCGACAGCGACGTTATAACGAAGCGCTTGCTGGATTGTGGTACGCATGGTCTGCTCGTCGCCGGCGTGGCCGCCGCAAGCCACATTTGCGGAAGTGATCGACTGCATCAATGCTTCCTGCGTGCCGTCGGCAATAGCTTCCGGTATCTCGCCCATGTCGCAATTCAGGTCAATGCTTCTCATCGCAGGCCCTCGATGTAACGACTTTCAAAAAAGCGGATTCTTCGCGACGCCCGGAGGGATGCGCGTGAGGAATCGAACATGTGGCTCAGCATTCCACAATCACTTCCGGCGCGGCCAGGAATTCTTCCTGTTCGAGCAAAAGTAACCGCGCCGTTTCCAGGTCCACGCGTTCGAAGCGAATTTCATCCCGCGGGCGCAGCTGGCCCAAGCTGTTCAAATCCGCGGAGATAACATTCGCGATTTTGGGATAGCCACCGGTGGTCTGTTGTTCGACGAACAAAATTATAGGCTGGCCCGAAGCGGGAATCTGCACCGCACCCAGCGAGACACCTTCAGAAATCATCTCTCCGCGGGAATCGCATCGAATCGCCGGGCCTTGCAGCCGCACGCCCATGCGATTCGATTCCTCGGTGACGCCGTAGGCGCTCTGCAAAAAAAGTTGCTGCGCAGCATCGGGGAACCAGTCCCGTTGCGGGCCGTCGGTTACGCGCAGCAATTTGCGCGGTTTAAGTCGCTCAAGCGCATGCCCCGACACCCTGCGCTTGCGATAGGTTCGGAAGGCCTCTCTCGCCTTAGCGATTTTCAATACATCGCCTTTTCGGAGGGCTCGACCTGAGAACCCGCCGAGGCCGCTCAAGAGATGTGTCGAGGCGCTTCCAAGAAACGGCGAAACGTCGAAGCCTCCCTGAACGCACAGGTAACAGCGCGCGCCGGACGACGTCATGCCAGCTTCGAGTGTCTGGCCGGGCTTGACCGCGATGGATGTCCAGGTCTGAATCGGAGCGCCATCAAGTTTTGGGCCGAAATGCGAGCCCGCCATGGCCATGACTCCGCCATCGGGAAACGCAAACGTGCCACCGAGCAGAGTCAATTCGAGCGCCGCCGCGCCCTCAGCATTGCCGACGAGTCGATTCCCCAAGCGCAGCGCGACCGGATCCGCAGCGCCAGAGGCGGACACGCCCATCGGTCCGAAGCCCTCGCGGCCTAAATCCTGAACGGTGGTGAGCAATCCCGGAGCACGAACTTCGAGCAGTTTCATGCGTGTTCCAATTTGGCAAACTGGCTTCGCGAAATGGGCACGAAGCTGACGCGGTCACCGATCGAAAGCAGGCTCATTTCATCGCTAGCGGGGCGAAACATCGCCACCGGAGTTCTGCCGAGAAGCCTCCAGCCGCCCGGCGTCGACACAGGATAAACGCCCGTGTGATTCGACGCGATGCCGACGCTCCCAGCAGGAACACTCTTGCGTGGAGCGGTAAGCCGCGGCGTGACGAGTTCTTCGGCTAATTCTCCGAGGTAGGCAAATCCAGGGACAAACCCCAGGAAATAGACGAGGTAATGCCCGCCAGCGTGCAATTCGATGACGCGCTGCGCGGTAAGCCCGTGCAATTTCGCGACGTCGTCCAAGTCCGGCCCAAATTCGCCATCATAGCAAACGGGGATTTCTACGTCGCGCGGCGGCGGAAGGACGGCGCGATCCATCCGCTCGACGCAGCCCCTCAGCGTTTCTTCCAGAGCTTCGTGGCGCAGTTTCAAGGGATCGAATTTGACTAGCACCGAACAGTACGCCGGATGGAGATTACGCACGCCACTTATTGGCTCCAACTCGAGGAAGCGCACAAAACGCCGCACGTGTTCGTGCACTGGGATGCTGACTTGATCGCCAAACGAAACCAGCACGGACTGGTCGCTGGCAATCTGAAATCGCGCTTTGGGAGGCGAAGATGGCGGCATGGGCCGCAGATTATAGCGCAGCGGCTAACGCAGGAAGCATGGCGCGCGCGGATCGTTTATGAGGCCGTGGTTATTTCTTTCCGGTGAGTTGCCGGATCAAGTCCTCCTCCGCCTGGCGGTACGGCGTGCCGTCGCCGTGCAGAACTTCGTGAAACCAGATTTGCGGCTGCTGCAGAACGTACGGCCGCTGCCAAGAATCCCACGGCAGGTAGGTTTGCGTTTTGCCCGCGACGAATCCCCAATTGATGGCCCCGACCTGCTCCTGCTTGGCAACCGGCAAAATCGTGTCGAACGTGCTGCCCACGGAGCGCGCCATATACTCGGTGCAAATTACGGGGCGATTGAACCGCCGCAGCCACTGCACTTCGCGCCGGAAATTTTCCGGCCAACTGTAATTGTGAAACGTGATGACGTCGGATTCACGCATCTGAATCTGCTGAAGTTCAGTTTGTTTATTCGCGTCCTGCGAGGTGTCAATGTCCCACACGCCGCTCGTCAACGGCTGCGTAGGACCGGCTTCGCGCGCCCAGGCAAACGCCTGCGGGAGGAGTGCGACGACTCTCGCGACTTTGTCTTGATACTTCAATTCCTGCTTTGGGTAGCTTCCGGCGTTGTCTGCGCCGGGCTCGTTCCACACGTCCCAGGCAAGGACGCGATTATCTTTGGCGAAAGCTCCGACGACGCCGAGGACATAAGCTTTCAACCGCGGATACTGCTGCGGATCATTCAGCCCGGCTGCGCCGGGGCTTTGCACCCAGCCGGAATTGTGCACTCCCGGAATCGGCGGGTGCTGCGGACCCAAATGCGGCAGCGGGTCCCAGCACGAATCGAAAAGCACAAAGATCGGCCGGATGTGATGACGAGATGCGATGGCCAGAAAGCGATCGATGCGCTTCGTAAAACCCGCCGAATCCTGCTGCCACAGCAAGTCATGCAGGAACACGCGCATGGTGTTCATGCCCATGGCTTCAGCCCAACCTAATTCCTTATCGATCTGCTCCGCGTCGAAGGTATCCGCCTGCCACATTTCGAGCTCATTGATCGCGGATTTCGGAATGTAATTGCTTCCCACAAGCCACGGTTGCTGCGCATACCAGGCGTTGACTCTTTGTTCTGGCCAGCGCGCATCCTGCCCGCGCGCACCGTTCGCGCAGAGTCCCATCGTCACCAAGGCGACGATCGCGCAAATACACTTGGCTGTTTTCATATCGCAGACGGTTCGCTCCTTCGTGCGCATGCGCATTATTGCGCCGGCGAAAAGTCGCGCAATTGCTTTACGGTTGCCGCATCCAGATGCTGGAGCAGTGCAAGCACCAGCTCGACGGTACGATCAAAGTCCGCGCGATTGATGATGCCGTTGTGCGCGTGCGTGTAGCGCGTCGGCACGACGAGCGTAATCGTCGGCACGCCACCGTTGCTCTTTTGAATTTCCGCGGCGTCATCGCCGTAGCCGACGACCAACTCTTCCTGCAGCGGAATGGACTTCTCTTTCGCGGTCTGCCGCGCGAGCGCGACAAACTTCCGGTTCGGCTGCTGGCTGCTGTTGTAGAGAAAAAGCCCCGGCCCGCCTCCGAGAACTTCCTGCGCCTCGTCGGGTTTGGCTCCCACAACGTCGTGCGTCACGCCGGCCTCGAGCGCAATTCCCACGTCGGCTTTGACCACTTCCGCTGCCGTGTGTGCGCCGCGCAGGCCAATCTCTTCCTGCACGGTAGCGGCATAAAAAAGCTGGTTCGCGTGCGGGGTGTGCGCGAACCGTTGCATAACTTCCAGAATCACGGCCAGGCCGGCGCGATCGTCCCATCCTTTGCCCATGTAGTTTTGCGTGCCATTCAAAACCGTGAAGGGCGAATCGGGAACGACGGGATTGCCGAGCTGAATTCCCATTTGCCGTACTTCATCGGCATTTTTTGCGCCGACATCGAGGTAAATCAGATCGCGCGTATTGATCAGTTTTGCGCGCTCGTCGGCAGCCGACAGGTGCGCGTCGCGAATTCCGGAAGTCGCTTTGACAGGTCCTTTCGAGGCCCAGATAACCCAGCGTTGGTCCACCAAAGCTTCGTCGAGCCAGCCGCCCAGCATCTGCATGGTCAAAAAACCGTCCGGCGTGATGCGCCGCACCATCGCGCCGAGTTCATCCATGTGCGCATCAATCATGACGCGCGGGCCGGAGCTGCCTTGCACCGCGATTACAGACCCCAGGCCGTCGTAGGAGAGGCAGTCCGCGAGGGGAGTCATCCGCTCGACCATAAGCTTGCGCACCGGCTCCTCGTATCCCGGCGGCCCCGGCGCATCGGACAGGTTCTGCAGCAACTGCATGGTTTGGTCCTGAGCTCTCGCGCCAACACACGCGCCAAGCAGAAGCGCCGCCAGCGCAATGGTTCTGCCTCGCACACTCAATTCACTGTGTTCCTTTAGGGAAGGCATGGCCGCTCCCGAACATCAAAAGTTTGAAACTACAGGGTCACTGCCCAAGTTTCAACTGGGTCGGGCGAATTCTGGCCCGAGCGCTTTCTGCCGTCAAGCACGACTCCCATGGCGGCCGGTACTGAATGCAGGTTGGCGCCTATGGCACCGGGCGATTCGGGGCAACCTGGATGGTTACAGGCTCCCCGCGAAACGGCAGCCGGAACTTCCGCGAAATCTCCGGCCAGAATTCCCGCAGGATATCGAAGCAGATGTCCTGCCCCACAGCGTAGCCGACTCGCGTGGCAGCAGGCGCAAATCCACGCTGGCTGTCCGGATGATACGTGTTGCTCACCGCTACGCTGCTTGCCGTGCCAAGCCATTCCGAGAAATTGAACATCCGATTTCCGTTGCCGCGATAGGCCACCACAGAATGCTCGATGGCGTGCCATAGACGCTGGCCGGCCGGGCCATGCGCCATGCGGTAGTAGCGCGGATCTTCCGAGAAAATCGCTGGGTAGGCGAAGTCTCCAAAAAACCTGGAGGTGGCTTGGCCCGCTAGTTCCGCGCCGAACCGCCTTCCATATCCCTGCGCGCCCTGGCCGTAACTCGGATCCGAGTCTTGCGCTTGATCGAGTCCGGCGTTGAAAGCGGCACTTAAGAACGTTCCCGGGTCCACGGAGTCCTGCAAAAAAAGCACGAATTTGTCGCGTAGTAGGAGCGTGCATAGTTTTGCCCCCGGTTTGAAGTGAGGCGTGTGCGGTGGGTGCACGGTCGTCCGTTCCAGCCGGCCAACAAAGGTTCCCAAAGTTTTCCGGAAGGGGCCATCGTAGTCTTCGATGCGCACCATAGGCGCGGGCTGGATGCACGGCTGCGCTACGATGCTTGCGTCTTCTTGTGCCGGCGCGCTCGGCGGTGCTTGCACGCCAGGCGGTGAAGGCGGTTGAAGGTCTTCAGCGGAAAGCGCGCGCTCCTCAAATGCCAATAGCGGTTGAAAAGACACGGGTGGTTCTTGCGCCCGGGCCGCGCTTGAGACCGCTGCGGCCAGCGCGGCCGCGCTGCTCATGAGCAGAAGAAATCGCCAAACGATGCTAAGTTTCACAGTCCGGAGGCAGCATACCATCGCTGCCCGCACGCGATGGCTGCATTCCGCTTGCAGCGCTTTCCCGCGCCGCTAGGAGCCGGGGGGAACGAACTGCAGAATTCATTTTTAGCGGATCATGACGCCTTGGCGGCGCGCATTTGCGCCATGCGCTCCTGGAACTGCCGCGTGAGGTGCGGCACGATTCCGAGTTGCCTTTCGATCAGCATCAACTGCCCGCGATGATGCATTTCGTGTTCTTTCGCAGCCAGCACGCGCTCGAATCTCGTTTTGGTGGTTTTGCCGTCCGGCTCGGTCACCGATTCTGCGAGAAGCTCGGGGGTCAGATTCTCCAGCCACGTTGCGAATTTCTCGCCTTCGCTGCGCAGAAAGTCGACGATTTCCGCCTTCGAGCGCTGCTTACCTTCTTCGGCTTTGGATTCATCGATCAGGCCAAAGAAATTGAAGCCGACGAGTGTCGTGAGACCCGGCTTGTTGATCGTTTGCGAGAGCCGCGTGGCGATGGCCACATGCGTCAGCATCTGAGCCACGGACCGGATTTCCGGAGCTGCGACAAAGTTGTACTTCGCTTCCGGAATATCCTCTGCTACCTGAATGGTGTTTCTTCGAACGGTTCGAAACGCGTTTGCCAACTCTTTGCTGCCGTAGTTCGTCGCCATGGTCTCACCTCGTACGATATTCTCCAGGCGCGGGGCGCCGGGTGCCAAGTTCGATGCGCGAGCGCGGACGGTTGGCACAGACCGCCCATCCCGCAATTCACGGCGGAAGAATCGAGGTCAGCTCAGTACGAGGCTAGCGTCGGCGTTGAGCGAGGCGTCGGCAAAGATACCGGCGCGGAAGCGTTCGTAGGCGGCTGCGGCGATCATGGCGGCGTTGTCCGTGGAAAGCGCGCGGCTTGGAAAAAATACCTCCAAACCTTTTTTCGCAGCTCGGTCTTCAAATGTAGAACGCAATTGACTGTTCGCCGCAACTCCGCCCGATACGAGCACGCTGCTCACCGCAAGTTGTTCCGCCGCCAGCATGGTGCGCTCCACGAGGTCGCGCACGACGGCGTTCTGGAATTCGCGAACCAGGCCGAGCGTTTGCGGCGAGCAAAGCGGCTGCAATTGCTCGAACGTGCGCTCGCCGCGCTGTAGCGCTTCTTCGCGTGCGCGGATTTCGCGTACGTATTCGCCGTGTTCGCGCACGTGGTAGAGCACGGCGGTTTTCAATCCGCTGAAGCTAAAATCCAACCGATTGCCACGCGTCTTGGTGGGTCCGAATTTCACGGGCGTAGGCGCGCCGTTCGAGGCTGCGGTGAGACGATCGAGGATTGGCCCGCCTGGATAGCCTAGTGCTAAAAGTTTTGCGACTTTGTCGTACGCTTCGCCCGCTGCATCGTCGCGCGTTTGGCCCATCTTGCGATACTGGAGAAGGCTGCTTGCTCCCGGACGCAGCGATTCTCCGGAATCCGTATCCGCCTCGCCACTACCCTGTTTCACTTCGTACAAAACAGTGTGGCCGCCCGAAACGATTAGGCACACCGCCGGCAACTTCGGCGTGCGGCCAGCTTTGTGTGCTTCCAGAAAAATGGCATGAACGTGCCCTGCTAAATGGTTGACAGGGACAAGCGGTTTGCCGAGAGCCGCCGCCAACGTTTTGCCGTAGGTGATACCGACAAGAAGCGCGCCCACCAAGCCCGGACCCTGCGTGACACCGATGGCATCCACGTCGTTGAACTGCATTCCCGCCTGGCCTAATGCTTCGCGCACGACCGGGACAATCTGCCGCAAGTGTTCGCGTGAGGCCAATTCGGGTACTACGCCGCCGTATTTTCTGTGAACGTCAATTTGCGACGCCACGACGCTCGATAGAATCTCGCGCCCATCCGCAACGACCGCGGCGGCAGTTTCGTCGCAAGATGATTCAATTCCAAGAATTCGCGTCACGTTCAGCACAACTCCGCACAGCTAGAGCTTCAGAGTCTTCAAATACTCTCGAAATGGCCCGCCAAGCTCTGTATTTTGCAGAGCAATTTCCACAGTAGCTTTCAGGAAACCAAGTTTGTCGCCCGCATCGTAGGACACGCCTTCATAGATGTACGCCCACAGGCCATCTTCCTGCGCCAAGATGCGGAGCGCGTCGGTCAACTGGATTTCGTTTCCCGCGCCGGGCTTGGTGCGTTCGAGACAATCAAAGATTTTCGGCGGCAAGACATAGCGGCCAGTAACCGCGAGGTTCGAAGGCGCATTTTCCGGTTTGGGTTTCTCGACGAGATTGCGGATGCGCAACAAGCGCGCGCCGAAGGGAGGTTGCGGCACAGGTTCGCCGTCTATGATTCCGTAGAGATTCGTGCGTTCTCGCGGCACTTCCTCGACAGCGATGGCGCCAACTCCCGTGGCGTTGTAAACGTCAATTAGTTGCTTCGTCGCAGGATTCTTTCCAGGAATCAAGACGTCGCCGAGCAAGACGGCGAACGGTTCATCGCCTACCAAGTCTCTAGCCACGAGTACCGCGTGACCTAACCCAAGGGGTTCCTTTTGGCGCGTATAGCTGACCTGCACCATGTCGCTGATCCGGCGAACCATGGCGGCCTGCTCGACCTTGCCCTTTTCTTCGAGAAAGCGTTCGAGCGTTGGCGCGTAATCAAAGTGATCTTCGATCGAGTTCTTGCCCTTGCCGGTGACGATGATAACGTGCTCAATGCCCGCGGCCACGCATTCTTCCACGACGTATTGGATTTGCGGCTTGTCCACTACCGTCAGCATTTCCTTCGGTTGCGCCTTCGTCGCAGGCAGGAATCGCGTCCCCAGTCCCGCGGCGGGAAGGACCGCCTTGCGGACTTTCCGGATTGCCGAGCCGCTAGCTTGCGTGGTGTCTGCCATACGCATCCTCGGGAGCTACTTCTTTTTTGCGGGCTTTTTGTCTTTCGCGGACGATTCCTTCGATGGTGAATCGCTACTGGCAGAATCCTTTGCGGAGGAGTCCTTCGCCCCGTCCTTGGCACCGCTATCCTTCGCGGGATCTTTCGTTTCGGTCGCGCTCCCAGCGGGTTTGCTGCCGCCATCCGTGGACTTCCCGGCGTAATCCGTGACGTACCACCCCGAGCCTTTGAATTGGATCGCCGGCGCGGTGAGGACGGATTCAACCTTTCCGCCGCAATGCGGACACTTTTTCAGATGCGGCCCCGAAACGGATTCGATTTTTTCCGTATGGCGGCCGCACTTCAGGCACTTGTATTCATACAGTGGCACAGCTGCTCCTCACGTGAACTCTCCAAACAAAAAAGTATAGCATGCGCGCCGGAGGGTCTCGCCTCTGCGTGCTAGACTCAGGAGCATGTCCGCAGGTTCGAACTCTCCAGAGCAGGCGCTCGGATGCTTGTACCTTGTCGCAACGCCTATCGGCAACCTCGAAGACATTACCTTGCGCGCGCTGCGCGTTCTGAAAGAAGTGGACGAAATCGCGTGCGAGGATACCAGGCACACCCAGAAACTACTCAACCACTACGAAATTCGCAAACCGCTCGTCAGCTACCACGAGCATAACGAGATGACGCGCGCTCCCGAGCTGCTCATTTCGCTCGAGCAGGGCGCGAAGATCGCGCTTGTCAGCGACGCCGGTATGCCGCTCGTTTCCGATCCCGGCCATCGGCTGGTATCGCTCTGCTTGCGGCACCACGTGCCCGTTGTGCCGGTGCCGGGACCGTCAGCCGTGCTCGCGTCTCTGGCGGCGAGCGGCCTGCCGAATGAAGAATTTCTATTCGTGGGTTTCCTTCCGGCGCGAAGCGGCGAACGGCGGCGTGCGCTCGAACGATTGCGCATCGAAGAAAGAACTATCGTGCTCTACGAAGCTCCTCATCGCATAACGGAGTGTGTTGCAGATGCCCGCGAAGTGCTCGGCGATCGGCCGGCGTGTCTGGCGCGCGAAGTCACCAAGCTGCACGAAGAGTTTCGCCGCGGTCGACTCTCCGCGCTTGCGGCTTCTCTTGCGGAACGCCCCGCGAAGGGCGAAATCACTCTCTTGATCGGCGCACAAGACTCATCGGCGGGTCAGTCATCCGTCGATTCCATGCAAAGCCTTGCCGAGCGTGTCGAGGAATTAATTCACCAAGCCAAACTCGACCGCAAAGACGCCTTGAAACTCGCGGCAAAGGAACGCGGCCTGACGCGGCGTGAAGCTTACGACAAGCTGGTCGAAGGCCGGGGAAAAGACGCAGTTAGCTAAGAATCCCTGGATCACGACAGCTTGATACCACTGCCCTAGCCTCGCCCATAGCCACGTCAAACCACACATGTGACGCCCGTCACAATTTCGCGTGCTCCACCTCACATCATTAACACCTTCAAAGGAGCAAAAAAGAACCAGTGAGCGACGAACGTTACACTCGCCGCTCGGCGATTGGGAGGTGAACATCATGCTGAAGACTCTGGAGCATCCACCCGAGCACGTTCAGGCAAACCGGCTCGTGGAGTTAAGAAATATCCTCGTGGCAACCGATTTTTCACTCGTCTCCGACCGGGCTCTCGATTTCGCGCTTTCACTGGCGCGACGTTACGAGTCGCGGATAGTCCTGGCGCATGTGGTTTCAGCCGGCAGCGACATAATTTTGGCGCCAGAGATGGCGGCTGCGACCCACGAATCGGGGTTTTCGATTGCCCAAGAAGAAATGGGGCAAGTCCTCATTTCGGGAAAACTCCGCGGCGTGCAGCACGAGACCGTGATAGAGCAAGGCCCATTCTGGCCAGTATTGGAATCGCTGATCGCGAGATACAAAGCGGACCTTGTGATGGTCGGTACCCATAACGTAAAGGGAATGGAGAAGTTTTTCCTCGGCTCAGTGGCTGAACAGATTTTCCGCCGGACCAAGTGCCCGGTGTTGACCGTGGGCCCAGCGGTCCACAGCAAAACGCCCCCAGAAGTTGAATTCAAGAACATTCTTTTCGCGACGGATTTTGGCGTTGGAGCGGAGCGCGAAGCAGCATTTGCTTTTTCTCTCGCGCAAGAGCATTGCGCCAACCTAACTATGCTTCATGTCGTGCGGCACGCTGATGACTATTCGGAAGAAGGGTTGGCCTTGAAGCGGGACGCAATCTTCCGCGAACTGGCGGAGCTTGTTCCGCCCGGAAGCGAATTCTGGTGCAAGCCGGAATTTCGCATGAGACTTGGCGAGCCGGTTCGCGAAATCATCGAAGTGGCAAGGGAAATGAACGCAGACTTAGTTGTGATGGGGGCAAAGAAGCAGTTCGGGCTCGCAGCAGGCCACTCGCTGAACACGGTGGCATACCGCGTGGTCGCAGCGGCTCCCTGCCCGGTGCTCACCGTGAGGTCCTAACATGCGCAGAGCGATTCTGATTAGCTTTGTCGCTGCTTTCCTTCTGACTTGCGCGGCCAGTGCCCAGGTCAAAACTGCATCCGAAAACGCTGCGGCCGCAACTGCCGATGCAGCTTCCGGCAAACTAACTTACGTGCAGTACTGCGCGTCTTGCCACGGCGACAACTTGAAAGGAACCGGCCCCGCGGCGGCAGCGCTAAAAACCCCACCGCCCGATCTCACCACGCTCGCGAAACGCCACGACGGGAAATTCCCGTATGAGTACGTTGCCGGAGTGGTTCGTTTCGGGAAACCCATCTCCGCACATGGCTCGCCGGATATGCCGGTTTGGGGACCCATCTTCAGCTTGGTGGATTTTCATGAAGTTGCCATAAGGCAACGTATCAGAAATCTCTGCGAGTTTTTGGCGTCAGCCCAGGAGAAATAGGCGCCGGCGTTGATTAGGGCCCTAAGTTTGCAAGAACGATAGATCCGTTGCGCAAGCAACGAGGAGGATTGTATGCGCCCATATCGGGACATCGCGACTCTGGCGGGTGCGCAGATTGTGTGTTTCGTTGTGCTCACTCACCTGGAGCCGTCGTTTTACCTGTTGCATCTGTACCAGTCAATTCTCTACATCGCCATTTTAGTTATGCTCTTTTACATGGAGGATCGCTGGGCTTACATGATCGGCATGCTGGCATCCGCAGTGTGGTTGGGGATGGCCTATGCTTCAGGAATGATGGGGACGGCGGTCCGCCAGTTCGTGGAGCGAAGTGCGGGCACATCAACAACTGCGGTGGGAGCGATTACGATTCTTACAGCTCTGATTTCCATCCTGATGATCGCCTTGTGCGGTAGGCACTGGAAGAAGGAGTACGCGGGTCTCGGAAAGACCACGCGGACTTTTGCCATAAGCTTCGGCGTCGTTGCCGTGTATTACGGGATACTAACCCGGATTTCTCACCAGGATTGAGTTGAGTGCGAGAAGTGACGAGATTTTTCGTGGTTTGGCGTGGGGACGAGACCACGCGCAGCTATTCTGTCGGCCTGCTCACTGCAGGAGAATGAGTTACGGGCCCAAAAAGCAGAATTCGCCCTGCTTGCTAGGGATGGTCGACGGGAGGGACGGGGACTCGCAGGGAGTTTAACCGCTCAGGGCCGCGTGGGCGATGGCGAAAAGATTTT
>Ga0209166_10000720_pt1 | contig 32493 bp, 31 predicted proteins | sample Coa_R1_3_FD_187151 | JGI IMG/M metagenome (GOLD analysis project Ga0209166, IMG submission 187151) | Surface soil microbial communities from Centralia Pennsylvania, which are recovering from an underground coalmine fire - Coalmine... | ecosystem: Environmental > Terrestrial > Soil >...
CTAGAGCGTTCGGCCATCGAGTTGAATCGATTGTGATCGTGGAGGGATTCCGGCGGACGGCGATGCGTGAGTCCATGGGGCTTCCTGATTCGGGAGGTGGACATGGGTTCGGCGCATTCGGAGGATCTTCGGTCACGAGTCGTTGCGGAGGTGGCGGCGGGCAGCTCGCGCCGGAAGGCGGCGGCGCGTTTCAAGGTTAGCCCAGCCTCGGCGGTTCGATGGACGACGCTGGAGGCGCGAACGGGCAGCGTCAGTGCGCGGCCTCGGGGCGGCAAGATTTCGCCGCTGGAGCGGCACGCCGACTGGCTCAAGGACTTGGTGGCGAAGGAGCCGGACCTGACGCTGGCGGAGATCGAAGTGCGGCTGCTCGACGGACTGGGCCTGAAGATCACGGAGCGGTCGATCCGGCGGTTCTTCAAACGCCATGCGATCAGCTATAAAAAAAACGCTGCACGCCTCCGAGCAGACGCGGCCCGACGTGGCCGAAGCGCGCGAGCGCTGGAAGGCCGGCCAGGCCGGCCTTGATCCGACGAAGCTGGTCTTCGTCGACGAGACCGGGACCAACACCAAGATGGTCCGCGCCTATGGCCGCGCGCCCAGGGGCCAACGGCTGATCGGTCGCCAGCCCTTCGGACACTGGAAGACCACCACCTTCACCGCCGGCCTGCGCTGTAACGGGATCACCGCCCCATGGGTGCTGGACGGGGCGATGAACCGCGAGGCCTTCCTGGTGTACATCGACAAGGTGCTGGGGCCGACGCTCAGCGAAGGCGACATCGTGGTGATGGACAACCTGCCCGCCCACAAGGGCGACGCGGTCAGGAGCCGCATCGAGGCCACCGGCGCCAAGCTGCTTCTGTTGCCGCCCTACTCGCCAGACCTCAACCCCATCGAACTGGCCTTCTCAAAGCTCAAGGCGCTGTTGCGCAAGGCCGCTGAGCGAACCGTCGGCGCACTCTGGGATCGCATCGGACAGGTGCTCGAAGCCTTCACCCCGCAGGAGTGCGCCAACTACTTTCGCCACGATGGCTATGCATCAGCTTGAGCGCCGAATGCTCTAGGCTCTTGCCTTCGCTCAACAAGGCTTCCCCATGCGCCGCATTCTAATGGCTCTGACAATCAGCTTCATGACCTCGGGCTTGGCGCTTGGCGCCGCTCTGAGCGTGAAGGATGAAATGAAGACCGTGGTCGAGCCGGCGACGAACACCATCTTCGCGGTTGGCGGAGAAGTCGACCCAGCGAACGGCCCCGAAGCCGCCAAGACGCCGGCGGCGCGTTGGGAGGAAGCATTGCAGGCCGCGCACGCCCTTACGAAGGCCGCGGCAGATCTAAACGGCCCACAAAAGCGCCCGGGCGACACCTGGACCAAGTCGGGAGCCGACTTCGCCCGGTTGGCGGGCGATGCGGCGCGGGCGGCTGAGAAGAAGGACGGCGCAGGCCTTTCCGCAGCCGCCAATGGACTTGGCGACACCTGCACGGCCTGCCACTCAAAATATAAGTCCCAGACTGGCGCCTGACTTAGAGCAGTCCCGCCATCGGCGATGAGGGGTCAGCGTAGGAACGCCTGGCCATTCGGCCGGCCTTGAACGCTTCGCGCCCCGCAATGACGGCATGTTTCATGGCGACGGCCATGCCGATCGGGTCGCTGGCTTCAGCGATGGCGGTGTTCATCAGCACCGCGTCACAACCCATTTCCATCGCCAAGACCGCGTCGGAAGCCGTCCCAACCCCGGCGTCGACCAAAACCGGCACCTTCGATTGTTCGATGATCAAACCCAGATTGAGGAAATTTTGGATCCCGCGGCCCGAACCGATCGGGGCTGCGGCCGGCATGATCGCCGAGGCGCCCGCCTCCTCCAACTTGCACGCATAGACCGGATCATCGCTGCAATAGACCATGACGTGAAAACCATCGGCGATGAGCAGTTTCAGCGCCCGAAGCGTCTCTTCCATATCGGGCAGGAGGTGTTTTGTGTTCGAAAGCACCTCGAGCTTCACAAGGTCCCAGCCGCCAGCTTCCCGCGCAAGACGCAAGGTGCGAACGGCCTCCTCGCCGGTAAAACAGCCTGCAGTGTTTGGAAGAAACGTGAAACGGTCAGGTTTCACGTAGTCGACGAGCATTGGCTGGGAGGGATCCGAAAGGTTCACGCGACGCAAGGCGACGGTGACAATCTCGGCGCCCGAGGCTTCGGCGGCGGCGGCGTTTTGAGCGTAGTCCTTATATTTGCCAGTCCCGATGATTAATCGTGAGCGGAAGGTGCGGCCCGCGACCGTCCAGGTGTCCGCCGCCTGCTGGGCTCCATCCATCTTAGCCGCCTCCAATGAAGTGCACGATCTCGATCCTATCGCCGTCCACCAGCCTTGTGTTCACATAGGCTGAGCGCGGGACGATCTCCAGGTTGCGCTCGATGGCCACCTTGCGGCCGTCCAAGCCCAGCGCAGACACCAGATCGGCTAGGTGCGACAGGTTCCCGAAGCGCTTGGCTTCGCCATTTACGGTGAGGTTCACATCAAGATCTCAACAATAGGCCGACTTTTCGCCGGTCGCTGGTTTGGCAGGACCTGCATGTAAGGTCCATCCAGTCGTGGTCCGACCCCCCGCCGACCCTTCCTGGTTTTCACCTAGGCGCCGGCCGATCCGGTCACCGGCTCAAACCTTCCATTTCAGCGATCAGGTTCTGCCAACTCCACCACGCTTGTGACCCGCAGCCTCGACCGTTACAACATCGCGGAATCGACGGCGGAGCCGAATGTCGAAACCGATCTATGTGCTAAGCGGGCCCAATCTCAATCTCCTGGGCGTCCGCGAGCCGGAGATATATGGCCACCAAACCCTCGAAGACGTGAAGCGGCTCTGTGAGGCGCGCGCGTCGGCGTTGGGCCGGACCATTGTCTTCCGACAATCAAACCATGAGGGTGAACTCATCGACTGGATTCAGGAGGCCCGAGAAAAGGCCGCCGCCCTGGTGATCAATCCGGCTGGCTATGGCCACACCTCCGTGGCGATCTTAGACGCGCTCAAGATCGCAGGGATTCCGGTGATCGAATGCCACCTGTCCAATCCTGCCGCACGCGAAGCGTTCCGTCGCCGAACCTACGTCTCCCTCGCAGCGACGGGCGTGGTGTCCGGCTTTGGCGCTGCGAGCTACGAACTGGCCGTCGAGGCCGCCGCGGGCCTGACCCGCTAAGCCTTAGATCAGAAGCGAAGGTATTTTCATGGCTAGCCCTCCCAAGGCCCCCGCCGCCGATCCGATCGATGCGCGTCTGGTGCGCCGATTGGCCGACATCTTGACTGAAACAGGTCTGTCGGAGATCGAGGTTGAGCATGGAGGGCTCAAGGTTCGCGTCGCCAAGACGCTGACGGCCGGTCCAACCCAACTCACCTATGCCCCTGCCCCTGCCCCCTCCGCGCCAATCGCTGCGCCGGCGCCCCTCGTGGCGGCCTCCCCCGAGACGCCCGCGCCGGCCCGCGCTGCAGGCGATGTGGTGAAATCTCCCATGGTGGGAAGCGTCTACCTCCAACCTGAGCCCGGTGCGGACGTATTCGTCAAGGTCGGGGACACCGTCGCAGCCGGCCAGACCCTGATGATCATCGAGGCGATGAAAACCATGAACCCGATCCCTGCGCCCAAGGCTGGCAGGATCATTGAAATCCTTGTGGAGGATGGCCAACCCGTGGAGTTCGGCGAGCCGCTCGCGGTCATCGGCTAGAGCGATGTTCGAAAAAATCCTTATCGCCAACCGCGGCGAGATCGCCCTTCGCGTGCACCGTGCGTGCAAAGAGATGGGCATTTTGACGGTTGCTGTGCATTCCGAGGCCGATAGCGGCGCAATGTGGGTGCGCCTAGCCGATGAGAGTGTTTGCATCGGCCCGCCCTCAGCGGCGAAAAGCTACCTGAATATTCCCGCCATTATTGCAGCCGCCGAGATCACCGGCGCCCAGGCGATCCACCCGGGTTACGGGTTTCTTTCCGAAAACGCCCGCTTCGCCGAAATCGTCGGCGCCCACGGCTTCACCTTTATCGGGCCCAGGCCCGAACATATTAAGATGATGGGCGACAAGATCACCGCCAAACAGGCCGTAAAGGCGGCGGGAATCCCGGTCGTGCCAGGCTCCGATGGCGCGATCACCACCGAGGAGGAAGCCCTTTCCGCCGCCAAGGCGATCGGTTTTCCCGTTCTGATCAAGGCCGCGGCCGGCGGCGGCGGCCGCGGCATGAAGGTCGCTCAAACCGGGGCCGATCTCTATGAGGCTGTGTCGACAGCCCGTTCGGAAGCCAAGGCCGCCTTCGGAGACGACGCGGTCTATATGGAGCGCTATCTGCAGACGCCGCGCCATATCGAAATTCAAGTGATCGCCGACAGCTTTGGAAATGTCTGTCACCTAGGGGAGCGGGACTGCTCCCTGCAGCGCCGCCACCAGAAGGTCCTCGAAGAAGCGCCATCGCCGGCGATCGACGCGGCGGCGCGCGAGAAAATCGGAAAAGTCGTCGTCGACGCCGTCAAGGCCATTGGCTACCTCGGTGTCGGAACCATCGAATTCCTCTACGAAAACGGGGAGTTCTTCTTCATTGAGATGAACACCCGACTACAGGTTGAACATCCGGTGACCGAGGCGATCACCGGCATCGATTTGGTGCGGGAGCAAATCCGCATCGCTGCAGGATTGCCGCTATCCTTCACCCAAAAGGAGGTCACGTTCGAAGGTCACGCCATTGAATGCCGCGTCAATGCTGAGAACCCGAAGACGTTTGCGCCATCTCCCGGCCTGGTCACTGATTTTCATGCTCCTGGCGGTCTTGGCGTGCGCCTCGATAGCGCCCTCTACGCCGGCTACACCATCCCCCCCTTCTACGACTCCCTTATCGGCAAACTGATCGTCCACGGCCGCGATCGTGACGAATGCATCGCCCGGCTCAACCGTTGTCTGGGCGAGATCGTCGTTGCGGGCATTGAAACCAACATCCCGCTCTTCCAGGAACTCCTGGTCCAACCCGACATCCTGTCCGGCGCTTACAGCATTCATTGGCTGGAAAACTGGATGAAGGCTCAGGCCTAACCGCCTGGACTGTCGCGCAAAGCGCCTTGGGCGGGCTAAACTTTAGAGATGGCGCGGTTTGAAGCTCGCAATCTTTTGTCCTGCTACGCGCGCGGCGTCTTTCCCATGGCCGACGCGCGCGAGGACGAGCGCGTATTCCTGATTGATCCAGAACGACGCGGCGTCATCCCGCTGGATGGCTTCCATGTCTCGCGCAGGCTCGCACGCACCGTCAGGGCGGAACCCTTCGAAATCCGCTTCAACAGCGCATTTCGAGACGTCGTTCAGGCCTGCGCTGAGGCGGGCGAAGGGCGGACCGAGACCTGGATCAACCACCCGATTGAAGACCTCTATGTGCGTCTCCACGAGCTGGGTCATGCCCATAGCGTCGAATGTTGGCAGGACGGCCTGCTGGTTGGCGGGCTTTATGGCGTCTCGCTTCAGGCAGCCTTCTTTGGTGAAAGCATGTTTTCCAGGCGCCGGGACGCCTCGAAAGTCGCGTTAGTTCATCTGATCGCCCGGTTGATCGAGGGCCATTACCGGCTGCTCGACGCCCAATTCATGACAGAACACCTGACCCAATTTGGAGCTATCGAAATTTCACGGCTCGACTATCACCGACGCCTAGCCCTGGCCCTCGCGGCGCAGGCGACATTTCAGCGCCCCGGCGGCGATGCGATAGGCGCCGCGGCCGCCCTGCAGGTGATCAGCCAGGCGTCATAAACCGGATGCTCAAGAGGGTGCAGTCCGGGAGATGACGCATACATCCAACCCTTGAAGGTCTGCCTGGGCGCAAGCGCTGGCTTGCCGGGCTGAGGCCTGGGCTGGGAATCCACGGTCAGATAGGCGATCGAGTCGTCGATAGCCTCTTCAGGTGAAGATCGCTCACACGCCTTCACCGTGAACACCAAGCTCTTATAGCGGATAGGACGCCCAACTGCGGCTTCGAAGCGCAGGCTCTCGGCTGTGACCTTATCCAAGGCTTCGATCACCGCCACGTCATAGCGCGCCCGTCGCGCAGGAACGCCGACCGGTTTGGGAACTTGCGCCGGCGCGGTGGCGGGGGCGACCTCCTGTTCCGAAATCGGCGGAACCGCGATCGGGGCTGGCGTCGGAACTGTGACGGGTGGAGCCTCCTCCGAGGGGCCCGATTTGGGCGCCGCCTCACTGGGGATCGGCGCGGCTGGAGGGGTCGGCTGGGCCTGAGCCAGGCCAGAGGCCGCAACGACGACGGCGATGATCCAGGGTCTCGCCTTAAAAGCCGAACCCTGTGGCGGACCTTGCGACATCGCCTCAGGACCTACTTAGGGGTCCAGGCCTCATAGTCACCCGTCGCCTTTTGGCGCTCACCGCCACGGGCCAAGGCGCCTTGAGGCCGATAGGCGTGGATCGTACCCGTCATGTTCGGCAAATGATCCTTTTCCCAGGATTTCAACAGAAACGGCTCAACGGTCGGCGGCTCTGCGAAGGTGTAATGAAGCCAGCCATGCCACTCAGCGGCGACCTTAGAGGCGTCAGCATAGCCACGATAGATCACCCAGCGGCGCTTGCGCCCGTCATAGCTGTCTGAATTGTCCTTGGCTTCAAAGTAGCGATTGCCGCCGGCGTCCTGCCCGATGAAGACCCCACGCCGGCCAATATGGAAACGCGCGCCAACCGTGGCGCCGTTCCACCAGGTAAAGATCGATGTGAGGAAATTCAGCACGTCAGGTTCGATCCAGGAAACAGGATGGGGAGGAGCAAATAGGCGCGCGGACTATAGGCGGGCCGATATTGAGCGTCCAGCGTCGCGCCCAGCCTCTTTTGATGCAAGATGTTGGGGATCACCCTCGTCTGGACCGCAACATCTATTGATCAGACACCTCTGCAGCGCCTAGCCTCGTCCAAGGGAGTCGGCCAATGGTGCGCAAAGAGGCGCGGACAAATCTTGAAGCGCGCACGGTTGAGCTCGCCGGACGCATCGTCGACGTCCAGGCCCCTGCCCATTGGACCATGGCCCAATTGGATGCGTGGATAGACTGGGCGTGCGGTGCGAGCGATCTTGCTGAGGCCATCGAGGATTTTGTCGAGGATCTGACGATCCGGGCTCAGGCCCGAGGGATCGTGAAGGACGTGAGCGCGCGCACGCGATTTCGCGACGAGCTCACCGAGGCGCTTTTTTCCGGGGCGATTGCAATTGGATCCGCCGCGCGGGCTACGCAGATCCCGGTCGTTGAGCGCGGTTCTCCGCTGATCGCGCGCACCGCAGCGCTTTATCGCGGCAAGGCTGCGGCCGAGGCCTGCGCCAATGAGCTCGCACGGCGCTTGCAAGCGGTGATGGATGCGGTTTTTCGTTGTGAAGGCGATGCGCAGGCCTGCGCAGACCCCCAGGCCAATCCCAGCCTGGCGCGAGCGGTCGAAGCTGCGAGAACGGCCGGCGCCGGCGACAGCATGATCCTTGAGGCCATAACCTTGGCGCGCGCGGGCCAAAGCGCCTGGGAGCTCGAATTGGCCGGCGACATCGAACCTGGCGCTCAGCTGGTGGTCATTGGTCCGCCCGACGAGGCGGTGGCGGCCGCGGTTTGGTCGGCGCCGACGATCATCCTTGTCCCGACGCGCCCACTCGGCGAGCAATTAGCGCAGGCTGGCGTCAGCGTTCGAGGGGCCGTCAACCTCATGCGTTTCTGGTCAGATGATCGCTTCGACATCGACCAGTTCGAAGCTGCAGTCGCTTTGTTGGCGCGCGCGCTCAGCGCCCACTCCGATCAGCGCGGCGTCTTGGGCCTGGCTGGGCTTGGCGAGTGGCTGGTCGCCCACGGACTTGATTATGACAGCGACGCGGCGAGGGAAACGTCGCGCGAGCTCTATCGGGCCGCAGCGCGCGCCATGTCCGGCGCTGGCGCGCACTTGGCGGTGTTCCGCGACCCGGACCTGGAATTGCGGCTGGGCGCTGGGAGACTTTCAGCAGAGCCGTGGTCGGGTCCGATAAGCTTCGCTGAAACTGCGGACGGCGCGCCGATCCGGGTCCTTGGCGAGGCGGCTATCTGCGGCCTTGGGTTCTTTGGCGTGGACGCCGCCCAGGCGCACGCCGAGCTGCTTGGTCGGGCTGATCTTTCCCAGGCGCCTGGCGTCAACCATTCGACCCTTCTGGCGCGCGGCTTCACAGGCCACGAAATTACAGCGGTTGAGGCGGCTCTTGCGTCGGTAAGGCGTCTGTCGCATGCCTTTGTTCCATCGGTGATTGGCCAGGGCTTCCTTCGCGACGTGCTTGGCGCCAGCGCAGAGCAACTTGACGATCCCCTCTTCGACGCTCTGGTTCTAATGGGTTTTTCAGATGCCGAAATCGCGGCGGCCGAGGCCTACGCGCTTGGCGCTGAGACCTTGGCGGAAGCTGATTTCCTAAGCCCTGCGGCGCGCGATGTCTTTCGCACCGCCCAGGCTCTAGGCTCAGGCCCGCGTCAAGCCATGCTCCGAGCTTTGGAGCCTATCCTAGCGGTTCCGGTGATTGACGAGGTCGATCTGCCCTGGAGTGCGACGCCTGGCGATGTCTTGAGGGAACTTTCGATGGCGCATGGACCCCTTCGGATCCGAAGGGCTGACGCGCCTGCAGACGTCGCAATCGAACTCCCGAGCCTGCCAGAGGTGCGCCCGGCACGCCCCCCCGAACCGGAAGAACGCATCATCGAGCGCGTGGTGGAAAAGGAGCGTTCCCGCCGCAAACTTCCCGATCGCCGAAAGGGCTATATCCAGAAGGCGGCTGTCGGCGGCCATAAGGTCTATCTGCACACCGGCGAATACGACGATGGCGAGCTTGGCGAAATTTTCATCGACATGCACAAGGAAGGCGCAGCCTTCCGATCGTTGATGAACAATTTTGCGATCTCAATCTCTATCGGACTGCAATATGGCGTTCCGCTCGATGAATTCGTCGACGCCTTCGTATTCACCCGCTTTGAACCCGCCGGTCCGGTTACGGGCAATGATACGGTCAAGTCGGCCACCTCGATCCTCGATTACATCTTTCGGGAACTGGGGGTGTCCTACCTTGGAAGAAGCGATCTTTCGACGGGCGGAGCCGACGAACTTAACGCCGATGGACTGGGCCGCGGGCGCGCCGAAGGGGTCGATAGCGCCTTTAGCGGCGAGGAAGAGCCGCAACCGGCCTCACGGTTCATCTCGCGGGGATTTTCGCGCGGGGCGGCGCCCAACAATCTGGTGTTTCTCCCCACTGCGAACCGCCCCAATGGATCGGCGCAAAACCTGGAGTCCGCCGACGTTTGCGCGGCGTGCGGTGATGTCGCAGTCGTACGCAAGGCGATGTCCTTGATCTGCGAGACCTGTGGCGCGCGTGCAGGGCGGTTTGGCGAAGAATCGGGTGTCTAACGCTCCTCCAGAACGCAACGAAATAGGCTAACCCCTTAACAATTACCGCGAATTAAGTGGCGCCTTGGGGGTCAGAAAGGGCAGATGGAACCTAGGAACTTTGAGGATCCGTCCCGCGTGACGACGACGACGCCATTTGCCCTGATCGCGCTTGCGGCCCTTGCCTTGGCCACGCCAGCTGCTGCGTGGGTGGACGACAGCAGTGGCGGCGAGAAAGAAGTCCCAAGATCGAACACCTTCGGCGGCGACTGCGCCAAATGCGAACTCTCCGGACGGCGAATGCACGGCGCGCACTTCATGAACGCCAATTTCGCGGGCGCGACCCTGGTTGGGTCCGACCTTCGAGAAGCCCACTTCATCGCCTCCACCTTCGCAGGCGCAGACCTGACACGGGCCGATCTCTCCGATTCTCAAATCATCAGCGTCAATTTCAGCGGGGCGATCTTGTCCCACGCTAAGCTGCGCGACACCCAGGCCATCGGCAGCATCTTTACTGACACAACGCTTTCCGGCGCCGACTTCAGTGACGCTTCCGCCCAAGGCGCTAACTTCAATCAATCCCAATTGATTGGCACGCTCTTTCGCTCAACGGAATTGGCGGGGGCCAGATTTGAACGTGTCATTGCACGCGATGCTGATTTCCACGACGCCGCCCTTCAGAGCGCCGTGCTGACCAACGGCCGCTTCGAGAAGGCCAATTTTCACGACGCCGAACTCGACAACGCGATCCTCTTAGGCGCGAACTTCGAGGGCGCAGACTTCAAGGATGCGAGCCTAAAGCACACCTACATCGGCGGGGCGGACATGTCCCATGCACGGGGTCTGACCCAAGATCAGCTCGACGAGGCCTGCGGCGACAGTCATACGCGCTTGCCGCATGGCCTGATCGTAAAGACATGCGCCGCAGGCGGCGTGCACATCAGCATCATGCCGCGGATGCACGGATTGCCGCCGTTGCCAACCCCTCCCGCGCCGCCCGCCCCGCCCGCGCCAAGTGCGCCGCCAAGCCCCTATAGGTATTTGGTTGCGCGGGGCTGACGAGGCTTAGGCCTTAAGCGGCGGCGAAAGACGAATATGAAGTTCTTTCAGTTGCTTGTCGGAAACTTCTGACGGCGCATTCATCATCAGATCCTGACCCTGCTGGTTGAGCGGGAAGGCGATGACCTCGCGAATGGCGGTCTCGCCCGCAAGCAGCATCACGATCCGGTCAATACCCGGCGCAAGACCGCCGTGCGGCGGCGCGCCATGACGAAAGGCGTTCAACATTCCACCGAACTGTTCTTCGACGACATTTGGCCCATATCCCGCGATCGCAAACGCCTTGAGCATGATCTCGGGCAGATGATTGCGGATTGCGCCAGAGCACAATTCATAGCCGTTGCAGACGATGTCGTATTGATAGGCCAGGACCTCCAGCGGATCCTTCGACATCAACGCCTGCAGCTCGCCCTGCGGCATTGAAAAGGGGTTGTGGCTGAAATCGACATGACCGGTCTCTTCGTTCATTTCGAACATCGGGAAGTCGACGATCCAGACGAATTCAAAACGATCTTCGTCCACGAGGCCCAGATCAGTTCCGAGCTTGGTGCGGGCGGATCCGGCAAATTTGGCGAAGACTTTAGGATCGCCCGCGACAAAGAACGCTGCGTCGCCCTGCCCCACTCCCAACTGCCCCATCACCGCTGCGGTCAGCTCTGCGCCAAGGTTCTTCGCGATAGGCCCGCCCCAGCCGCCTTGATCCTCGCTCCAGAAGATATAGCCCAGGCCAGGCAGGCCCTCGCCCTGGGCCCAGCTATTCATGCGATCGCAAAACGCCCTGGAGCCCCCCTTGGGCGCAGGGATCCCCCAAACCGCATTCTTGGCGTCTTCCAAGATGCGGGCGAAAAGCCCAAAGCCGGCGCCCCGGAAATGGCTGGAGACATCCTGCATGACAATTGGATTGCGTAGATCGGGTTTGTCAGTGCCGTACTTGGCTATGCATTCCCGATAGGGAATGCGCGGGAACGGATAGGGGGTCACAGGCTTGCCGTCGGCGAATTCCTCGAAAACGCCATGCATGACAGGTTCGATCGCGGCGAAGACGTCTTCCTGGGTGACGAAGCTCATCTCGACGTCGAGTTGATAGAACTCAAGTGAGCGGTCAGCGCGTAGATCTTCGTCACGGAAGCATGGCGCGATCTGGAAGTAGCGGTCAAAACCGGAGACCATCAGCAACTGCTTGAACTGCTGAGGCGCCTGGGGAAGCGCATAGAACTTGGATGGATGCAAACGCGAGGGAACCAGAAAGTCCCGCGCCCCCTCGGGGCTCGACGCCGTCAGGATGGGCGTCTGGTACTCTAAGAACCCCTGGTCAATCATCCGATTACGGATGGAGTGGATCACCTTGGATCGCAGCACGATATTGCGGTGCAAGGTTTCGCGGCGCAGATCGAGATGTCGGTTCTTCAACCGAATTTCTTCGGGATAGTCAGGCTCGCCAAAGACCGGCAGCGGCAATTCGGCGGCCTCCGAGAGAACCGCGACGTCCTTCACGCGGATCTCGATCTCCCCCGTCGGCAAACCCGCATTCACGGTCTCCGCAGAGCGGGCGACAACTTCGCCATCGATCCGGATTACGCTTTCAGCGCGCAGGCGCTCAACGACGCCAAACCCCGGGGTTTCCGGGCTGAGCACAAGCTGAGTGAGGCCGTAGTGATCGCGCAAGTCCACGAACACCAGTCCGCCATGGTCGCGCTTGCGATGTATCCATCCCGACAGGCGGACGAACTTACGGGTGTCAGCGGCGCGAAGCGCGCCGCAGGTGTGAGTGCGGTAGGCGTGCATTTACCTGGGGAAATTGGCTGTTTTACGAGGCGCGGAAGGGCGCATGTAGGGGGCCGAAAGTCAAGCATCGCCCCCTTCGCCCATCCGACCGCCCCGGTCAGCTATTTCTCCGGATGGATCAAAGCCTGGTAGGTCAAGGTCCTGGCCTGCGCGCCCAGATCGTCGCCGCCGGTCCCCCCCATCCGCTGGATCATGCCAACGAAAAACACATCGTTGGTCGGATCGATCCAGAACCATGTGCCAGCCGCCCCTCCCCAACTCATGGTGTTCTTGCCCTCGAGGAAGCCGGCGCGACGCGGGTCGTTGTCGACCTGGAAGTCGAGACCAAAGCCCACGGCTTCGTTGAAGCGGATCCCGCTGGTGCCATTGGTGGTCACCAGGACGTTGTGCGGAATGACATTGGTGTCCATGAGCTCAACCGAGGCCGGCGAAAGGATCCGAACGCCGTCGAGTTGGCCCTTGTTCAACATCATCTGGCAGAAGCGGGCATAATCCATCGTGGTGGAGACCAGGCCGCCGCCGCCTGATTCCATCGCCGGCGGTTTCGAGTAGTCAGGCATGCTGTTGCCGAAGAGCTCGCTGGCCTCGACGATTTTGCCGGTCTCTTTGTCGTTAACCCGCTCGCCGACATAGACGGCGGCCAGCCGCTTGGCCTTGGCCGCACCGGTATAAAAGCCAGTGTCCTTCATCTTCAGCGGACCGAAGACATTTTCCTGAAGGAACTCGCCGAACGGCTTTCCGGAGAGTTTTTCGACAATATAGCCCTGGATATCGACGGCGCTCGAATAGGACCAGCTGGCGCCTGGCTGGTACATGAGCGGAATTTGCGCCGTGCGATCGATCATCTCATGCAGGCCGTTGGACGCCAGGACCTTCTTCTCACGATAGAGCTTGTCGACCGGGTGCTTGTCTCCAAGGCCATATCCGAAGCCCGCCGTGTGGCTCATGATCTCACGCATCGTCGGTGGACGTTTCATGTCCTCGACGGCGGTGATCTTGCCGTCCTTGTCCGCGCTAACCATCACCTTGAGGTTCTTGAACTCCGGCACATAGCGCGTCACCGGATCATCCAGGCGCCACTTGCCCTGCTCGAATAGGATCATCATCGCCACGCCGGTCAGGGGCTTGGACATAGAATAGATGCGGAAGATTTCATCCTTCGGCATGGCCTGGCCTGTGGCCAGGCTGGCTTTGCCGTAGGTTTTGAACTCGACGACCTTGCCGTGCCGCGCAAGCAAGGTGGTCATGCCAGCAACACGGCCGTCAGCGACGACACGGCCCATATAGTCATCGAGCAGCTTCAGGCGGGCGGCGTCGAAACCGACGGCCTCAGGGCTGGTGGCCGCGGATAGATCAGCGGTTGGTTTCGAGGCGGTCTTGGCCACGACGGGTGCGGCTTCAGCTGCAACAGCAGTTTGAGCGCCGCAGGCCAGAAGGGCCGCGCTCAAGGCTGCGGCGAAATAGGCGCGACGATGCATTGTGGAAGTCCCCTCGTTTGAAATATCGCCAAAGCTTGCGGGCGTAAGTCACGCGGTGCAAGTCCGCATCGGTTTCACAACCGAAACAGGCTTGGCGAAACAGGCTTGGCGAAACAGGCTTGGCGAAAGAGATCCGCCGTCGCCAAACTGCGGCGCGCGGGGTCGCTGATGCGACTTGGGCTCACGCGAACCTCTAAGAGGAGAACATGCGACATGCTGAGTTGGCAGGTGGGCGAGGTCAGGATCACGCGCATTCTGGAGCTGGAGGCGACTGGCGGAACCCGCTTTGTCCTTCCCCAGGCCACCCCCGAGGTGATCAAGACAATCCCTTGGCTCACGCCTCAGTTCGCCGATGAAAATGGCCGCCTAAGGATGAGCATCCACGCCCTGGTGGTCGAAACACCCTCCAGGCGGATCATCGTCGACACATGTATCGGCAACGACAAGCAGCGTGACATTCCAACATGGAGCGGTCTGCAAACCACATTTCTTGCAGACTTGGCGCAGGCTGGGTTCGCGCGCGAGAGCATCGACACGGTGCTCTGCACCCACCTGCACGTCGACCATGTCGGTTGGAACACCATGCTTGTCGACGACATCTGGGTCCCGACCTTCCCAAATGCGCGCTACCTGCTCGGACGCACGGAGTTCGAATATTGGCGCAAGGAGGAAGAGGCTGCGATGTCGCCCGACCGCTCGCCTTTCCATGACAGCGTCAAGCCCGTGTGGGAGGCCGGCTTGGTCGATCTGGTGGAGACCGATCACCAAATTTGCCCAGAGGTTACATTCGAGCCGACGCTGGGGCACACGCCCGGGCACGTTAGCGTCCGCATTCACTCAAAAGGCCAAGAGGCGCTGATTACCGGCGACTTCATTCATCACCCCTGTCAGCTGGCGAGACCTGGGTGGGCGAGCCGGGCGGATTTCGACGAAACCGCTTCGACAGCAACGCGGCTGCGAATGTTTGAAGCCCTCTGCGGGACGCCGACGCTGGTCATAGGCACCCATTTCGCCGCGCCGACGGCGGGCCACGTCATACGCGATGGCGATGGGTATCGACTGGCCTTATGACCTAAGCGGTCCGGCTTGAGGCAAGGCGGACATCTTCCGGCTCGAGCACACATTGTGCGATCGCAGCATAGAGGTCGGCGATGGCGATCGGCTTGGCGACAAAGCTATCCATTCCGGCCTGAGCATAGGCTTCGACCTGGTGGCTCATGACATCAGCCGTCAGGGCGACGATCGGCGTCCGCGCACGCTGGGTCGCAAACTCCCGCTGGCGGATCGTACGGGTGGCCTCAAGACCATCCATCTGCGGCATCTGAACATCCATGAGGATGAAATCGAAGGATCCCTCCTCCCAGGCTTTCACCACCTCAAGGCCATCGCCGACAATGACGGCCTCAACTCCAATTTGGGTCAGCAGGGTCTTCAGAACCAACTGGTTGACGGGGTTGTCTTCCGCAGCAAGGGCCCGGAGCCCCGTTTCGCCAACTGTCGTGGCCAGCGATACCGGATCGCCCTGGGCTGCTGGCGCGACTTGGGCGATGCTGCGGGTCAGAGGCAAATCGACAACGAACGTCGCACCTTGACTGACGCTCTGATCGATCGTGATGCACCCGCCCATCGCTTCACAAAGTTCGCGGCAGATGGCCAGTCCCAGGCCCGTGCCGCCAAAGCGCCGCGTCGTCGAGGCGTCGGCCTGAGTGAACTTCTCAAAAAGCCGCTCGGCGAAACCTTCGGGAACGCCTGGGCCGGTGTCTTTGACGCTCAGGCGCACGCCCAAGGGGGTGGCGGCCACAATGACCTGAACCGAGCCCTGCGTCGTAAACTTCACCGCGTTCGAGATGAGATTGCAGAGCACTTGGCGCACACGCGCCGCATCTCCCTCGAAAATCCCGCGGGCGGAAGGTGCAAAGTCGAGGGTGTAACCAAGGCTTTTGGCAAAGGCCGAGGCGCTGAAACCGCCAAACGCGCTCAGCGTGACAGCCTCAAGATCGAAGGGAGCTTGCTCCAGGTCAAGCTTTCCGGCCTCGATCTTGGAGAGGTCAAGGATGTCATTGAGAATGTCGAGCAAGGCCTGACCGGCCTGGCGGATCACCGAAACGCGTTCGCGTTGGACCTCGCTGAGGTCATCGTTGGCCATCGCCTGGGCCATTCCCAGCACCCCGTTCAGCGGGGTGCGGATTTCGTGACTGGTGACAGCCAGAAAGGAGCTCTTCGCGCGGCTGGCGGCTTCAGCGCCCTCGAGCGCATGCCGCAGAGCCTCGCCCTCAGTGAACAGCGAGCGCGTCAAACGGGCTGTAAAGACGGCGTAGGCGCCGGCAGCGGCGGTCAGCACCAGCGCCCCTTGCAAGGAAATTGGGTGATGGGTCGCCCAAGCCGTCAGCGGCACGGCTAGCAGAACCACCGCGGAGGGCGTCATCAACGTCAGAACAAAGCGTCTGGAGCCTGCCGTCATGACGGCGTTGTTGAGGTTGATCGCGCAAGCGCCGATCAGGGCCGCGGAGAGCGCAAAACCGGTCGGATCGACCAGTATCACCAGCACGATCGAGGCATAGACGCTTGCCGAAAGCGCCCGGCTGATGTCGTTGAGCCCGCTGAGACGGCGGTTCGCAAGATCGGCCAGCCAGCGGCGCGAGAGTGCGGCGTCGATCAGCGAACCGGTCAGCGAAAGAGCGAGCCACGCGAAGACCATCGTTGATCGGGTCTGAATCCACGCCAGCCCTGCAATGAGCACAGCTTGGCCAAGCCGAGGGAGGAGGCCATCAACCCGCCAGCGCAGGACCCTAAGGCTTGCCTGGTCCAAATAATCCATCCGAACGGCGTCCAAGGTCCACCCGGGGCTATTCCCTGGCGAAGGCGCAACCTTGTGTCAAAATTGCCTTTTTATTTTACAAAGATGGCAGCATTTTTTTTGACAGAGCCCGTGCCACTTTCTGTGAAATCGGCTTTGCGCTTAGTGTCGCGCCGCCTGTTCGGTGGCCTTGTCCTTGTTCGCCTGGCTGATGATGAAGTGGAAAATCGCCTCGGCTTGGCCTTCAGCCAGAACCGATTTGAAAGACACCATTCCCTTATCCTTGCGCGCGCCATCCACAACGATTGCGTTCCAATCGGCGAGACTTTTCAGAACCGGAGAGTAACGCAGGTCCGGAAAGGACTTGTCTGCGACGCCGCCCTGCCCATGACATCCGGAACAGTAGCGGCCATAGGCGCCTTGCCCGTCGATCACTTGCTCGTTGGTTCCGGTCAGGAGCGGGGGATCTAGCCTGCGAGGCCCGACCGCGCCCCCGGCGAGCGGCTTTGTCGGCAGTTCGGCGTCGCCGCCAAGCTTGAAGACGACCAGGCGAGAATTGTTGGCGCTGCTCTCGCTCGTGCGCGCCTGACCCGGTGGAAGACCTCGGGCCCCGACCAGCAAAGCGACATATTGAACGCCGGCGATCTGATAGGTCGACGGCGCGGCCACGACATCGGCCTGGACGGGCGCCGACCACAATTTAGCTCCGCTCCTGGCGTCATAGGCCGAGAACCGCCCGCTCCAGTCGCCGGAAAATACCAGATCGCTCGCCGTGACCATGGCTCCATGGGCGCCATAGTCCTTATCAGGCGCGCGCCAGACTTCTTTTTGTGAAACCGGATCATAGGCTTCGAGGTAGCTCTTGATATTCCCGCGCGGCAGGGCGCCTGGCTGACCATAGAGGCTGGTGATCTTATCCGAGAAGGAGACCGTTCCGGTGTTGTAGACCCGCTCCTTGACCTGAAAATCCTTGGCGAGCGCACTTTGGAAGCCGGTCGAGCTCTCAGTCACCGGAATATAGACGAGCCCGGTGCGAGGGCTATAGGCCATCGGATGCCAGTTATGCGCGCCGAGCGGGGCAGGCTGAACGATCGCGGCTTTGGACTCAGAATAGCGTGCGTCGGGGTTCTCGACGGGACGTCCCGTCGTCGGATCAATCTTGGCGGCCCAATTGGCGGGCGCAAATTTCTCAGCTGAGATCAGCTTCCCTGACTTGGCGTCCCACACGTAGAAAAAGCCTGTCTTCGGCGCCTGCATCAGGACATGGCGGACCTGACCCTTGATCTTCAGGTCAGCCGTCATCAGCGGATTTGTGACGTCGTAGTCCCACTCGTCGCCAGGGACTTCCTGGAAGTGCCAGGCATATTCGCCGCTCGAAGCATGAACCGCGATGATCGAAGATACAAAAAGGTTGTCGCCGCCGCCGGGACTACGGATGTCCTGGCTCCAGGAAAGCCCGTTTCCAGTGCCAAAATATATAAGGTCAGTCTTGGGATCATAGAGGATGGCGTCCCAAGCCGTGGCGCCGCCGCCATATTTCCAGAAATCTCCATGCCAGGTCTTTGCCGCCTTCTCGAGCAGTGGAGAATTGGTCGGGTCGCCCGGCGCGGCTGGAACCGTATAGAAACGCCACCTCATCTTGCCGCTGGCGGCGTCATAGGCCGAGACATATCCACGGCAGGTATATTCTGCGCCGGCGTTGCCGATCACCACCATGCCTTTCACGATCCGCGGCGCCTGCGTAATCGTATAGGGTTGCTTGGGGTCGGTCGTCTGGACGGACCACTCCAATTTTCCGGTCTTGCCGTTCAACGCGATCAGCCGACCGTCCAAAGCGCCCAGGTAGATCTTGCCCTTCCAGGCTGCGACGCCGCGATTGACGACATCACAACAGGCCACTTGCCCCAGCGCCCGATCGATCTTGGGATCGTACTCCCAAAGCTTCTTTCCGCTGGCCGCATCATAGGCCTTCACCATCGACCAGGCCGTGGTGATGTAGAGCACCCCATCCACAACCACCGGGGTCGATTCCTGTCCCCGCTCAGTGTCGATGTCGCCGTACCAGGCGAGACCCAGGTGCGAGACGTTGGATTTGTTGATCGCCGTGAGGGGGCTGTAGCGTTGTTCGGAATAGGTCCTGCCCGACGCCATCCAACTCCCCGGCTCCTGGTCTGCAGCCAAGAGGCGCGCCGTATCGACCGCAGCCGCCCCAAGGGGATGGGCCGTCGCGCTCGGCCCGGCGGCGACCGGCGAGGCCAGGAACATCGAAAGGCCCAGACCTGCCGAAGCCAGAAACCGAGCCACGCCGGCTCCTGCGCCCCTGGTGCGGCGGTTCGATAGTTCTTGCACGGCTTGGCTCCCCATTTTGCCGATTTGTCCCACCCGTTCGAGGTAGGAGCAAGCTCGGGCCTGATCTGATTTCAGTCATTGTGAACGATTTAGGACGGCGATCGCCGACCAGCGCAGGCCTTTGGACGCAAATGACCGCGCGCCGTTGACCGGTGAACACAAACGAGGTTCGGTGAGGGTCTTGCACGGCAAGGGTGCAGTCCAGGTGGGGGCGAAAGACGATGACGCAGACCAACGGCAGGACCCTTGGTTGCGCGCTCACGGCTGGCGCATGGTTGGGATTATCCGCCTTTGGGGCGCCCCTCCCCGCGCAGGCTCAAGATCGCGCCCCCGTGGACGAGATTTCCTCCTCTGACGACGCCGGCCCGGCCAAGCGCTTCAACTGTCAGGACGGCGGCTCCATTCTCTACCGGTTCGAAACTCGGGATGGGCAATTGGTGGCCATCGTGGACGCCTTTGACGGGGACGGCCCCCACACGCTCGCCGCACGCCCCTATGGGGTGGCGCCGGTGCGTCTGATCTGGAGCGACGGCCAGCGTACGCTCACCTGGAGCCCGGGCGTTCAAATTATGTGGATGGACGCCAGTGTTCATCGCACGTGCGGCGGCGGGCATCACCATTAAGTCGCGTGACCGCTATTTCGGCTTGAACCGCTTCGTCGCGGGGAAGCCCTTTGGCGTGAGCTTGCCGGCCGCAGACCGGCGGCCCAGCCACTCGCGCCAGGCGTCGAACTGGTGGGTTCGCCCTGCGCTGTCGATCCAGCTCGCGCCGTCGTCGGCTCTGAACAAAGACGCATCGCGTAGTCCGCCTTCGCGGTAGGTCTGAAGCTTCACCCCTTTTCCGCGCGGCATCTCGGGCAGTTCCGCCACCGGGAAAATGAGTATTTTACCGTTGTCGCCAACCACGGCGAGGTGGTCGGCCGCGCCAAGCGCCAGGCTGATCGCCGCACCCTTGGCGCCCGCATTTAGCACCTGTTTTCCAGCTCTACGGAAGGCGATCGCTTCGTCCTCAGGCATGATGAAGCCATAGCCTTCCTTACTGGCCAGGACCCGTCTTCCTCCCGGCTTATGCACGAAGACGTCGACAAGCCCGACTTTGTCATCCAGATCGATCATCAGGCGAAGGGGTTCGCCGTGGCCGCGGGCCGATGGAAGCTTGTCACACGCCAGGGTGAAGAAACGGCCGTCCGAGGCGAAGATCAGGAGCTTGTCGGTGGTCTCGGCCGGAACAAGGAAGGCAAGCTTGTCGCCTTCCTTGAATTTAAGCTCTGAGGGATCATCGACCCTGCCTTTGGCGGCCCGGATCCAGCCACGATCAGACAAGATAACCGTAATCGGCTCACGAACGATCATGGCCTCGATGGCGGCTTCGGCGTCGACTTCGGGGGCGTCTGCGAAGATAGAGCGCCGTTCGCCCAAGGCGGTGTTGGGACCAAGCTCCTTCAGCGTATGTTTCAACCCTTCTGCGACCAGCTTCCATTGAGCGCGGTCTGACTGCAACATCGCCGCAATCCCGTCGCGCTCCTCGGTCAGACCGGCATGTTCGCGGCGAAGCTCCATCTCTTCGAGCCGCGCCAACTGACGCAAGCGCGTGTTTAGAATGGCGTCGGCTTGCAGTTCGGACAGATCAAAGGATTCGATCAAGCGCGCCTTCGGATCATCCTCGAAGCGCACGATCCTGATCACCTCATCGAGGTTGAGGTAGGCGATCAGCAGGCCATCGAGGATGTGGAGCCTAGCCTCGATCTTCGCCAGGCGATGGCGCGCGCGCCGCACCAATACCTCGCGTCGGTGATCGAGGAAGCTCTTGAGGACCTGCTTCAGCCCCATGACCCCGGGTGTTCCCCTGGCGTCCAGGACGTTCAGGTTCACGCTGAAGCGGTTTTCGAGGTCGGAGAGCTTGAAGAGGCTCTCCATGAGCACCTCTGGCTCCACGTTGCGAGACTTAGGCTCCAGGACGAGCCGAATATCTTCCGCCGACTCGTCGCGAACATCGCCCAGCAATGGGGTCCGCTTCGTCTCAATCAGATCAGCAAGCTGCTCGACAAGATCGGCCTTCTTCACCTGATACGGGATCTGGGTGATGACAATCTGATAGGTCCCACGCCCAGTTTCTTCCCTCTCCCAGAACGCGCGCAGGCGAACCCCGCCGCGACCGGTCTCATAGGTTTCAAGGAGACTTGCGTGGGGCTCGACGATGACCCCGCCGGTTGGAAAGTCCGGCCCCCGGACGTGGGCCATGAGTTGCTCGGTCGTGCAGTCAGGAGCCTGCAGCAGCAACAGACACCCATCAATGAGTTCAGCGGCGTTGTGCGGCGGGATGCTGGTCGCCATGCCGACGGCGATGCCGGTGGCCCCGTTTGCGAGTAAGTTTGGGAAGCCCGTCGGCAAGACGACCGGCTCAGTGTCCTGGCCATCGTAGGTTGGCTTGAAATTGACGGCGTCTTCATCAATGCCGTCCAGCAGCAAGGTCGCAGCTTCAGTGAGCTTGGCCTCGGTGTATCGCATGGCGGCGGGGTTATCGCCGTCGATGTTTCCAAAATTCCCCTGCCCGTCGACCAGCGGATATCGCTGGGAAAAATCCTGGGCCATTCGCACCAGCGTATCGTAGATCGACTGGTCGCCGTGAGGGTGATAGCCGCCCATCACCTCACCGACCACCTTGGCGCACTTTCGAGCCGCAGACTCTGGATTCAGGCGCATTTCGCGCATGGCGTAGAGCACGCGCCTTTGCACGGGTTTGAGCCCGTCGCGAACGTCGGGCAGCGCGCGGTCAGTGATAACGCTGAGCGCATAGGCCAGGTAGCGCCGCGACAGCGCTTCTGCCAGCGGCTCGTCGATAATGCGGTCGGTTGGACCTGGCGGTGGCGCGGCGGTGGTTATGTCGTTCATGGGGAATCAGGCGTGGCGGGGTGAGCTGCAGTCTAGCCGACATCTCGCTGGGACGTCGCCGCGACGGATCGGATTTGCGCCTAGTATTTTCCGCTTCGCCGTTGCGGCGGTCTGACGCGAACCATCGCGGACGTCTGTTTGCGCGTCGAGCACCGCCGCCCCGGGATGTAAGCCGACGCCCCTACGCCTAGAGCCTGCCAGCCTCGCTCAGCCGATCCACCAGCCAAACCCTTGGCGGCGGAAGGGGACGATTGATCGGGTTGAAGATGAAGGCTTCAAGGAAATGGGCGGTGAGGGCCAAGCCTGCGCCCACATCGCCCGGCTGCAGCCGCGACTGGCTGGACAGGAGAAAGGGCGGAAGCCTCAGCATCCGATCCTTGTAAGGCTCGCCCGCGACCCGAGATACCGCCCGGCCGGTTTTCGGACTGACGTAAACAAGGTCGTCGGCGACCCCAGTGGCGGCGCACTTTGAAAGATCAAGGCCGAAGCCTAGCTCCTGTAGGAGACCCGCCTCGAAGCGAACAAAGACCGCCGGCCAATATTCTGTGTGAGCCAGCGCGTTGCAGAGAGCCTGGAACGCCAGAAATGCGCCTGGATGCGGTTCACGCTCCGGCAAGGCGCCGTTTGCAACAGCCGCTGCGGCCATAAGCCCCGCCAGCGCCAATGCATCATCGAAGAGCGCAGACGGCCCCTCTCCCACTGGCTCCAAGCTGGCCGCCCCAAGCTGGTCTGAGACCCGCGCGCGATAGCGCACGAGAACCGCGGCTCCGGCCTGCAGAAACGGCTTCATCTTGCGCGAAGCGCCTCCAGCGACGTAGGCCGCATACTTTCCGTGCTGAGCTGTAAGCAGCTCGACAATCGCGCCCGCCTCGCCGAAAGGGCGCGCTGAGAGCACGAAAGCCTGATCTTCAAATTCCATTGCCCCAGTTGAGCGCGCTAGGCGTCGAAATCCAGTCCCACGTCGCCATAGAATTCACGCTTGTCCGCCCAGCGTTCATCCACCTTGACGTGCAAGAAGAGATGGACTGGCCGGTCCAGGAGCTGGATCAACTCTTCGCGCGCCTTTTGTCCGATCCACTTCAAGGTCTGGCCGCCCTTGCCCAATATGATCGGGCGCTGACTTTCGCGTTCAACATAGATGGTCTGCTCGATGCGCGCCGAACCGTCGTGACGCTCCTCAAAGGATGTCGTCTCGACGGCCGCGGCGTAGGGCAGCTCCTCATGAACCCGCAGGTAGAGCTTTTCGCGTGTGATCTCAGCGGCCAACAGGCGGGCGGGGATATCAGCCGTCTGCTCAGCTGGATAAAACCAAGGGCCTTGCTTCATCAGCCCGGCCAGGCGATCCTTGAGATCGTCGACGCCGTCGCCGTTGGCCGACGAAATCATGAAAACCTCTGAATAGACACCTGAATCATAGAGTTTTTTCGACAGCGCGAGCAGCGTCTCCCGCTTCATTCCATCAATCTTGTTGAGAGCGAGTATGGCGCTCTTGCCGCTGGCCTTGAGACCCTCGACGATCGATTCCACGTCGATTGCGGCGCGTTTGTCGGCGGCCTTGGCTCCCGGCTCTGCAGCCGCCAACTCAGCGACGCTGTCGACCAGGTGGACGATGACATCGGCATCCTGAGCGCCACCCCAGGCGGCGCGGATCATCGCGCGGTCAAGACGACGTCGGGGTTGGAAAATCCCGGGTGTGTCGACCAATACGATTTGAGCCTCGCCCGCCATTGCGACCCCTCGCACGGGAAAACGCGTGGTCTGCACCTTCTGGGTTACGATGGAGACCTTGGCTCCAACCAGGCGGTTGGTGAGGGTCGACTTGCCCGCATTGGGCGCGCCAATAATCGCGGCGAAACCGGCGCGGGTCATTCGCCGCCCAGATGTTTGATCAGCATTGCATCAGCCGCCAAGCGCTCAGCTTCGCGCTTCGAACCCGCGCTCGCAGCGACCGGCTCGAACCCGGGAAGCCCGACTTCAATCGTGAAAATAGGCGCGTGGGCCGAACCCTCCTGCTTGACCACCCGATAAGCTGGAACAGGCATTCCCCTGGCCATGGCCCACTCTTGCAGCATCGTCTTGGGATCCTTGGTCGGCGTGTCGAGGTTTTCAAAAAGCTCGGCCCAGAAGGCCAGGACGAAGTCGTGAGCCGCCGAGAAGCCCGCGTCGAGATAAAGCGCCGCGATCAAGGCCTCGCAAGCATCGCCTAACACACGCTCGTTGTCGCGTGCACCGATCTTGGTGGCGCTGGCGTCGACCCTGAGCGCATCACGCAATCCTGCGCGACGCGCAGCATCTGCGCAGGCTCTATAGTTCACCAGCTGGTTCATCAGCCTTGAGAGCACGCCCTCGCTGGCTTCAGGGCGCAGGCGCATAAGCTGCTCGGCGACGACAAGGTTCAAGACCCGATCGCCCAGGAACTCCAACCGCTCGTTGTTGCCAATTTTGGCGGAACCCTTGGTCGCGCTGCCATGGGTCAGTGCGCGTTCAAGCAGATCACGATCGGAAAAGCTGTGCCCTATGCGCTGCTCCAACTCTGCAACCGCGACGATCCGCGTATTCATCACTTGAGCAGATTGAAGAACCGATGGGGTTGGAGGTTCATGACCCATGTCCATGGCTTGAAGATCGAAGCGCCCTTCGACCAGGACAGCAGAATAACCTGCGCCTTGCCCTCGAGGTTCTCAGCCGGGACATATCCCACGCCGCCCGCCTCCGGAGAAACTCGGCTGTCGGAGGAGTTGTCGCGGTTGTCACCCATCATGAAGTAATGACCTTCCGGCACCACGAAGACGTCGGTGTTATCAAGGTCGCCATCCGGACCGAAGTCGTTGGTCATATAGGTCTTCCCGCCAGGAAGCGTCTCTTGGTAGCGCGTTACGTCGTGCATGAAGCCGTAGCCGGAATCTTCCCTGAAAGTTCCCTTATTGACCCGCGGCACCTGCACGCCGTTCAAATAGAGCAGGCCCTTTTTCATTTGAATGCGATCGCCGGGCAGTCCGATAATCCGCTTGATGTAGTCGACGTGCGGATCGTGCGGCAACGCAAAGACCACAATGTCGCCGCGGTGGGCTTTCTGCGCAGCGATCCGCCCCGAAAACAGCGGCGGCGCAAAGGGAATTGAGAAGCGCGAATAGCCATAGGTCCATTTCGATACGATGATGTAGTCGCCCTCGTAGAGATTGGGCTCCATGGACGCAGATGGGATCGTATAGGGCTGGAAGAACAGAACGCGCAGGAAGAGCGCGATCAGCAAGGCGTAGACGATCGTTTTGACGATCTCGACGACCTCGGCCATCGCGCCAGTTTTCTCGGGAGGCGCGGAAGCCTTCATGCTCTCACTCATGGATAGTCCTTAAGGATGCCCGCGGTCGCGAACCGGGCCGTTGCTACGCGTTGAAAAGCACGTGAGCAAGGTTTGTGCCCGCGAAGACGTCATCATGCGACGAATCTTAGGTGCTCGACGGCTCAAAGCCACCCGGCAAGGGGTTACGAGCCTGAACACCCAGCGCGGCGGATGACCGCACGCCCCCCGCCGAGCTCTCCCCCAGATGATCAAGTCTCCTGCGGCAACGCCTCGATGATGACAAACGCCTGGGCGTAGGGATGATCATCCGTGAGGCTCAGATGCACGACCGGACGATGGCCTGGGGGCACGATTTCCAGAAGCCTCAATTGGGCGCCGCCGGTGAGCGCCATCGTCGGCTGGCCGGAGCGCAGGTTGACGACGCCCATGTCTCGCCAAAAGACACCGCGACGCATGCCGGTGCCGAGCGCCTTTGCACAAGCTTCCTTGGCGGCGAAGCGCTTGGCGTAACTGGCCGCGCGATCGGCCTTGCGCTCCGAGCGGGTTTGCTCAAGCGCAGTGAACACGCGGTTGGTGAACCGCTCTCCGTAGCGCTCAAGGGTCTTTTCGATCCGGCGAATATCGGAGAGGTCGGAGCCTAGGCCTATGATCACGCCGCGCGCACCGCACGTGCTTCATCCATGAGCGCGCGCATCCTTTGGATCGCAGGCCCCAGACCGATGAAGATCGCCTCGCCGATCAGGAAGTGTCCAATATTGAGCTCCATAAGCTCAGGGATCGCGGCCACGGCCTTGACGGTTTCATAGTCGATGCCGTGCCCCGCATGGACTTCAAGGCCCAGCCGATCGGCTTCCTGGGCTGCGGCTTTCAGGTTGTCCAAAAGCCGTGGAGCCTCGGGCGAGCGTTCACGAACCGACTGGCAAAAGGCCCCCGCGTGCAGCTCGACAACTTGAGCGCCAACTGCATGGGAGGCTCCAACCTGGGCCGGGTCGGGGTCAATGAAGCATGATACGCGTATTCCCGCCGCCGAAAGCCTGGTCACCACGGGCGTGATGATGTTGTGGCCTCGCACGACATCAAGCCCCCCCTCAGTGGTGACCTCCTCACGGCGCTCCGGCACTAAGCAGGCGGCTTGCGGCAGATGGACCAGCGCAATGGCTTCCATTTCGGGTGTCACCGCCATTTCAAAGTTGAGCGGCCGGCCACGACGTTTGGTGATGAGCGCCAGGGCGTCGATGTCGGCGTCTGAAATATGGCGACGGTCTTCTCGCAGATGGGCCGTAACGCCATCCGCCCCGGCCGCCAAAGCCATCTCGGCGGCGCGAACCGGATCAGGATAGCCCTCGCCGCGCGCGTTTCTGACTGTCGCGACGTGATCGATGTTTACGCCCAAGCGGAGCCGGTTCATGCGCGCAGCCTCTTACTGCCCGGCTCTTCGGCCGGCAGCGCCGCAAGTTCGGGCGGAAGCGCATCGGCGGCGTAGGACGGAATATCGAGGGTGGCCAAGGCCACCAAGGGAAAGCCGACGTCGGCCCGGCCGCCGGACCGGTCGACGATGCAAGCGCAACAGAGGACTTCGCCGCCGGCCGCTTCGATCGGCTTGACCGCCTCACGGAACGATCCCCCCGTGGTGATCACGTCTTCGATCACCACAACCTTGGCGCCTGGCGCGATCCGAAAGGCCCGGCGCAAGCGAAATTCACCGTCTTCGCGCTCCACAAACATCGCTGGCGCACCCAGCCAGCGGGCCGTTTCATAGCCGGGGATGATCGCCCCCACAGCTGGAGAGACAATCGCATCAGGTCGACCGAACTGCGCTTCGATCTTCTGGGCCAGGGCTTTGCAAAGGCGCTCAGTCCGCTCGGGAAACTGAAACACAAGGTTCTTCTGCAGGAACATCGGGCTATGCCGGCCTGAAGCAAGAATGAAATGGCCCTCGCGCAAAGCGCCAGCGCCGCGGAATTCTGCAAGGACTTGGTCGGTGTTCATTGGCCTCAGATAGCGTTCTTTCCGTCCGGTCGAAAGATATCGGCTGTTGCCCAGTTGCGCCCAGGGCCCTTAGGTGCGGGCATGCATCGGATGCTTATTGGTCTTGCCCTCATCTTGCTAGCTTGGATCGGCGCCGGTGCGGCCGTGGTGGCGCGCGCCGGGCCCTTCAAGCCTAGTGGACGTTACGTCGACATTGGAGGTCGCAAGCTGCGCTTGGTGTGCGAGGGACCCAAGAGCGACAAACCTGTGGTCTGGATGGAGGCGGGCGCATTTGGTCTCGCCGCCGATTTCGCCGCGATCCAGGAGAAACTCACCGCCAAGGAGATCCGCTCATGCGCCTATGATCGCGCCGGAATGGGCTGGTCCGATCCGGGCCCGCGCCCTCGCGACTCGTTGGCGATTGTCGAGGACCTTGAGAAGTTGATCGCCGCCTCCGGCGAGCGCGGGCCGTTCATTTTGATGGGCCACTCCATGGCAGGCCTGCACACGCGCCTGTTCGCGGGCAGAAATCCTGACAAAATCGCCGGCCTCGTGCTGATCGAGGCCACCACGCCCGAACAGATCGACAGTCCAAACACCACCAGGTTCTTGAGCGCGTTCACGGCGATTTCGCGTGTGGCGGCGGTCTCAGCCAGCCTTGGGACAACCTTGCCCCTCTACCGGGCCGGGGACCGCATAGGCTTGCCTGCGCAAGGCAGCGCCGAAAAGCGGCGCGCCTACGTCTCGGGCCGCCATGCCCGGACGGCCGAAAACGAGGTGGCGAACTGGCCGCGCAGCGCAGCAGAGGCGAAGCTGGCTCCGTCCTATGATCCGAAATGGCCGGTGGCGGTGATCGTAGCGGGCAGCCAAGGTCTTGGGCCCGGTTGGAACGATGCGCGACGGGCCCCGGAGCGAAACGCGAGCCAAGGCTATTTCGAAGCCGTCGAGGGCGCCTCGCACACGACAGTCTTAGGCCAGACCTATGGCGGCTCGGCCGTGCGCGGCGTCGAGCACGTGCTGGCTCACCTCCCGTCAGCCAGCTGAGTGCCGAAGGGATGGCCGCCGTCTCCGACGTAGGCGTCCTGGACGGGAATTCCCCGAGCAATCGCGCCTTCTTTGGCCACCCCTTGGGGTTGGGATACCTGGCGTTCATGGAAGCCTTCGAGCGCTTCTCATTTTATGGAATGCAGGCGCTCTTGGTCCTCTATATGACCAGCCAGCTGCTTCACACCGGCCACGTTGAAAACGTCGCGGGCTTTGCATCCTTCAGGGCGATGCTTGAAGGCGTCTTCGGACCCATGAGCCCCCAGGCGATCAGCTCAGAGATTTTTGGACTCTATGCGGGGTTCTGTTCTTTCACGCCGGTGTTTGGCGGGATTTTGGGCGACCGTTTCCTTGGCCAAAAACGCGCCGTGTTGGTTGGGGGCGCGATGATGGCTGCCGGCCATTTCCTGATGGCCTTTGAGGCGCCGTTCCTAGTCGCGCTTGTCTTGTTGATGCTCGGCTGCGGTCTGCTCAAGGGTAATATCTCCGCCCAGGTGGGAAATCTCTATGCCAGCACTGACCGCAGGCGGACCGATGCATTCCAACTGTTCTACATGGCCGCCAACCTAGGGGTGTTCTCCGCCCCGCTCATTTGCGGAACCTTGGGCGAAAAAATCGGATGGCACTGGGGATTTGGAGCGGCGGGCGTTGGCATGTTGGTCAGCCTGGCGATCTATTTGGCTGGCTACGCCAATCTCCCGACCGACACCTTGCCGGCGCGCGCAAATCAGCGAGCTGAGAAATCGCATCTGCAGCGTTGCGACATTGCGTCTTTGGCGGCGATGGGCGTGGTCCTGGTCGTTGTCGCGCTATTCTGGATCGCGAACGGCGAGGTGCTCAACGCCTACATGATCTGGGCCAAAGCGCACCTGGATCGCCAGATCGGCGGCTTCACCTTGCCGACCACCTGGCTTCAGGCCGTAAGCGCCATCGTCGGCATCACGCTCGCGCCGGTGCTGATCGGGCTTTGGAACTCGCAAGCCAAACGCGGCCGCGAACCCTCCGCGCTTGGCAAGATGGCCATGGGATGCGGGTTGGCTGCAGCAGCCTATGCCCTGCTGGCCTTGGCGGTCACCTTGACCGGGCCCGGCAAGGTGGCGCTCGTCTGGGCCCTTGGCTTTCATCTCATCGTTCAGAGCGCTTATCTCTTCGTCTACCCGGTGGGCATGGCTCTTTTCAGCCGGGCTGCTCCGCCCGCGATCAACTCGCTGATGATCGGGGTATATTTCTTGTCGGTGTTTGCAGGCAGCCTGCTGGTCGGATGGGTAGGCCAGTTCTACGAGAAAATGGGCGCGGCGGCGTTTTGGCTGCTTCACACTGGTGCAGCCGGGTGCGCCGGACTGATCATCCTGATCTTGTGGCGGCCGTTGACGGCGGCCCTTTCGCCGTCGAACGAGACCACCGAGACGGCTTCAATCTGACGCGAAGGATCGCCCCTTTCACCTCAGTGCGCCGCGACGAAGGCTAAGATAGGCGCGACGGCCGCGTCGCAGCGGCATGCCTCTGTCGCCGCTCAGCGCGCGCGATCCTAAGATCCATGTCGCGGTTCTGCAGAAGCTGACTGCTTCCCCAGCGCTGGCGATTTTGCCGTCCGCCTAGTCCTTCCGGCGGTCAACCGTTTCGACACTGGGATTGGCGCGAAGCGCAGCGGCGATATGGGTCAGGTGGCGCGCATCGTTCACGTCGACATCAATATCGACGTCGAAGAAATCCGCCTGACGATGATGCATGCGCAGCTGGACGATGTTCCCGCCTGCCTCGCCGATAATTGTGCAGACCTGCCCAAGAACACCCGGTGAGTTGCCGATGGTGGCGCTGAGCTTGGCGCGCGCGATGGAGTTGCGCTCGGCCTCTGGCGTCCATTGCAGGTCGCGCCAAACTTCCTCTCGATCCTCGTAGGCGGCCAGACGCTCGCAATCGATCGTGTGGACGGTCAGGCCTTTGGCGTCTGGCTCCTGGATGCCGATGATGCGATCGCCTGGAACCGGAGAGCAGCACTCGCCGAAGTGGATGCTGACGCCCGGGATCAGCCCGCCGCCACGCACATAGAGTTTCGCCGACTTGCCATCTTCAATCCGATGACGGGCCGTGGCGGCCTTGCGTTCCTCAGCCTTCAGGCCAGGGAAGACGGTTTCAAGGACTTGCGGTGGAGAGACCCTGCCGCGTCCGACCGCATCAAAGAGTTCGTCCTCGGTGGCGACGGCGAAACGGTCGAGGGCCGGGCGAAGCGATACGTCTTTGCGAGATTTCCCGGCGGCGGCGAACGTCTGGTCCACCGTCGCGCGCCCTAGACGCGTGAATTCTTCCTTCTCGGTCTGGCGAATGTGGCGTCGGATCGCAGAGCGAGCCCGGCCAGTGACCGTAATCGAGCGCCAATCCGGCGGCACCACCGGCTTGCCGCCGCGGATCACCTCGACCACGTCGCCGTTCACCAACACCGTTCGCAGCGGTTTCAATTCTCCATTGATCTTCACGCCGATGCAGGTGTCGCCAATGTCCGTATGAAGCGCATAGGCGAAATCCAACGGCATCGCGCCCCTCGGAAGGCTGACCAGCCGGCCCTTGGGGGTAAAGACGAAGGCCTGATCGAGAAACATCTCCAGTTTGGCGTGCTCGACGAGTTCTTCAGCATCGCCGCCGTGCTCGAGCACTTGCACGAGATGTCGTAGATTGACCAAAGGATCACGCCCGCCAGCCGCCTTCTGATGCTCAAGGTCGAAGCCGTAGGACTTGTCCTTATAGCGCCAGTGAGCTGCGACCCCCTCCTCCGCAACACGGTCCATCGCTTCGGTGCGAATCTGCATCTCGATGCGCATGCCCTTGGGGCCCACGACGGTTGTATGCAGCGAGCGATAGTTGTTGCGCTTCGGCGTCGAGATGAAGTCCTTGAACCGCTCTGGAATCGAAGGCCAAGTTCGATGGATCACACCTAGGGCGCGATAGCAGTCATCCTCGGTGTCGACGATAACTCGGAAGGCGTAAATATCGGAGAGCTGAGAAAAGCCGATCGATTTGCGCTGCAGCTTTCGCCAGATTGAATAGGCGTTCTTCTCTCGGCCAAAAACCCGTGCTGGCACGCCTGCTGTTTCAAGGCGGTTGGCGATCTCTCCTGAAACAAGGCTGACGGCGCCGCCCTGATCGTGGCGCAGGGTTTCAAGGCGACGGCCTATGGCGTCTCGGGCCACCGGATTAAGATGTTCAAAGGCCAGTTCTTCCAGCTCTGTGCAAATCCGATGAACGCCGATGGAGCGGGCAAGCGGGGCGTAGATATCGAGTGTCTCGCGTGCAATGCGCTCTCGCTTGGCGGGACTGGAGATGAACTGAAGCGTGCGCATGTTGTGCAGACGGTCAGCGAGCTTGACCATCAAGACGCGCACATCGCGACTGATCGCCAAGATGAATTTCCGAAGATTTTCCGCCTGGCGCAGGTGCTCGGAAGAAAGCTCGAGCTTGGAGAGTTTCGTGACGCCTTCCACGAGCACGCCGATCTCGGGCCCGAACAACTCATCGATCTCCGCGCGCGTCACCGGCGTGTCCTCTATGACGTCGTGTAAGAGGGCGGTTACGATGGTGGCGGTGTCGAGACGATAGTCGGTGAGAATCCCCGCCACCTCGATCGGATGAGCGAAGTAAGGATCGCCCGAGGCGCGCATCTGGGCGCCGTGCATGCGCATGGCGTAGACGTAAGCGCGGTTTAGCAACGCCTCATCAGCTGTTGGGTCGTACGAGCGGACCTTCTCGATCAGCTCGAACTGCCGGAGCATCTTTGGACGCACGGAGGCCGGCTTTGTGGAAGCCGGGGCCGAGACATTCTTCTTCGTGGCGGCGGATTGAAGCGCCGCCTGGGCGGTCAGAGGGTCTGCGCCTTCGGGGCTCAGTACCGCTCCTCCTGACCGCCATCGCGGTCGCTTTGCAGGGCGCGAACAAGTTCAAGCTCGCTCATCTGCATGTGGGTCGGATCGGCCAATAGGGCCAGGGTTTCGGCCTCTTCTTCGGCCTCGGAGCGCTCGTCAACCCGTTGCAGGGTGCCAATCAGGGCTTCACGCAGCTCGTCGGCGTCCACCACATCATCCGCAATCTCTCGCAGCGAAACGACCGGGTTCTTGTCATTATCGCGATCCACCAGGATCTGAGCTCCCGCCGAAATCGCGCGAGCCCGATGCGACGCCAGCAACACGAGGTTGAAACGGTTGGGGACCTTTTCGATACAGTCTTCGACAGTGACGCGAGCCATGAATTCCTCGGTGCGGGGAGAGAACCAGTGAAAATAGCCGCTCGTCGCTCATTGTGCAACGCCACAAAGGCCGCGGTGCAGGGCAATCGGGTGAATTAGCGGATGACAATGGCCTGAAGTGCTGAATCTCTCGAGTTCCTCTGAGTCGCAGGAGGATCAACTCGATGGAGGCCTTAGGTCAGGACGACACGATCGTCGATGTAGT
>Ga0209166_10000721_pt1 | contig 32491 bp, 19 predicted proteins | sample Coa_R1_3_FD_187151 | JGI IMG/M metagenome (GOLD analysis project Ga0209166, IMG submission 187151) | Surface soil microbial communities from Centralia Pennsylvania, which are recovering from an underground coalmine fire - Coalmine... | ecosystem: Environmental > Terrestrial > Soil >...
CCCCGACACCCACTACTGGTTCGTCGAGGCGTGCCGTAATGAGGTGGACTTCCGTGTCGGTGACTTGGCCCTGACCCTGCGGAGATCCGTTAAGGGTAAAGGTGAAGCCAACACCTTGTTCGCCACTGCGCCGGGCGCGCCCGCACGGGCCCAGAGCAAGTTCCCGCAGGCGCTACTGAGCAGCCTGCGCGGCGACGGGCGAGCCAAGACGTGGGCCGAAGGCTCATACTGGGTCACATTCCCCGCCGTGGCGGATGTCGTCCGCGACGCCGTCCAGCCGGAGGGCATGGAGATCGACGCGCAGCCAGCCTGGCCCCCCGGCCGCATACTCCAGCTGCCCGTAGTGCCCGATGTGATGGTCTCGGTCGACATTAGGGGCGCCCGAGATGGCGAGCGATACCTGCTCTGGCTTACCGGAGAACGTCCTCCCATAAAAAGATGGCTAACCTGGCCCGAGCAGCAGATCCACGTGCCGCCAGGTCGTTACTACGTGAGCCTGCTGCGCGACGGGACCGAAGAGACCGAAGCGATCTCATTTCCGCGGGAGACTGCGATCCCGATATACGAGCCCGTGACGCTGGAGTTCGACTGCAACACAACGGCAGGCCCGCCTGGCCAGGGTTTCACGGTCTTCGGCCCGTCAGCACCAACCGCCCTGCTGCGAGTGACCCAGGCCACCGGGGATACGTGGCTGAGCGCAGGCACCCCCAGGCATTTCGACCCGCTGCACGGACCACTGAGCATGCAGCTTTTCGACCGCGACGAACCCGTGATCAGCCTGGAACACCGCGGCCAGCGCACCCTCTACAGCGACGAGTTTCTCCACGGTCAGTTCGCTCTTAGCGACCTGTCGGAGCGAGCTCCCGCCGAGGACGTGTTCGACCCAGACCCAGCCCTGAAACTGTCCCTGCTCGCGGCAGCCGCCATCGGTGACGTCGATCCCTACGCTCCCATGCTCGCCGGAATCCCGAAATTCGACGGCCTGACGCCCGCCCAGGCAAGTGTCTACGCGATGACACCACCCAACGGGGGCGTCATGACAGTGCATAGCGACCTTCAGTCGGCCCGGCTCACCTTGATCGAGGGACTCACGCCGGCTAGCTGCCACGCTGCCGTGTCGGCCGGCCCGGCCGAACCGCACCGCGTGCACCTGCAGATCCCCGGGGGCGACATGGTTATCCCCATTGTGGCGCTCGCGGGCCGGGTAACGGTGATCGTGGTGCAGCCGGTGCCAGGTGCGCCCAGCCAGAGTCGCCGCTGGAGAGTCCACCAGTTCGCGCTCGAGCCGGGCCATCTTGCCGCGAACGATCCGGCCGTACTGCTGTCGGCGGTACGGTTCTCGGTCCTGGTGCAGCGGCGCATCGATCAAGAACGGCCCGCGATGCCCGCTGAGCCCGATCGCGAGCACGCGCAGTTGTGGGCACAGCTTCTGGCGGGCCGCTGGCCCGACCCGCTCACCATGCTCCTTGCGGCCTATGAACTGGTCCGCCGGGGCGCCCTCACCACAGACGACCGCGGCGCCCTCCTCAACCTCATCGAATCGCTCAGGGAATACGGCACGACCTTCGCGGCTGACCTCGCTGTCCTTGACGCGCTGGCCACCGGCCACGAACCCCGATCCGTCGGCGAGCCGCTCGTCCTCGACGGCCTGATCGCACTCGGTGGCGAAGAAGCGATCGCGAGACCCAAGGGGATGGCGCTGGACTACCGCAGCGCCTGGACTTGCTGGCAAGCATGGCCTGGGAAAGACTCGCTGCCGCCGCTGGTGCTGGGAGCCGGGGATGGGCGCGGGTTCGGCGGTCATGTCAGCCCGGCGGAGCTGGCTTTGGCCGATGCTCTGGATCCGGCCGGTGATGGGTTTGAGCTGCGGATCCATGGCGTCGGCGGGTCCTCCGCGGAGGAGTTGCTTCAGCAGTCTGAGACGGTGCAGGTCGGTGGGGATGACATCGCCCAGTTCGTGCGCCGCCGGGCGGTGGCGCGGCCCACAGTCCGGTGGCCGCTGGAGGGGTACTGGTGGGGCGGACTGACCTCGCGGCCCTCGTCCAGGGCGTTCTGGGCGTTCTTGCTGCCGCTGACGCTGTGCAACCTGGCCAGCTGGATGCTTCCTGCCCCCCGCTCGCGAAGCCCGCGGTACCAGTTCGCGGGAAAGCGGCTGCCACCGGTGATGCGGGTGGCGGGGTATGTGCTGACGCTGCTGCTGGCGGCCAGCCTGGCGACCGCGAGCATAGACGTGTTCGGCTGGCAGTGCGCGATGGCACCCAAGATGCGGCCCGCGAACGGTCAGGGCAGCCCGGTTGAATGCCTGCCCGGCTGGCTGCAGCGTGTAGCGCCTGCCGCGGCGGGACCCCGGCTGGTGGTGTTCGCGCTGGTTCCCGTGCTGGTCCTGGCGTTGATCGGCTACGCCTGCCACCGGACACTCCGCTCGTATGAGCGGTGGACCATGCCTGTGGACCTGCCCGAATACCAGCACCAGGAGCAGAAGGCAGGCGGGACGGCGGCGCGGCCGTGGTCGTGGCCGCTGACGGCCAGCGGGTTCTGGCATGGACTGCGGCCGGTGCGTCGCCAGCAGTTGCTGCACTTGGCCGGGGCCGCGGCGCTGGTCTGCCTCTATCTTGCGCTCGTACCGGCCGCCCACACGGGGTGGCGCGTGTTCGCTGTGATAGCCGCCGTCGTCTTGGTGGTGCTGCCTGGGCTGATGCTGCTCTCTGCGCAGGCCGGGCGGCCAGGAGTCGATCCAAACGACAGCAAGCTGGGGGACATGAAGTGGGTGAGATACGACTGGTGGTGCACCGCTCTGCTGGTCGTGGCTGGTGCGGCGCTGGTCACGCTGCTGCTCGCCCGTATCTGGTGGCGTCCCCTCACCCCCGCGTTGCCCACGGGGCAGACAGGGCCGGGCCTGCTCCCGGGAGACTCGTGGATCTGGGCGTCGCTGACATTCACGATGGCGGCCCTGCTGATCATGGCTGCGGCCCTGACCGCACTGGCCCGTAACAAAGCCACGCAGCGCCTCGGCCGCGCGTTCCGCCCCTTCGCGGCTGGCTTCATGGGACCCCTGACCTTGGGGCTAGCCTTTGTGACCGGGGGCATCTTCGCCGCCGGGCTGAATCTCATGCTGCCCAACCTGCTCATCGAGAAGCCATTCCAAAGCACCGCGCCGGCGGTCCCGGGCGTCCCCTGGGCGAACTACCCGTTGCGGCTGCCGGTACCGGCCTACGGGTTCATCTTCGCGTTTCTCGGCCTCGCCGCGACGACCATCGTCCTCGCTATCGCCGCGCTGGTATGGGGTATCCGGAAGTGGCGGAAAACGAGGCGGACTTCTCACCTAGGCATCTTCTACAAGGGCGGCGCGGAGCACTGGAAGGCTGACCAGCAGCGCCACCGGATAGCGTTCTCCTGGACCAAGGCACGGCTGCCCAGTCACCTGGGGGTCGCCGTGACCGCGTTGAGCCTCGCCGGGATCGTTGCCGTGGCCGTATTTGACGGCCTGGCCCTTGCCTGGAACCCCGCTACCCAATCCTGGCTGACCTTGCTGGCGCACGCCGGGCAATGGCTCCTGCTGCCTGCCGTCGCCTTTCTCTACGGGTACACCCGCCAGGCATATAAGGACGGCGGCAAGCGCAGGCAGATCGGGGTGCTGTGGGACGTGGGCACATTCTGGCCGCGGGCCAGCCAGCCGCTGGCCCCCCCTTGCTACATGGAACGGTCGGTCCCGGAGACGGTTAACCGGCTGCGCCGCGCCCTCGGGGACCGCTTCAGGGACCGCGGCAACAGAGGGTGCGAATTCAAAGACCGCAAGAACCGGTATGAACGCACAGATCCCGCGGCCGACAGAGGCGAGGAAGACTACATCAGGGAGCACATCGTAGGCGAACTCGGCGCGGCGGCAGAAAGGATTGTGCTCCCCACGCAGGACTGGGTGCTGATCAACGGTTACAGCCAGGGCACCCCGATCGCCGCGGCTGTGATCGCGCAGCTACCGCAGGAACTCCGCGACAAGGTCACGCTGGTGACGGTCGGGTGCCCGCTGCGCCGACTGTACGGACGGGCATTTCCCGCATACTTCGGACAGGACTGCCTTCTCGACCTCGCCGGCAAGCTCACCCCCGGCCAGCCCTCCAGCACAGACCTCGAAGACGCCATGGTGCGCGTCCTGCCGGAAACCAGATGGTGGAACCTGATCCGGCCCAGCGACTACGTGGGCTCCTACATTTTCCAGGACACCATGGAAGTCGACATGGCCGAGCAGATGGAGACCTACAAGAATGGCGACTGCCTGGTAGACAAGCGCATACTCGACCCGCCACGCATCATCCCCTTCCATGGCACCACGCCACCGCCGATACATGAGCACTCCGATTACTGGCCCGACCCGCAAATAGCAGTGCACACCCACATCGCCGTCGATGAGGCCCGGCTCCAGGCCACACCCCGCGCCGCTATCCCGGACCGCCTCCGCCTGCACCAGGCGCTAGCGGGCGCCTACATGCGCCTCGGCAACTACCGCAAAGCGCTGAAGCACGCCGAGGCACTGCTGCTGCACCAGGAGCAGGCGCTCGGCGCTGATCACCCTGACACCCTGGCCACCCGCGCCAGCATCGCCGCCTGGACGGGCGAGTTCGGAGATGCGCCTGAGGCGTTGCGGCTGTTTAACGAGCTGCTGCCCGACCAGGAACGGGTGCTCGGCGCGGATCACCCCGCCGTCCTGGCCACCCGCGCCAGCATCGAGGCCAGAACCGGCCACCGCGATGGCCCGGCTAACTTGTAACGCGAGGGCGAACCACGTCAAGACGGCGCGGATAGGCGTGATCTGCGGGTGATCTGCGGGGCTTCGGCGTGTCTTGAGAGGAGGCAGACACAGGTTCCGTGATCATCGGAGTTCCCTACGCTCAGATCGTTCGGCTTGCCTCATAACGGAATGACGCAAACGTGCCGACGACCATTTGCGGCCACCAGGCTCGATGGAATATGCCAAGCCGTGCATGAGTATGCGCTCGGCGAGATCCGCTATTCATGCATGTGAGCGCTGGTTCAGCCTGCAGGCTACACGGGTAGGGAAGGCGGAATACGCAGATCTGGGTGCCGCGGTCAGCCACACCCGGTGGCGGGACCGGGGCCAGGCGGATCGGGCACGGGGCAACTGTGGAGTCAGCCCCCGGAACCGGAACGGTCTGGGGAAAGCGTGCTGTTCGCCAGCGGATGGGGTTCGCCCGTCAGTGCGGCGAGCGCGCTTGCTACCTCAGGGATACCGGCACGGATATATGTGGCCATGGCTCGTCCTGCACGGCCGTGGTCTTCATGTCCGGCATATGCTTGCGCGACGGCAAAACCGAAGTGACGCTCGACCCACGTCAGGATCGTGTGCCGTATCCAGTGCATGCTGACCTGCTGGGCAGCCACCCACGGGAGATGCTGGCCGAGCCGCCGCCAGAGATAGTCGTAGCGACGGGAAGTGATTGGGCGGCCGTTGGCGTACCGCAGCAGGCGCTGGCCTGATTCCAGCCCTCCCCGGCTTTGGCCGTGTACGAGCAGGTGAGACATCAATGTGGGTGATACGGGCTGCCAGCGTACCGTGCCGCCTTTCTCGCGCAGCCGGATCAGGCATTGCTCGGCGTCGAGGTCTTCTGGCGTCAGCGCCAGGGCGCCGCCTCGCCGGCAGGCGGTCTCGGTGTGCAGCCGCAGCAGCAGCGCGTCCAGGGCCGGGTCATCCCCGGTGGACGCGGCGACTTGGGACAGTTCCTCCAGTCGGCTGTCGGGCAGTGCGCTGCGGGTGCTGCGCAGCCTGCGCGGCTTGGGCACACGTGCTGCGGGGTTCTCGGCCTCAGTGAGGATGCCGTCGGCGATCGCGTGCCTGTACATGCACCGCAGCGCGGCGATCAGGTGCTCGGCTGCCCCGCGCCCGCCTCGGGCGTTCCTCCGCTCCACCACGTCGGCCTTGACCTGCTCGGCGAGCTGGCTGATTTCCAGTGGCGTTACCGAGGTGATAGGTCGTGGCCCCCACGCCCGGATCACCCGGTTCCAGTAGGTGCCGTATACCCGTCGTGTCCCGGCGCTGACCGCTTCGGAGACGCGGGGAATGTAGTCAGCGAATACCGGGACTCCAGATGGTCCGGCGGATGTGCGCAGGAGATCGGCCGGGCTGATTCCCATCTTCTCCAGCAGCATCCTTGCTGCCTCGATCTCGCGGAGGGGGTAGCCGGGGCCGTCGCTGTCAGTCATGTTCGTGATGCTCCGGCCGGATGCGCCGAGTGGTAGCGGGCGATCATTTCGTCCAGGGCTGACAGCGGGTACACGATCACGGTGTTGTAGTCCGGTGCCGCCGCGAGCAGGACATGGTCGCCGGGCTTGATGGCGTGGCGCCGCCGGGCTGTCGCAGGGATGACGATGCGGGGCCGTTGCGGCAGGGAGAAAAGGCCATCGGAACAGGCGCGCAAGACGATCGCGTCCGCGGTGAGGATGAGTTCCAGCCTGTCCCGGGGCTGCCAGCGCAAAGCGTCGAGGATCTCGCGGCTGGCGACCCTTCCGGAGGCGTCGACCTGTCCGATGTCATACAGCATGGAGGTGTCGCGCGGCAGCCGGTGCAGGTAGGCCATCGGAGGTGGACCGCCCGGCAATGATGATGGCGGCGCTGAAAGAGCCAGGGCAGCCACCACCCCCTGCGCAGTTGTCTGGCCGCCTCTGAACCGCGCTGTGGCACCCGGCCGCCGCAGCGGCACCGATCCCGGTGCTGCCGCGGACGAAGTTTCCCGCGGTGGATATGGGCGATCCCGGGGAGCCTCCCGTAATTGTTCCGGCCGGCGCCGCGCGGCGCCGTGCGGTGTCACTTCGGCCTCCGGCCGGATCTGGCGGCTTGGTGCGCGACCAGGCGCCGCGTGGTCGTGGCCGCTGGTGCGCGCGGCTCCATGATCCTGTTGCCCGTGATGTTCCCGGGGGCGCGCATCTGGCCGGGCGGGGACGGCTGGCGTCGGGTAGCGGAGCTGGCCGCGCCGTCGGGGTGGAGGACTTCCAGGATGGACTGGACGGTGACGCGGTATCTGGTGCCGATCGGGATGATGCGGATCCCTGCCTTCTCCCACTCTCCGGTGTGCGCCATCTGGTAAGCCCGCCATCTGGACACGCCGAATATCGATCCGAGAGTGGGCAGGTCAGTTGTGGCGCCAAGGGCACGGATCGCCTCGGGGGTCCATTGGCTGCTCATCAAGGTGATCTCCTTTGGCTGAGGGATCGGCCGGTCTCTGTCATGGATGGCTGGTCAGGTCGGCGGGGCGGGTGGCGACGACGACACCAGCTAGGTCGGCGGGGTCGATCTGGACGTCCTCACCGCGCTGAGGCGCCTGGATGACCTGGCCGCCGCCGAGGTACATCACGACATGGCCGGGATTGGCCGGGGTGCCGTCGGAGCCGGCGGAGAACAGAAGGTCGCCGGGCTGGATCTGTGACAGCGGGATGACGGGGCCGTCTTGCTGCCATTGGAAGGTGGTGCGGGCGATGTGGATTCCGGCTGCGGCGTACGCGGCGTAGACCAGGCCGGAGCAGTCGTAGGCGCTGGGGCCTGCGGCACCCCACTCGTAGGGCTTACCGATCTGAGCCTTAGCGAACGCGATCGCGGTCGCGACGGCGCCGCTGACCCCCTGGGCGGCGTAGTTAGCGGCCCAGGACATGACGTCGGTGACGTACCACTGTGCGTGGTTGTAGGCGAAGACGGCCTGCTCGATGCTGACGGGGCTGCCGCTGCGGGCGCCTTTGGCGCACAGCATCGCGGCGGCGGTGTAGATGGCGTCGGCCGGGTCGTAGGGGCTCAGGGGATGGCCGGGGTCGGCGTTGACGGCGTACTGGGCGAAGGTGGCCGGCAGGAACTGCATCGGGCCTTCCGCTCCGGCGAGGTTGTGCCCGGCGTGGGCGCCGGGGGCACCCGACTCGCCGTTGTCGGACTCGATCGTCCCGATGCCGGCCAGCACCGACCACGGCAGCCCGGGGCAAGTCTGTGCGGCGTCCATGTACCAGATGAGGTAGTCCGGCGGGATGTCCGCCCTGGCGAGGGCGGTGGGTGCCCCGGCCAGGCCCGTGGCGCTGGCCTGTGTGGTGGGCGCGGCTGGGCTGGCAGTAACGAGGAGGATGATCAGCAGCGGCAATGCTGCGACGGCGGCTCCCGCTGCGGCGAAGGCCTTGATCATGGCAGGCTCTCCACTCTTGGTCATCATCTGACTTCATGATCTTCACTTTTAGTTGACAGCGCGCCTCTTGAGTATGCATGATGCTGCTCGTCAGGTTCAAACTTTGAATGTCAACTCAAATCGGATCATTACCTAAAAGTGATGCGGAGTGCAGAGGCATGCTACGGACCGCGGTCACTGCCAGCTCAGGCGGACGGCCCGCTGACGTCCCTGTTGGCAGCCCTGCCCGGATGCCCGGCGGCACGCGCCAGGCCTCGTCTCAGCAGCGGCAGCGAAGGAGGCTGCGCGTGTATCCAACGACGGCCGCGTCCCGGCCCCGCCCGGGCATGCCACGCCGGGCGGCCGGACCGCCACGGCGCCCACTGCTCGCCGAGATCGTCGTGATCGGCGCGCATGGCGGCGCTGGCGTGTCGACCCTTGCCGCGCTGCTGGGGCCGGCCTGGGACATGGGCGTGGTACGCGGACCATGCCCTGGCTGGTCGCTGCGGCCGGGCGGCCGGCCGGTCGTGCTAGCCGCCCGCAACACGGTGGCCGCGGCCGGCCGGGCCGTCGCCGCCACCACGGCGATCAAGAGACAGGGCACGCAGGTAGCGGTTCTGGTGGTGGTCAGCGATGGCCTGCCCGAACCGACTGAGGCCAGGTACCGGTTCCGCGTCCTGGAAGGCTGTGTCGGCGCCGTCGTCCGCATGCCATTCATCCCGGCCCTCCGCGCCGCCGGCAGCCCGCTGCAGGTGGACCTGCCGCGCCGGGCACTCAGGGCCCTGGCGGAAATCCGGATGCTCGCGCAGGAGCAGGCGCCCTGCCCGGCCCCCGGAACCAGACCGTAAGGGGAGACAACCCAGATGTCAGCGATCCTTCTTCACGGCATGGCGGTGCACGCTGCGGCAGGCCACCTCGCCGCGCCCCGGACCTGGCAGTTCCTCGCCGGGGGCCCGGCGCCGCCGAACCCCCCGGCGCAGGCTCCGCCGGGCCTGGCCCGGCCGGTCACCACGATTATCGCCTGGGGCAAGTGGGGCGTTCTGGTCTGCGGCGTGGCCGGTCTGCTCATCTGCGGCGGGAAGATGGCCATTGGCCACCGTAACCGTGCCACCTTCGCGGCCGACGGCGCGACCGGAATCCCCTGGGTGCTCGGCGGCCTCAGCCTGGCTGCGGTCGCCGCCGCCATCGTCGGGGTGTTCCTGTGATGCCCGCAGCACGCAGGCCCCGTCCCCTGTTTCTGGCGGCAGCCGTCATGATCGTCTTGCTTGGCTCCGGGCTGGTGCTGGCGCTGACGGGCGGTCACCAGGCTGGGCACGGCCCGAACCTGGCCCCGGGAAGGCGGTCACCGGCTCCCGTCGACGCACCGGGTACGGCCACGCCGCAGATCCCGCACGTAGACCTTGCCGGGCTGCGGTGGGGCGACTTCCACGGAGTCGAGCTGCCGTCCTCGCCCGCAGCCGGACCGCACGACACCAGCGGGGGCCTGGCCTCCGGGTTCGCCGACACGCCGCTGGGCGCCCTGCTGGCCGCGCTGAACATCGGGGTCCGCGCGAACGCCCAGTGGGGGCCGGCGATTTTCGCCCCCACCATCCGGTACCAGGTGACCGGCGCGGACGCCCCCGCCCTGCTGGCCAGCTGCCAGTCCGCCTACAACCAGGCCAGCCAGGCAGCACACGTGACCGGCGGCCAGCCGCTCGGCAACGCATACGTGACCGAGGAGGCGTTCCGCTGGATCGCCTACACCCCGGCCGACGCGACCGTCGACCTGGTCAGCGCAGGTCCGGGCAGCCAGGGCGAAACGGTGCGGGCGGTCACCCGGGTCGAAGTCGTTTGGGACGGCGGCGACTGGCGGGTCATCGCCCCGCCGGGCGGCGACTGGGGCAACTCGGCCGGCCAGTTGTCCTCCCTGGACGGCTACACCACCTTTCCCGGTCAGGGGTGATCACTGATGTCATGCCCGGTGCTCATCGACCCGGCCTGCGTCGTCATCGGCAACGTTGCCGACACAGTGGCCGGCTCTGCCGCCTCCAGCGCGCTCAACGGGATCGCCAGCGCGATCCAGTCCGGCGTCGCCTGGATCGTCACCAACAGCATCGACTGGTGGGTCCAGATCCCGTCCCCCGACCTGGCCGCCCAGCCCGCGGTCGGCAGGCTCCAGCAGTGGATGCTCCCGCTCGCCGTCGCCGTCGCCGTCCTCGGCCTGATCATCGCGGGCGGCAAGATGGCCCTGACCCGCAAGGCCAACCCACTGATCGACGCCGGCGGCGGGCTCGTCATCATCGCCGCCACCTCCGCCATCGGCGTCCTGCTGCCCACGCTGCTGCTCAGAGCCGGAGACGCCTGGTCGACCTGGGTGCTGAACACCTCGACGGGCGGCCAGTTCGCCTCACGGCTGACCAACCTGCTCACCCTGGGCGGCGCAGCCCCGGCGGTGGTCATCGTGCTGGGAATCGTCGCGATCATCATCAGCGCCATCCAGGCGGTGCTGATGCTGTTCCGCCAAGCGGCCCTGATCATCCTCGCCGGCACGCTGCCGCTGGCCGCTGCCGGGACGCTCACCCCGGCAACCCGCGCCTGGTTCAAGCGTGTCACTGGCTGGATGCTCGCGCTGATCTTCTACAAGCCGGCCGCAGCCGCCATATACGCCACCGCGTTCATCCTGATCGGCAGCGGCAAGGGCCTGCGTGCCATCCTGATGGGCTTCGCGATGGTGCTCGTGTCCCTGCTGGCTCTGCCCGTCCTCATGCGGCTGTTCACCTGGACAACAGGCCAGGTCGCCGACTCGGCCACAGGCGGCGGCTTCCTCCAGACGGCGCTCAGCGGGGCCATCGCGATCGGCGCGCTGCGCGGCTCATCCGGCGGGTCAGGCGGATCCGGTGCCACCGAGCAAGCCCGCCTGGTCTCCGCGCAGCTTGGCCCAGCCGACGGCGGGCCGCGCGGCGCGCAAGCGCCCGGCGCCGGAGCCCATCAAACAGCCGCCCCGGCACCGGGACCGCGCATGCCCGGCACAGCCGGCATGCCTGTCGGCGCCGGGCCTTCTAGCGCGGGTGCTGGGGCTAGTGCGGCACCTGGCGCCGCTTCGGGTGCCGCTGCCGGGAGCGGTGCGGGCGCGGGGGCGGCAGGCGTCTCCGCTGCCGCAGCGGTCGGCCCGGCCGGCGTGGCGGCGGCCGGCCTCGCGGCAGGCGCACGCGGCGCCGGCCGCAAGGCAACCGAAGCTATGCAGCCACCGGACGATTTCGGAGGGGGCCAGTGATGAGCCACGACCAGGCGCAGGCGCCCCGGGACTACGGCGGATGGCGCCGCAGGCGCGGCATCGGGCTGTTCGGTCTCGGCCCGGCCGGGACACTTGCCGTGCTGGGCGCCCTGCTGGTGCTGATCATCGTGGCTGCCGCTGATGCCAGGGCCATGCCGTACGTGGCACCGCCGGTGCTGGCCGGCATCGGGCTGGGGCTGGCCCGGGTAGGTGGCGAGCCGCTTGCGCTAGCCGCGCTGCGGCGGGCGCGCTGGCGGTACGCCTCATCGCGGGATTACACCCACTACCGGGTGGCGGTCGTCGCCGAGCATTCCCCGGCCTACCGGCTGCCCGGGGTGCTGGCGCCGCTGGCGCTGCTGGACGCCGAGGACGGCTGCGGCGGCCGGTACGGGATTGTGCTGGACCGCCGCACCGGCCTGATGACCCCGACACTGCGGGTCATCCCGGCCTCCACCTGGCTTGCCAACCGCGCTGACGCCGACACCTGGGTGGCGAACTGGGGAGGCTGGCTGGCCAGCCTGGGCTACCTGCCCGCGCTGCGCTGGGTAACCGTCACCATCGACACCGCGCCCGAGCCCGGCTCGACGCTCGCCGACACGGTGGCCGCAGCGATCGACCCCGCCTCGCCGCTGGCAGCCCGGCAGATCATGGGCCAGCTGGTGGAGGCCGCCCCGGCGGCTGCCGCTGACGTGGACACCCGGGTCAGCATCACGTTCGACCCGAAGGCGTCACCGTCGGTGCCTGCCGACCTGACCGCCGCTGCCGCCGAGGTCGGGCGGCTGCTGCCCGGCCTGGAGTCAGCACTGGCTACCTGCGGGGTGACCGTCCTGGGCCGGGCCAGCCCGGCCGAGATCGCGGGGGTGGTGCGCACCGCCTACGATCCCGCCGCGAGAGGTGAGGTCAACCGGCTGCTCGCGCAGGGCCGCGCGGGCCAGCCGGGCCAGGGCCTGGACTGGGCCGAAGCCGGGCCGGTCGGCGCGGAGGAAGAACCCGGCTGCTACCGGCACGACAGCGGGATCAGCGTCACCTGGGCCTGGCAGGAGGCACCGCGGCAGAACGTGACCGCCGATGTGCTCGCCCGCCTCGTGGCCCCCGGCCGCTACCCCAAGCGGGTCAGCCTGCAATACCGGCCCTTCGGCGCCGCTGAGGCGACCCGAACCCTGGAAGCCGAGGTCAACGCCGCCCAGTTTCGCGAGGTGTACCGCAGGCGCACCGGGCGGGACGAAACCGCCCGGGACAGCTACGACCAGGCCCGTGCCCGGCAGGCCGCCGCCGAGGAGGCCGCCGGCGCCGGAGTGGGCCTGGTCTCGATGTACGTGACGGTCACCGTCGCCACCGAGGCCGAGCTGTCCCGCGCGGCAGCCGAGACCGAGGCCGCCGCCGAATCCTCCCGCATCCGGCTGCGCCGGATGACCTACAGCCAGGCAGCCGGGTTCGCGGCCACGCTCCCCTGCGGGATCTGCCCGCCGGAGCTGGCCCGCCGGATGCCGCACTAGGACCAGGAGCCACCCATCATGACCATGCTGCACCCCGCCCGGCGCGACCGCGCGCCGGCGTCGCGGCACATGGCCCGCCGGGACGGGGCCGTTCCCCATTACGACCTACCGTTCGCCCAGGTGCCGCCGGCGTGGGGGTGGAAGGTGCCCTACGCGGGGCGTGCCGCCCATGTCACGGCGGCACCGGAGTACCAGGCCACCACCACGCAAGTCTGCGGCCTGTACCCCTACGTCGCGGGCTCCGGCACTCCCGCCGCGGGTACTCCGGTCGGCCGTCACCAGCTGTGGGGCGAGGTGGTGTGCCTGGACCCGCTGGCCTGGCTGCGCGCCGGCCTGGTCACCAACCCCGGTGAGTTCGTGCTCGGCCAGCCCGGCATCGGCAAGTCCACCCTGGTCAAACGGCAGATCACCGGGGCGGTGGCGACCGGCACCCGGGCCGTCATCCTCGGCGACACCAAGCCGGACTACACGATGCTGACCGAGCACCTCGGCGGCCAGGTGATCCGCATCGGCCGGGGCCTGGACCGGATCAACCCCCTGGACGCCGGGCCGTTGGGCGCCGCGCTGCGGCGGATGAGCGGCCCGGACGCACAGGCGCTGCGCTGGGAGGTCCGCTCCCGGCGCCTGTCCCTGCTGATGGCCCTGTGCACGCTGGTCCGCGAGTCCCGTATCACCAACGCCGAGGAGGTCATCCTCGGCCGTGCCATCGACCTGCTGGACGAACGGCAGCACAGCCAGGGGCAGCCCACCGTCACTGACGTGCTGGTCGTCATCGAGGAGGGCCCCGACACACTCCGCGCGGCGGCCCGCGCGGACTCCCCGTCCAGGTTCCGCGACCGCGCCGCTGACCTCGTCTACACTCTCGACCTGCTGGCCACCGGCAGCCTGGCCGGCGTGTTTGACCAGCCCACCTCCCGGCCGATCGACCTGGATGCCCGCGCGGTCAGCGTGGACATCTCCCGGGTCGGGGCGGCCGGCGACAAGTTGCTCACTGCCGCGATGTTGTGCGTTTGGAGCTATGGGTTCGCGATGGTCGACGCGGCGGCAGCGCTGGCCGACCAGCAGATCGCCCCCCGCCGCTCCTACCTGGCGGTGATGGACGAGCTGTGGCGGGCGCTGCGCGGAGCACCCGGCCTGGTCGAGTACGCCGATTCCCTGACACGGCTCAACCGGGCCAAGGGCATGGGCTCGATCATGATCACCCATTCGCTCGCCGACCTGGACGCGCTGGCCACCGAGGAGGACCGCGCCAAGGCCCGCGGGTTCATCGAGCGGTCGGCGATCACCGTCATGGGCGGCCTGCCACCACGCGAACTCGCCCGGGTCCACGAGATCACCCCGCTGACCGGGCCGGAGCAGGAACTGGTCACATCCTGGTCCGCGCCGGACTCCTGGCAGCCCGGCGCCCGCCACCCCGGCAGAGGCAAATATCTCATCAAGGCTGGCGAGAGATTGGGTATCCCGATCGAACTCAGCCTCGTCGGCGCCGAATACACCCTCTACGACACAGACCAGGCCATCCGCGCCGGCCAGCCCTGGAGGCCGGGGTGAGCCGCGCCCTCGGGCCGCGCCCCCCGCTCACCGCCGGCAATGCAGCTCTCGCCTGGACGCTGCTCGCCGCCGCCTGGGGCATCATCGGCCTGGCATGGCTGGCCTGGGCGGCTGCCCGGCTCGCCGCCGCCCTGGCCGGCGGCCATGTGCCGCCGTTCGGCACCCGGTGGGCATCCGCCCTCGCGCAAGGCCACACCGGACAGGCCTGGCCGGGCACGCCAACCCCCCTGGTCGCCGTCACGGGCGGAGTGCTTGTGGCCCTGCTCGCCGCCGTGGCAGTCATCGCGTGGCGCGTCATCTCGCGCCACATGAACCGGCCCGGCGACCCGGTCGCCGCCCTCAGCCGCGACCCGTCCATCCGCCAGCTGGCACAGGCCCCGGCCGCGGAAGCCAGCATCCGGCTTCGCCCCTCGCTAGCCGGAGGGCGCCCCGGCAGCCTCGCCCCCGCTGACATCGGCCTGCTGCTCGGGCGCCTCCGGCAGCCCGGCGGGAACGGCCCGGACTTGTACACGTCCTGGGAAGACACGGTGCTCGCGTTCATGGGCCCGCGCTCAGGCAAAACGACCAGCGTCGGCATCCCGTACGTGCTGTCGGCGCCCGGGCCGGTCGTGGCCACCAGCATCCGCTCCGATCTGTGGGCCGCCACCGCCGAGCTGCGTGCCGCCGCCGGCTCCGCGGTGTGGGTCTTTGATCCGCAGCACATCACCGCCGCCGGGCAGCGGTGGTGGTGGAACCCGCTGGCCGGGCTCGCCACCGTCGAGGCCGCTCACCGGCTGGCCGGCCATTTCGTGCTCACCGTCGATGACAGCACACGACGCGACATCTGGGGACCGGCCGCCCAGGAACTGCTGACCAGCGTGCTGCTGGCTGCCGCCAAGTCGGGGCGCACCCTGCGGGATGTGTCCCGGTGGCTCGATGACCCCGGGTCACCCACCCCCGCCGGGCTGCTCGACGACGCTGGGCACCGGGCGCTGGCCTCCTCGCTGCGCGGAGCCCAGCACGGCGCGCCGGAAACCCGCGACGGGATCTACCAGACGGCCCGCACCGCCGCCAAATGCCTGCACGACGAGGAGATCATGGCCTGGGTCACCCCGCCCCGGCACGCCCGCCTGCTGCCGACCTTCGACCCAGCCCGGTTCACGGCCACCCGCGACGTGCTGTACCTGGTGACCGAATCCCGGTCGGCGGCCGCTCCGCTGATTGCAGGGCTGACCGACTGTGTCATCCGCGCCGGGCGCCGCAGCGCCGAGCAGTCCGGCGGGCGCCTCGACCCGCCCGTGGTCCTCGTCCTGGATGAGGCCGCGAACATCTGCCGCATTGCCGACCTGCCCGACCTGTACTCCCACCTCGGCGGTCGGGGCATGATCCCGGTCACCATCCTCCAGACATACGAGCAGGGTGTCACGGTCTGGGGTGAGCCCGGCATGGCGGCGCTGTGGGGCAGCGCCACCAAGAAACTGATCGGCGCCGGCGTCGACTCCCCCCGCCTCGCCCGCGACGTCGCCGTTCTCGTTGGCCACCACGACGTTCCTGTCCGGTCCATCAGCGTCGGCGACGGCCGCGCCAGCGAGCAGATCTCCCTCCAGCGGCGCCTGATCCTCGAAGCCGCCGACATCCGGGCCATCAAGCGGGGAACCGCGCTGCTGCTGGCCACCGGCACCCGGCCCGTGCTGCTCGACCTGCGGCCCTGGTACGCCGGTCCCCACGCGCCGCTGATCGACGCGGCACGGCTGCGCGCCGAAGCCGCTATCAAGCGCACCGCCCAGGCCGACTTTGGCGGCCCGGCCGCACCCGGCGGCGAGGCACCACCGGCCGCGCCGCTCGCCCGGGAGACGTCATGACAGCCGGCCCTGTGCTGCCCCAGCCCGCCACCGGGGACCAGGACGACGTACCGGAGCCGGTGTACGGCAGCGTCCAGGACTGGGTCATCCAGCATTTCCTGCCCATGTACCGGCGCCCGCTCGGCGGGGAATACCGCTGGTGCCCGCAATGGTGGCGGCACGCCGAGGCGATCACCCGCCTCACCGCCCTGTGGCAGTCCTGGGAAGCCATGCGGCTGCAGCCCGGCACCGGAACCGCCAACTGGCTCCGCGACCACCTCGACCACCAGCTCCCCGTCCTGCTCGGCCGCGGTGGGCCCTTCGCCCAGTGCAGCGAGGACGAGCACATTGACCCCCGCATCGCCGCGGCCGACCGGCCGCCGCCCGGCTGGTGGGACACCGGAGACGGCGACACCGATGCCACCCGCCCCGTGCCCCTCCGCTCTGGCCAGCCATGACCGGCTCCTGTGGTAGCGGCAGAAGGGAGGACTTGCCCTTATGTCCGTACAGGATTCCCTGTGGGATGGCGTGGATGATGACAGTAACGACGGCGGAGGAACCGATGCCCGACCTCAACCCGTACGGGGCACGCGCGCGAGCGCACTGGCAGACTCACCTGCCGGAGGAGTACCGGCAGATCCCCGCGCAGGACAGGACGGACTTCTTCGCCCGCCTGGGCGAGGAGATCGAGGCGAGGGTCAGCCAGCGGACGGAGGAGCTAGCGGACCAGGAGGAACCGGAGACGGCAATCGGGTTCAAGGCCCGGTACGCGCTGCTGAGCACGCTGCGCCACACGGCCGAGCAGCAAGTGCTCGCCGAGATGCTGCCGGCCCCGCAGGAGAAGCAGGACCCAGCGAGCATCTGACGCGGTTCCGCCCCACCTCACAGGCCGACCTGGCACCCTCCGGCCAGGCTCAGCGGATCTTCGCGAACCTGGAGGCGCTGGCCACACTGCGCGGCCTGCAGGAGGCTCACCGTGCGGCGAGCCCGGATGAGCAGCGGATTCTCGCGCGCTGGTCCGGATTCGGCGCCGTGCCCGGGGTCTTCGATCGCACGCGCGAGGATTTCGCCGAGGCCCGGGCGAGGCTCGCGGAGCTGACCTCGGAGGACGAATACCGGGATCTGCGCCGCACGACCCTGAACGCCCACTACACCCACGCCCGGTACGTCGAGCTGATCTGGGACGCGCTCGGGCAGCTGGGATTCAGCGGCGGGAGGGGCCTGGAGCCTGGTTGCGGCTCGGGCAACTTCATCGGCCTCGCGCCGGACGGGGCCGAGATGACCGGTATCGAGCGGGACCCGGTGACCTCCGCGATCGCGGCTGCCCTGTACCCGCATGCGGAGATCCGGGCCGAGTCGTTCGCCGATACCCGCATCCGGGCGGGCTATTTCGACGCTGCCGTGGGCAACGTCCCATTCGGCAAGTTCAAGCTCTCCGATCCGGGCCACAACCCGGGCCGGCGGCTGTCGATCCACAATCACTTCATCGTCAAGGCCCTGGCGCTGACCCGGCCCGGGGGCATGGTCGCCCTCCTGACGTCCCGGTACACGATGGACTCCCGCAACCCCGAGGCCCGTCGCCAGATCGCCGGCCTGGCGGACCTGGTGGCCGCCATCCGGCTGCCCACTTACGCGCACCGGCAGGCAGCGGGCACGGATGTCGTCACCGACCTGCTTATCCTCCGGCGCCGCGAACCCGGCCCCTCCGCCGAGCCGGCCGGCTGGGAACTGGCACCGGAGCTGGACCTGCCCGGCGGGCAGGCCCGCGTGAACGAGTATTTCGCCGCGCACCCGGAGTTCGTGCTCGGCGAGATGCGCGTCGGCCGCGGAGCCCGCAACCAACACGACCTGATAGTCGCCGGCTCCTCAGACGCGGCGCCCGGCCTGGCGTTGGCACTGAAAACCGCCGTCACGCGCGCCCGCGAGAGCGGGCTGGGCATGACAGAACGGGCGGAAGCTGCCGAACTCGCCCCGCTGGCTCCGCTCGCCCCGCCAGGCGACCAGATCGAAGGACTCATCCAGGCTCTTCCCGACGGGACGTTCACCCGGCTGGCCGTCACCGACAGCGACCTGACCACGCTCGCCGCCCAGGTCTACCGGCCGCCCGCCACCCAGGCCCGCGAACTGCGGCAGCTCCTCGGCCTGCGTGACACGGTGCTCGCCCTGCTTCGCGCCGAGGCGGCGACGCCTGACGACTCCGAGGAGATCACACGCCTGCGGGCGCAGCTGAACGCCGGCTATGGCGCTTACCTGGCCAGGCACGGGCCCGTCAAGCGGTTCACCTGGTCCGCGTCCGGCCGCACCGACCCGGCAACCGGCGAGAAGAAGCAGATCAAGCGTCGCCCTCCGCAGGGAGGGTTCCGCAACGACCCTCTCTATCCCCTCGTCTACGCGCTTGAGGAAAGCTATGACCCCACGACCGGAACTGCGGTCCGGGCCGACATCTTCAGCCAGCGCGTCGTGGTCCCCGAGCCTCCGCTGCTCGGCGCCGACACAGCCGATGAAGCCCTGGCCATCTGCCTGAACGCCTATGGCGAGGTCCGGCTGGAGCAGATCACTCGCCTGCTCGGCGCGGACAGTAACGCCGAAGCCCGGACCGAACTGGGCACACTGGTCTACGACGAGCCCGGCACGGGCAGGCTGATCTGGGCGCCGCTGTACCTGTCCGGCGATGTCCGGGCCAAGCTTGCCGCCGCCACCGACGCCGCCGCAGCCGATCCCCGCTTCGAGGAGAACGTCCGCGCGCTGCGCGAGGTGATTCCCCGAGACCTCGGACCGGCTGAGATCGAGGCGCAGCTGGGCGCCGGCTGGATCGCCCCGGAATACGTGCAGCAGTTCCTCCGCGAAACCCTTGGCGACGACGCCGTCACCGTCGAACGCACCCGGGGACGGAAATGGAAGGTCAGCGGCGGGAACCGCAGAAGCGTCGCGGCCACATCCACCTGGGGAACCCGCCATGTCTGCGCTCATGACCTCGCCCAGCGGCTGCTGACCGGCACCGCCGAGCAGATTCTCGTGCACCACACGGCAAGCGACGGCACCAAGGCCGTCGACCATCAGGCCACCGAGGCGGCCAAGCAGAAGGCCCGCGACCTAGCCGACCGGTTCAGCATCTGGGTCTGGGAAGACACCCGCCGCGCCCGCGACCTCAGCCGCGTCTACAACGATCGGTACAACGCCGTCGTCCCGGTGAGCTTCGACAATATCCGGCTGTTCACCCCCGGTCTCTCAGCGGCCCTGACCCTCCGCAAGCACCAGCCACCTGCCATCGCCCGGATCATCTACCAGGGCTCAGCCGGCCTGGTGCACGACACCGGGGCGGGGAAAACCCTCGAAACCATCATCGGCGTCCGCGAACGGCAGCGCCTCGGGCTCTCCCACAAGCCGTGCTTCGTCGTCCAGAAGCACAAGCTCGGCGACTTCCGTGACGAGTTCCTGCGCGCCTACCCCGGAGCGAGGCTCCTTGTCGCCGACACCGACGACCTCGCCGGGAACAAACGGCGGGAGTTCATCGCCCGCTGCGCCACCGGCAACCCCGCCGCGATCATCATGTCCCGGGAGGCATTCCGCAGCATCCCGGTCAGCGCCGAGCGGATAGCCGCGTTCCTGAAGGACGAAGAACGCGCCCTCGAACAGGCGATAGAAGACGCCCAGAACTCTGGCGAGGACAACCGCACCATCAAGCAGATCGAAGCGGACCTGCTGAGCACCCAGGAACGGCGCAAGGAGCAGGTCGCCAAGATCGGCCAGGACCGCGGCCTGTGCTACGAGGACACCGGCATTGACTACGTCGTGGTGGATGAGGCACGTGGATACCGCAAGGGACCGATCGTCTCCAGCCTGCCTGGCATGGCCGACCCGGGCAGCGCACGTGCGCTCGACCTGCTGCTCAAGCTCGGCTACCACAAAGAGCGGTACGGGGAGACACGGGTATGCCTCGCCGACGCCACGCCGTTCACCAACAGGATCTCCGAGATCTACACCTGGCTGCGGTACCTCAATCCCGACATCGAGGACTTCGATTCCTGGGTCCGCACCTTCGGGAAGATGGCCACCGCCTACGAGATGACGCCAAGCGGCGACTTCAAGGCCAAGGCTAGGCTCCGCGAGATCATCAACGCCGTCGACCTGCACTTGTGGCTGCGCGAACTGACCGACTTCAGGCTCAAGGGCAGCCTGGACCTCAAGCTCCCGGTAATGACGGGCGGCAAGCCCGAAATCGTCCAGGTACCCGCCTCTGACGAGCTGATCGCCTACGCGGACGAGATCGCCTGGCGCTATGAGCACCTCCCCAAGGGGCCGCCGAAGAAAGGCGAGGACAATCATCTCAAGATCCAGGGCGACGCGATCAAATCGGCCCTGGACCTTCGCCTTGTTGGCCGCTCCACCAGCCAGCCGCAGAAAGCCGACGTCACCGCCGATGTCATCTTCCAGAAATGGCTGAAGCACCGCGATGACGGCTACAAGCAACAGGACGGCAGCGAGCATCCTGTCCGGGGAAGCCTGATCCTCGTCTTTGCCAGCCTCGGCACGCCTGGCAGGATGCGGAAGCTGGCAGACGACCAGGGGCCCGGCCGGTTCGGCCAGTGGGACTTCTACACCGAGCTGCGCACGCAGCTCATCGACCGCGGGATGCCCGGCCGCCTGATCCGGTTCATCCACGAGGCCGGCAACGCGCAGCAGAAAGAAGAGCTGTACCGCGCCTGCCGCAACGGCGAGATCGCCGTCCTCGTCGGCTCCACCGAAAAGCTCGGCACCGGCACCAACGTCCAGGACCGGGCCGCGGGCCTGGTGCAGGTCACCGCGCCGTGGAACTGGGACGAACCGCACCAGGAACTGGGGCGCGTCGAGCGGCAGGGCAACCAGAACCCCGAGTTCTTCTGCATCCGGATCGTCACCAGCCCGTCTGCCGACGCCATCAAGTGGGAGCGCGCCCGGCAGAAGGAACACTCCTTCCGTGCCCTGATGTCCGGCCGCATCGAGGGCCGGACCATCCGGATACCTGATGACGACCTGAGTTCCGCCGAGGTGATGGCCGCCGCCTCCGGCGACCTGCGGCTGCTGGAGCGGGCCGAGCTGGAAGGCACGATCAGCCGGCTGCAGACGCTGCGCCGGGCCTGGGCGCAGAACCAGACAGCCCTCGGCTACACCATCAGCAGCGCCGACCAGCAGATCGCCGGCAAGAAGCAGGCAATCGGGAAGATCGACGCCGCGCTTAGGCGGCGGAGGGACACCCACGGCGACGCGTTCGCGATGACCGTCGACGGCCAGCGGTTCACCAAACGCGCCGACGCCGCTGAACGGCTGCGGGAACTGCTGCGCCAGCGCATCGCCGCCATCCCGCGCGGCCACATCCAGCAGCACATAGCGCTCGGCGAGATCGGCGGATTCACGCTCACCGCCACGCTCGCACCCCACTACAGCAACTCCATCGCGCTGACCCTGGAGGGAATCCCCGACCTCCCTGCGCCCCTGGTGCTCAACCACCGCGAACTCCCCGAGAAGACCGGGATCATCGCCCGGCTGGAAAACCGGCTCTCCGGCCTGGAACAGGTCCGCGCGGAAGCCGAAGCGGCCATCGAACAGCTCACCAGCGAGATTGATTCCGCACGGGCATCCATTGGAGGCAGCTTCCCCCAGCAGGACGAATACGAGCAGGCCTGCGCCCGGCTGGACGCGCTGGAAGCCGAGCTCGTCGGTCAGTCGAAGCGCGCCGGTAAGACCGCAGAGCCGGGGACGGCAGAAACCGACCACTCAGTCCCCATCCAGCCGCCGGAACGCGGCACCCTTGACCGCCAGGCCGGAAGCCAGGGACAAGACGGCACGGCACGGCCAATCCTCGCAGCGGCGCCTTCGCGGCCCGCAAGCCCTGGCACACCGCAGGTGACGCCAGAACAGGACGGCGCGAATGCCGACACGGAGACGGGGGAGCCGCAACCCTCTGAGCGGGCACAACCGCAAAGCCACACCCACACCAGCGGGCACACAGCCCACCCCACGGAACCGGCCCTCGCGGTCGCCGCCGAGCCCGCACACGAACCAGCCGACGGCCTGGTCATCGAGCACCACCAGCGGGGCACCCTGGTACACGGGACCGAGAAAAACGACCTGAAACTCCGCCGGCTCCTGCACGAGCACGGGTTCCGCTGGTCCCGCACCCTCAATGCCTGGTACCTCCCGAGGCCCTGGGCCTTCAGCACCCGCGACCTCCGCGTCACCGGCCTGACCGCCAGCCTCCGGCAGGCCGGGCGCACTTTCACCCAGCGCGATCAGCCTCCCGCTCCCGCCGCCACCGTCCCCGGCAACGCTCGGGGCACTGACCCGCCTGCGGCGTCCAGAACCCCGGAGACTGCACAGCCAGTCACCCAAGGCCCGGAGCCCTGCGCTGTCCCGGCCGCGCCCGGGCAGACCCGCCAAGGCGACGACGCGTCCGCGCGCACAGCAGTCCCTGGCAGCGCCTCCACCGCGCCCAGCCCGCACACACCCGCCGATCCCGCGCCCGCCGCCGCGCCGCCGGACGTCGGCCGCCGGGCGGCGGCTGCCAAAGCCCGCCAGGCCAACACGGCACTCCAGCACGGAGACTACGACCGGGCGCTGATCCTGCTCGACGAAGCCGAACTGCTCTACCCACACCGAGGCGTGCCTTGGGACGCCGGCCGGCAGCAGATCCGCGACGCGATGAACCGCGCGCAAGCGCAGCAACAAGCCAGCCCAGAACCCCCAGGCCCTGCGGCTGCCTCCGCGGCAGGCCGCGATGCCAGGACAGAGGACGCGGGTCCGGGTGCGGCTACCAGAGACATGAATGCGCAGGTTACTGACCCCGTCGCAACGGCCGGACAGCCAGCAGCCCACGGCGCAACTGGACCCGGGGACGAGAGAACGGTAGCGCCCGCGCCAGACGACGCACCCCCTGAACGGTCCGCCGCCAACAGAAACCCGGATACAGCCGCACGGCCCGGCGACATGACCGGACAGCGCGGGAACGCAACCGCTGCGACCGTCACAGGTCCCGCGAGAGCCGCGCCCGTCGCGGGCGATACCCCCGAGCCCACGGCGGCCCCTGCGAACAACGGCGACCTGGCAGCCGCACTGCGCCGCCTGCCCGGAGGGGAGTTCGCGAGATTCGTCAGCGGTGCTGGAACGCCCGGACCGGCCGGAAGCAGGATCTCGCGGCGGGACGACGAGCCCGACGCCGGCGCTTACGGGGAACTGGACTGGGACGCCAATGGCATCGACATCACGATCAGGGCGCCGGGCATCCTCCGGCACAGCCTGGTGTCCTGGGCACAGGCCGCCAGCTGGATCGATCCCGGGATGACCCCGGCCCGGCTCGGGATCATCACCGAGTCCGACCTGCTGAACAACTTCTGCAGATCGAGGCGAGAGGAACTGATCGCCGCCGGAAACACCGACCCAGACGCTGTCGGCCGGGAACTCAGCCAGATCCGCGACGACACCATCAGCGCGGTCATCAGCGCTGCCCTCAGCACCCGCGGCGCCGCCGTGCCAGTCCCGCCAGCACGGTCCAGTCGGCCGGGCTATCAGACGGCAGTCATGATCGTCCGCCCCGGCCCGGGCGCCAGCATGGACGAGAACACAGCCCTGGAACGGCTCGCGCAGCTGTGCGCAGCGATACGGCCGATGCCGCCGGCCAGCGATGCCGACATCAAGGCCACAATCCGGCGGTGGATCGGTGACGGCCTCCCAGACTACGTCCGCGCACTGAGCAAGCCCGCAGCGATGCGTGAGTGGATCACCGGCCAGGTAACCACCCGGGCAGGCCGCCCAGGCCACGGCAGCTACGACACCCCCGGCATGAGCGGCGGGCTGTGGTCCGGCGCATCGCCCGAAGGGCTCTTGACCGCCAGGGACGGCGACAACCGCACCGAGACCCTGATCCCCTGGGCGGAGATACCCGCCTGGATACAGCCCGGCATCAGCGGTCAGTGCCATGAGCAACTGCTCGCTGCCCACGGCAGGCACCGTGCGATCATCCGCCGCCAGCTCCTCTCTGCGGCTTACAGCCCGTCCATCCTGGGGGAGCCGCAGGAACAGGAAAAGGAGCGGGAGCAAGCCGCACGGATACTGCGCGAGGCGCTCGACGCCGCGTGGGCCGCTATCGCCGCCGCGCCGGCGCCCACACCTGGTCAGTGCGAGCAGGCACGCCGCACCTACGAGGAGGACACCGGCCCCACGCAGGAATACCTGTTCGGCGACGAAACGCCGACCGGCCGGGCGGGGCAACAGGCCAGGGGACCAGTCGGCGGTCCGGCCGAGCCAGGCCAGCGGGCAGCCGTCCCAGCGAACGCCGGACCTGCCGGGCAGCCTGGCGACAGGCCCGCACTCCGGACCAGCAGCACACCGTCGGCACCCGTCCACCAGCAGGAGGTGCCTGCCCCCGGCAGCAGCCCGCCGCCCCAGGCGTCGGCAGAACCGGGAGATAACGCACAGCCCGCCGCGGCCGCCGCACGGCCCAGGACCAGCAGCAGTTCGCTCACCAGCGATGACATCTTCCTTGGCCTGCGAAGGCTCCCCATGCTCGGGCTCGCCGATCTGATCTGCGCCGTGGCGGACGGCCAGCCGCTGGATTCCCTGGCCCGCCACCTAGAGCCACGCTCGGGCGAGCGAGCAGCCGATGAACCAGACGCCGGAACCCGAGAAACCGTGACGTGTACCCCGCAGGGAGTGCGCATACAGGTCGTTGCCAGCAGCAGCACGCGCGCCGGCCTGCTCGCCTGGCCTGAAGTCGCGGACTGGCTACGCCCCGGACTCAGCCCGGGGCGCCTGCAGATCATGCGGCAGGCTGCGGAGACCCGGCTGCGGCTCATCAGCGTCAACGCCTCCTTCCGCGCCGTCGGCGAAGCTGACCTGGCAGCCTGCGCGGAACTCGAACTGCGGAACCTGATCAGTGCCGCTGTCAGCGCCGCGCTGCAGGCAGCCCGCTCCGCCTCAGCAGGCAAGCCATCTCCCGGCGGCCCGCAGTCCCCGCCCGCCGATGATGAGGCTGCCGCGCTCGAACGGATCGGCCACCTCGCCTCCGCCTTGCCTGCCTGGCCACCCCAATGGCGAAAGCCCCACACCCAGGTCCGGGCCGGAGACATCATCGGACACCCCGGGTACAAGCTCCGGCCATTCCGGGTATCTGCCCAGCCCCGCCACCACTCCGGCGTGGCCGAGATCACTGGCCGCCTCACCAGGCCAGACAAGGGCGAACCCGCCGGCGAGATCACGTGGACCATGACCATCAACGGCCAGGCAGACCCTCCGGTACACGTGGTACCCGTCCCCGCGCGCTCGCTTCGCCCCGGCTCTCCCGAGCGCACCGGGCCCGCCGCAGGCCAGCAGAGCCTCGCCCAAGAAAACGGTGGTGGCCCCGGCAGTGACGACCCGCACCGCCAGGGAACAGCCGCCAAGAACCCAGATCTGCCGCGCAGCGCCGGTGCAAGTGGTGCTCTCACAGCAGGCAACGCGTCTGTCGGCGCCTCTGCTCCGATCTCCGGTGACGGCACGGGCCCCAGGCAGCCGTATAGCGGCTCATCAGCCACTGAGGAGGAAAAAACCATGCCACCAGCACCAGCTGCTGAGCCTGTTCACGCAACCGAAACCTCCGCCGCCGCAGACCCTGGCCCGCCGCAAGCCGGGCCAGCAGCACGCGAGGACGTCGCGGAAACTCGCATCGCGCACGCTTCCGCGGACAGGGCCGACGAGGAAACCCGGCTCCTTCGACAGCTTGACGACGTCCTGACGGCGATCATCGAACACCGGCGCGCGGGCGCGCAGAGCAGCGCGAGCGCCGGTGCTGACTTCGCCGACATCCGGGCAGCATTCGCCAGCCTGCGCAACGCGCTCGAACTGCCCGCAGACGGCAGCCATCCGCGCCCCGCCAGCCCTGTGCCCGGCACGGCCCCCGCTCAGCCGCTGCCCGCCACCGCGAACGCAAGACATGCTCGGCCCGCGCTGGTAGCTGACGAGTTCGACGATATCCGTGCCGCGTTCACCGCCCTCAAACGGGCCCTCGACCTGCCCGACCACGGTCGGCACGCCCGCACCCCGGGCCCGCATCCCGGCACGCTGTACACGGGCGCGGCCAAGGACCAACTGCTGGACCAGGCTGTCGCCGAGGCACAAGCCTGCGCTCAGTGGTACCGGGACTCCCCGGAATGGCAGCGGATCACGAGGGTCAGCCGCGCCGCACGGGACCTGATCACCACCATCCGGCAGGCGTCCGGGGAATACTGGGCGGAAATCCAGCAGGACGTCCGCGTTCGGGGCTTCATCCGCACTGTGACCGCCCGGGCATCCCTGGCCGTCTCCGGAACCGCGCACATCCTCGCAGGCCGGCTAGAGACGGGGGGTTACAAGGGCACCCGGATATGGCAGGCGGCATGGGGGCTGCACCGAGCCACCGCGACCTTCGCCGACCAGGTCATGAGGTACACACCGCCACGAAGCCCCGGCAGGATGGACGAGGTCCGGCACATCATCAATGACCTCAGTCAGCGCCCGCGCTACCCCAGGGAACCGGGACCCTCCAGCGCGGCCGGTTCCCGCAGCCGGGAAGCGCGCACAACGAGCGCTGTTGCTCTTGGTAAGGAAGGGTTCCCGGCGCTCGTGCCGCCGACGCCCATCCGGCACGCCGCCGCACCAGCCGCCCGCACCGCTGCACCGCCGCTGCCGCGCCGATCGTACGCTGCGCCCAGGCGCTAGCGTCTCTCGATTGCTTGCGATGCACGCAGACAGCGCCATGCGAACGTTTCCGGTGATTACCGTTCCGCGAAGCTCAGGGCCGTTCACCACCCTTCTTCATGCGCACGCAGCCACACCACGCATGCCGAAGCGGGCGATCCGTGAATCACCCGAAGACCGGGGAACACGCTGTCCACAGATCTGGGGTCCGGCTTGGACCCTGGGTGCCGAGCCCGCTCAAGTTGGGTGACCGGCGACGCCAGGTGAGGTGAGGCGATGCGGCAGATCCAGGACGTGCAGGCCCGCGTACGGGCCGCCTGCGGAACGGCGGACATGCTTGGCGCCGCGTGGGATGCCTTTACCCTGCTGCTCGACACCTGCGAGGCGGGCGTCGACTCGTCGCCCGGGTTGTTCGCGGCTTTCGCGTTCGCCGCCGCAACTGCCTCGCGGGGACGGCTCATGCTGGAGTCCGCCCCGTCGCTTCCACCGGGCGCGGGTAACCAGGCCAGCCGTGCCGCTGTCGTTAAGCATGATCTCGACCAAGCCGCAGGGGCGCTCGCCGGGCTTGCGGCTGCGCTGGGGCAGCGGCTGGGGGAGGCTGCCGTGGCGGCAGCCGATGTCGGTGACCGCGCGGCGTGCCTGGACGCGGCTGCCGAAGCGGTGCGGGTCGCCGAGTTGCTGTCGGGTCGCTGGCGATGACCGCGGCAACGTTCGGCAGCCTGCTCGGACCGGTGCACGCGCGGCTGGAAGCGGTGGCCGGGTTCGATCATGCGCCAGGCGCCGAGGCGGTGATAGCGGCCACGCAGATGGCAGGGCGGGCCGCGGCGACCTTGACGCGGTACCTGGCCGACATCGCACCGTACGGCATGGCCGAGGCGATCACCAGTCCCGCGTTGGATTCGTGGTCGCGGGCCGTTGTGGACGCCCGGGAGGCGCTACGGTTGGCCGAAGCGAGGCTGCGCTCGGGTGTCCCGGAGCAGGGTATGGCGGAACTGGGGGCGGCGGATCCGCTGGTGGGATGGCTGGGCGAGACGGCGGGGTTACTGGCCGCGGGCCGGGACCTTCTGCACTCGCACTTCGGCACCGACACGCAGGACGGGTGGACCGAGCGGTCCGACTGGGCGGTAGTGGTGAACTCTGTCCCTGTGACCCGAGCGCTGGTGGCGACGGTGGCCAGATGGTCGCAGCAACTATCGTGCGCGATGGTGCGGCTGTCGGTCGCCGCAGCCAGGGATCGGTTCGTCCCGGTGTCCGTGTATCAGGGACTGGTCGGCGCGGTCGCCTGGCTGGTGACCGCCAGCGCGATGTTGTGGGCTGGGCAGCGCGGCGACCCGGCGGACGCGGCGGATGGTGAACTGCTGGCGGCGATCCCGGTGAATGTGTTGGACATACGGGATCCACCGCGGGAAGCGGAGACGGTTGCTGAGCTTGCCGCCGGGGTGGCGGCCAGCGCGGCCCGGCTGCGCCGGATCGCATGGGTGAGCGTGGACTGGTCGGCGTGGTCCCCAGCGATGACGGCCGACTCCTGGCAATGGACCGCGACCGCGGCTGCGGTGGTGTGCCACGTCAGCGGGCTCATCCTGCAAGCGCAGATTGACCACCGGGGGGCGGCGGATGGGGTGCCTGCGGTGAGGGGGCAACTCCACTCAGCGACCGAGGCGGCTGGTCGGGCGTGCTCGCGATGGCGTGCGGCGGCGTCAGCGTGGCGGGAGGTGATGACCGAGACCAAGGGGCTCACTGCGCCCACCGTGCCCGATGCGGGGGATATGACGGTGCGGCTGGGACGGCTGGCCTTTGGTGACCCGGTGTGGACGCCGTCGCTGGGGCCGCAGGTGCCACCGCAGAACCTGACGGACCGGTCCGCGGACGGAGTGCGTTTTGTGGTCGCGGTCGAGGCGATGCATCACGCGGCGGACGCGTTGGCCCGAACCGGGGCTGCGGACCTTCACGCGGTCCAGACCGCGGTCCGCGCCAGCCGCTTGTATGTCCCGACGCGGACGCTGCCCGAGGAGTATGACGTGCCATACAAGTTCGGGCATGCGACCCCGGCGCAGGCAGCCGCGGTGGTCGATGCCTACCAAGCGGCCTTCGAGGCGGCGGTGCACATGGTCGAGGATCTGGACGCGCTCGCGGTCACGCTGCACTCGCCCAGCCGGATACTGGCAGCCGTCAGGGCCGCCGCGCACCCTGAGCAGCGGGACACCCAAGCCGTGGTGCCAGGGAGCTTGGCAGCACCGCCATTCAGTCCGTTGTCCAGGGAGCTGGGCGCCATCGAGGACATACATCCGGGGCCGGTCGAGCAAGCAGTGCGCCAGATGCAGACCACTGACCCGGTCCTGATGCTGCGGGCCAAAGCCATAGACCTGGCCGGACGGGAACTGCTTACGGAGGCACGGCGAACACACTGCGGCCACAGTGGTAGCCGGCGGCCGAACGATGAGCAGACCGCCGGAGCGGCCAGCGCGCAAGCGAGACTCGCGGCGCAGAGTTTTCCTCGGCAGGGGGTCACACCTATCCGCACTGCCCAGCGGCGCGTACCGTCCGCTGACGTCCATTCGAGAGCGCCAATTATCAAGCGGTAGCGCCCTGCCGGGTTAGCTGACCTGCGTAACGCTTGTGTCCTCGTGCCGGAAGTCGCCAGCAGCCAACCGTGAGCTTCTGTGGGACGGCCTCAGACACCGCCTTGGCGGTGGCGGTCAGTGGGACGGCAGGCTATGTCACCGGCCAAAGCCAGGGCACCACCTCAGGCGACGACTACGCCACCGCCGACATTGACGACCACATGCGGCGGCGCAGGCACGCACCGTGGTTCGTAAGCGTGCATCCCGCCTGACACTGATCGCAGAGCGTGGTCGGCACCGACGCTGAAGAAAACCCGCCATCACTCTGAGGGCTTCTAATATCGCGACAGCACGTGGGGGGCGAAGGGGATGGGGACGCGAACCATCTGCGAAGGGGGCGCCTACTTTCCGAGCTTCGACATCCAGTGCCGCGTCAGGCCACCTTTGCCCGGTCGGACTTCAGCTCGGCCGATGCCATCACGCGACGTAGCGTTGATTCGCCGGCTGCCTACCGGCGCATAATGTGGAGCCGAGAGCGGGACGGGAACCAGACGAAGGGGATGTGGCGGCTGGCTCTATGTCGGCCGGTGAATCTTTCAGCCTCGCTCAGGGTCTGAGGTGAGGGCCTCTGATGCGGCTCGGGACCGGGTCGTAGATGTACTGCGCATCGCCGCGGCGGGCGGCCAGCTGACCGCTGACTAGCTCGTTGAGCGCATCGGAGCCGCCCTCCCCTCCCGTACGCTCGGTGAGCTGGGCGTGGTCACCGGCGACCTGGTGGCCCGGCCAGGCCGTGCGGGCGCGGCCACGGCGCAGGCTGAGGGAGAGATCAGAATCGACCAGCGCGGAGGTTCGGCTGGCGCGCTGTCTGCCTGGTGGTTTCGCGGCGGCTGGGGCCGTGGCCGTCGTGGTACGAGGCGACGTCCGATTTCATCGATGTGGTGATCAGGCGCGATATGCTGTGTATTGATATGCGCCTCGTGCCGCGAAGGTTGCCTGAACGCCGCCGTAGGAAGCTAGGCGACTGGAGCCACATGTATGGGCCGGAGGGGATCAGCTTCTACACCCGGGGCAAGTTGGTCATGTTTCGCTGGCCCGGCCCGGCGACGGCGGCGATCGAACTCGGCTCCCCCCGCACCCGCTGAGCTCGGCGGTACAGCCCGACATGACCGCAGACCACGGTCTTGACCAGCCGGATCTCCTCGTCAGCGCCGCGGGACTCAGCGCTGCGCACACCCGGATGAGCGAGGACGAGGCGGAGCGCGTTGTGATGCGCTACTGGGGGCTACCGGGTCGTGCAACACGGCTGGCGACCGAGAAGGACGATACTTTCGCTGTCCGCGCCGATCGCCGCGCCTGCATCCTTAAGGTGAGCAACCCGGCAGAGGACCCGCAGGAGATCGACCTCGAGATTCAGCTCATGAGACACGTGGCCCGGGCCGGCTCTCTGGTTCCCGTGCCACAGCTATTCGATGCTCTCAACGGCCAAACGCTCATCGCCCTCGAGGACGCTGCGGGTCAACCGCGCCAGGCCCGGCTCATGTCCTTCATCGTCGGCACCCCCCTCGACTCCACCAGCTCCTCTCCGGCCGAACGCGAAGCGGTCGGCCGGACGCTGGGCAGGCTGCGGCACCTCACCTGCGCCTTCTCACATCCCAGACAGCACCGGTTGCTGGCCTGGGACGTCCAGCATCTGCCCCACCTTCGCCCCCTCCTGGAGACGATCGCCGACCCGGAGCACCGGGATCTTCTTGAAGCCGGGCTGGCCCGCTTCGACTCCATCGCCGGCATCGTGCCGGCGCTGCGCCGTCAGGTCCTGCACAACGACTTCAGCAAGTCGAACATCATCGTCGACCACGCCGCCACCCGCTTCGTCCAGGGCGTCATCGACTTCGGCGACGCCGTTCACACCGCGGTCGCGATCGACGTCGCAACCGCGCTGCTGAATCAGCTTCCGCGGCAGGTCCCGCGGGACCCCAGGGCCGACCTTTTCGCAGATGGACGCGACCTGATGCGCGGCTATCTGAGCGTTGCCGACCTCACCGGCACCGAACTGGCCACGATCCCGTACCTCGTGCTGGGGCGCGTCATCGCGCGCGCCCTTATCACCTCCTACCGCGCAGTCCTGCTGCCATCGAACGTGGCCTACGTCCTGCGCAACACCCCCCCGGGCTGGGGCCAGCTACGGTGGTTCTGCGACCAACCCGACGACCGTCTCACGACGATCATGAGTAATAACGCCGGTCAGGCCAGCAGTCGTGGTCAGCGGCAACAAGATCGCGCGAAACCGAAACGGAATCCGCCATGACCGTAACGTCCACATCTCCACGCGGCAAGATGGTCAACGCGTTCAACCCCGACGCTGACATTGAGTTGCCGGCACGCACCCGGGGGCTCATCGAACGGCGCGCGAAGCTGCTCGGCCCCGCATACCGGCTGTTCTACCGGAGGCCGGTGCACATCGTCCGTGGGTTTGGCACCAGGCTCTGGGACGACAATGGAGACGAATACCTCGACGCGTATAACAACGTCGTGTCCGTCGGTCACGCAAACCCCCATGTCGTCCAGGCCGTGCACCACCAGATGGAAACCCTCTGCACACACACCCGCTACCTGCACGACGGCATCCTTGACTACGCCGAAGAACTGCGCGCCACCGTCGACAGCCCGCTCGCCGATGGGTACCTGATGCTCACGTGCACTGGTTCGGAGGCGAATGACCTCGCGTTGCGCATCGCCAAGCACCGCACCGGGCACCGCGGCATCATCGTGACGTCGGAGGCCTATCACGGCAACTCCGACCTGACCGCCAGCTGCTCGCCCTCGCTGGGCGAGGGTTCCCCGCTGGGCACGTGGGTCCGGCGGGTCCCGACTCCGGACTCCTACCGCATCGATCCCGCCAGCCTGACCCGGCGATTCGTCACGTCGGTGCGAGACCAGATCAACGACCTGCAACGCCACGGGGAAGGCCTTGCCG
>Ga0209166_10000722_pt1 | contig 32480 bp, 29 predicted proteins | sample Coa_R1_3_FD_187151 | JGI IMG/M metagenome (GOLD analysis project Ga0209166, IMG submission 187151) | Surface soil microbial communities from Centralia Pennsylvania, which are recovering from an underground coalmine fire - Coalmine... | ecosystem: Environmental > Terrestrial > Soil >...
GGTGAACTCGTTGAACGGGCAGAACTTCGGTGGACGCAACCTGGTGGTGAATGAAGCACGGCCGCAGGCGGAACGAGCCGGCGGTGGCGGCGGCGGGCGCGGCGGATACGGCGGTGGTGGCGGCGGCGGGCGCGGCAGCGGCGGGGGCGGCGGACGCGGTGGCCATGGTGGCGGCGGCGGGCGCGGCGGAGATCGCGGAGACCGAGGCGATCGCGGAAATCGTTGGTAGGCGAACGACTCTCCAGGTAGCGAAGCGGATTCTTTCCGGAAACCGCTAGGACTCCCTTGAAGAAGTTTTACACGGTGATGGTGTGTTTGGGCGCGACGCGCTCGGCTTTGCCCTGCGCGAACCGATAACGCTCCACGGCGAGAGTGCGAATAGCGCGATCGACAAGCGCCGCGATATCGAGGGCGGATTCGGCGGCGTCCAACGCGTCCGAAGTGGCGAACAGCGCGGGCGACCTGGACTGAAAAACGGGGCAGCAATCGTGAAAGGGCTGTTCGGAAATATCGTGAGTGCCGATGCGACGGGCGATCTCTTGAATCTCGAGCTTGTCGTCGCCGATGAGCGGGCGATAAAGGGGCAGCCGGGCAATGGAGCCGACGGCCTGCAAGTTTTGTAAAGTTTGGGAAGCGACCTGGCCCAGGCTGTCTCCGGTGATGAGGCCTTTGCCGCCGCCGCGCAACGCGATGCGCTCTGCTACACGCAGCATCAAGCGGCGATAGAGCAGGATGCGGAAGGCTTCCGGGGCTCGCGCGGCGATTTCACGCTGCAGGGGCTCGAACGGGACGAGATAGAGTTTGGCGGTGAATTGCCAGGGCAGCAGGCGCTGCACCAACTGGTGGGCGATGTGAACGGAAGATTCTCCGGGAGCGGCGCCACCTCCCCAAAAATGAATAAAACTGAGGTGGGCGCCGCGCTTCATCATTTTGTAGGCGGCGACCGCGGAATCGAATCCGCCGGAAAGCAGGCAAATGAGCCGGCCGGCAGTGTTGGGCGGAAGCCCGCCGGGGCCGAGAATACGGCGGGCGTAAACGAGCAGCGGACCGCGAGTAATTTCGATGCGGCAGGTACGCTCTGGGGAACTCAAATCAACACGCACCTGGCGGCCTGCGGCGCGCAATTTTTGGAGGAGGTAGCCGCCGACTTCGCGCTCGATGGCCATGGCGTTGAGAGGAAAACCCTTGTCGCTGCGGCGAGCGCGCACGGCGAAGGTGGCGAAGGGCTCATTGCGGATTTCCTCCCAAGCGGCATCTTGGAGGGCGAGGAGGGGGTCGGCATCGAGAGCGGGGCGACGCAATACGCGGGCGATGGCCAGGTGCGAAATGCCGCTGACGCGAGTCAAACGCCGCAGGGCTTCCTCGACGCGCGAGGCGTCGGCGATTTCCACGATGAGGCGGTCCGCCGGACGGGAGATGCGGGCAATGGGAATGCCGTCGAGAGCGCGACGCAAAGCTTCGCGCAATTTGTGGAGAAAGAATCGGCGGTTGCCGCGCTTGAGCCACAGCTCGTGATAGTGAACGACAATGTGAGCGGAAGGCGTCATGACCCTGGCCATTGCATGCGGATGCGCGTAGTATACAGCCGCCCGCGACCCGCTTGCAGGGATTGCGCGGAGCTGCAGCGCGGTTGGCAAGCTTCTACGACCTACCCGACCGACGGGTGACATATACGCGTGTTAAGCAGGCCCCCCAAACCCGCGGGATGGCAGGCGCGAAACAATTAACCCCGTAACGGGTTTGATACAGAGGGCCCGGAAATGTCTCGCGCCGCGGGCGGCGGCGTATATCGTTAGCGTTCGCAGCGGCTGCGCGTGCAGTAGCGTGGCGGTGGAAAATACAGTGAAACCCACGGGGCGGCTTTGCATCCAATTGGGCAAGAATTACGTCGAAGGGTAGTAGAAGCGGAAGAAAAGCATGACCACCTGGCACAAACGCGATTGGAAGCAATACTACGAGTTGGCGCGCCGACCGTGGCAGCGTCACCGTCCGCCGCGGCCGGTGTATCCGACGGGAATTAACCGGGTGCTGCCAGCGCAGGGATTTAGTTTGTCGGAGCTGGATGATGCGGGCGTGGACCTGGACCTGGCCGAAGCCCTGGGGTTACCTGTGGATGCGGGACGGATTGGGGCTTACGGTCCCAATGTGACGGTACTGCGGGATTTTGTGCGGTCTTCGCGGCAGCCGCTGTAGTTTCTTCGTAGTTTTTTCCCATTATATTTTGCGTGTTACAAAGCGTTGTATGAGGCTAATATGGCCGCGCTTGAGGTGGAGGCGCAGCTTCGTGAAACGCTTGCTGGCGATGGCGAGTTTAGTTTTGGCTGGCGGACTGTGCGGAGCGGCCAGCGGCCCGGAATATTCGATTCAGGCGATTCGTTATGCCCGCTCGCCGGGGTTTCCGGTCGCGGGGTTGGTTATGGGCGCTCCAAAGGACGAGAGGGTCGATATCGCCATGGTGGTATGGCTGATACGGGGCGGCGGACGAAACATTTTATTCGACAGCGGATTTCACCGGGAGTCCTGGCTCAAATATTTTCCCATGACCGATTTTGCGCGGCCGGATGAAGCGGTTGGCGCAGCGGGCGTGAAGCCGGAGGAGATTACCGATATTGTGATCAGCCACGCGCATTGGGATCACATGGGCGGGATCGATTTGTTCCCGAAGGCTACGGTGTGGATTCAGAAAGAGGAGTTTCGCTATTACACGGGCGAGGCGTGGCAAGCGGGCGGGCAGCACGGAGGCATTGATCCGGAGGACGTCAGGGAACTGGTCAAGCTCAACACCGAAGGGCGGGTTCGCTTGATTGACGGCGACGATATGGAGATTTTGCCGGGCATTCGCGCGTATACGGGAGCGCGGCACACGTATGCGTCGCAGTATATTCGGGTGGAGGGGAAGCCTACGTTTGTTCTGGCTTCGGACAACTGCTACTTGTACCGGAACCTTACGGAGCACAAGGCCAGCGCCACGTTTTCCGAGACCGACCATGCGGCCAACATCAAGAATCAGGCACGCATGATTGAGTTGGCGGGTTCGGAGGAGCGGGTGATACCGGGCCATGATGCGCTGCAATTTCAGAAATATCCGACGCAGGGGCGGATTGCGCGGATCAAATAGACGCTCGGTATGAGTTTTTAGGGTTTACCGCCGTGTGCGGCCAGTTCCAAGGCTTTGTCGATGCGATCGAGTTCCTCCTGAAGCTGGGCGAGCTTGGATTGTTCGAGGCGCAGTTCTTCCTCGAGCTCTATTTTCCGAGGCTGAGTGTCCTGCTCTTCGTTGCTGAGTTGTTCGAGCCTCATTTTCATTTGCGCTAATTGTTCGTCGGTCTGCTTTTCCTTGCGTTCGGCCTCACTTTGGTTATCGCGGAGTTCTTCCAGATGTTTGATGACCGCGGCCAGACGTTTTTGTTCGGACTGGTTCTGTGTGAGCCGCAAATGATCGGCGTCCACCCGCTGCGAGAGGCGGGTGACCACGGTCTGCTGGGATTGCACACGATAGATGAGGATCTGGGCTCGTTGCGCGCTAATGCTGGTGGTGCGCAAGTCCTGGCGGAGTTGACGCACTTCGTCCAAGAGTGCTTGCAGGGTCTGCGGATCGGTCGGGGCGGATTGGCCGAAAATGGTGAGGGGAAGAATCAAGAGGGCCAGGGCGAACAGCATCCTTTTGCGCATAAAAGCCTCCCGGAGGATTGTATACGCTGGAGGGGTTTGTGCGAGGCGCGGGAAGCGCGTAAAATGGAGGTCTCGCAAACACTCCATGGCCTCACCTTTCCACATTATCTCCAATAGCAATGTACCGGTGGCGCCGCCTCCGGGGGTTCATCCTCGGCCGGAATGGTTGCGGGTGAAATTTTTTGGGGGCAAGCGATACCAGGATTTGAAGCGGATTATGCGGACTTTGGATCTGCATACGGTGTGCGAGAGTGCGCGCTGCCCGAACATGGGGGAGTGCTGGGAACACGGCACGGCCACGTTCATGATTCTGGGAAATATTTGTACACGGGCCTGCGGATTTTGCGCGGTGCCTTCCGGCAAGCCGGTGGGACCACCGGACGAAGATGAGCCTTTACGCGTGGCGGAGGCCGTCGCGCGGATGGGATTACGCTATGCGGTGGTGACCTCGGTTAACCGGGACGACCAACCCGACGGCGGCGCGGCCATTTTTGCGCGCACCATCGAAGAGATTCGCCGGCGGGTGCCTGGCTGCAAGGTGGAAGTGCTGATTCCGGACTTCCGCGGCAACTGGGAGGCGTTGAACCTGGTGCTGGCGACAAAGCCGGACGTGCTCAACCACAATACGGAAACGGTGCCGCGACTTTACCGGCAGGTGCGCAAGGGCGCGCTCTATGAACGGTCGCTGGAATTGCTGCGGCGGTCCAAGGAAGCGCATCCGGAAGTGCCGACGAAAACGGGATTGATGCTGGGGCTGGGCGAGGAAAAAGAAGAAGTGCTCGCTACATTGCAAGATCTGGCGTCACAGGGGACGGACATTCTTACGTTGGGCCAGTATCTGCAGCCTACCAAGGAGCATCTGCCTATCGTGCGCTACGTGCACCCGGAGGAATTCGCGGAATTCAAGGTGCAGGGCGAGGCTATGGGATTCAAGCATGTGGAAGCGGGGCCGCTGGTGCGGTCGTCGTATCACGCCTTCGAGCAGACCGAATCCGCTGTTCGATAAGATTTAACCCAGCTGTTATTTAGTTCAGAGTAACGCCGAACTAGCGAGCCGGATCCTTTCGAGGAACAGCCGCCAGGCTCCCAGAACATTCTATATTTGGTTATTTTTGAGTGACGGTGGACCAGTCGGTGAAGGGAACGGCGCGGCCGCCGCGTACAACGGTGGGGATCACGTGATTGAAACCTTTGTGATCCCTGGCGGAATAGCTGAGCTTGAGCTGCGGGCCGAGGCCCAAATCTTCCTCGTGAATGGTTTCGAGGCCGTGAATTAGGCCTTCGCGGGTCAACTCCCTACCGGCGCGCTTGAGCCCTTCCACCATCACCATCGCGTCGACAAAGCCCTCCAGGCTGACGAAGTTGGGGCGGGAGGTGGGAGCATATTTCGACAGCTCGCGGCGGTAGAGAGCCACGGTCTTCAATTCGGTAAGGTAATAAGGCGGAACGACCTGGGTGATCACCATACCTTCGGCGTCGTCGCCCGCTTCCTGGATCAACTCGTCGGTGCCCACGAAAGAGACGGTGAGGAACAGCGGCTTCCAACCCTTGGCGTGGGCCTGTTGCAGAATAGGCGCAACCGTATTGGGCGGGCCGACCAGCACGACTGCTTGCGGGTTGGTCGCGCGTACGGTATCTATGGCACCGCCGACGTTGGCGGTCTGGCGTTCGTAGGAGGCCACTTTGACGGGTTCCGCGCCGCGGGCCTTGAGCGCTTCCTTGACACCGCTTAATACGGCGGCGCCAAAGGCGTCTTGCGGGTAGATGACGCCAACATTGCGATAGCCCAGCTTGTCCCACACGCCTTCGATCTGTTCACGCGTTTCGTCATAGTAGGAGGCACGCACGTTTACCACCCAATGGCGCAGCGGGGTATACAGGGTCTGGGCGCCGGTGAACAGGCCAATCAGTGGGATTTTGTTGTTTTCGGCCAGCGGCACGTACTTGACGGCTGTCGGCGTGCCCACAAAAAAGCCCATGGCGAAAACCCCGTCACTCTGGAGGTGGTTGAAGCAAGCCTCGGTTTTTGCGGGGTCATAACTATCGTCCATGGCCACCAACTTGAGCTTTCGGCCGTGCACACCGCCTTCCTGGTTGGTCATGCTGAAATAGGCATTGGCGCCGGCCACGGTTTCCATGCCCAGCGAGCGCGACGGCCCTTCTAGCGCGGAGCAGGAGCCGATGACGATGGTCGATTCGGTGACGCCGGGAACATTTTGTGCGGCGGCGGACAGGGCTGTTGCAAAAAAGAACAGGCACGCGGAACCGCATAGCAGGACAAGGGACAAGTCCTTCTTCATCGCTCACCTCGTACAACCGGCAATATAAGTTTCTGACGGGGTCGGGACCTTGTAGCCATACTGGATGCGAGTGGAAACGGTTGTCAACGGAGCTATGGAAAAGTGGGACTAAGGAGTAATGGGGAGCGGAAGCGAGAGAGCGGAAAAATCAGGGCTTCATGCGCGCGCCAATTAAAACCAGAGCCAGCCCGGCGACCAGCGCGGTGGCGGTGGCGGAGACCGGAATTTGCGCGGTCTTTTCCTGCTCGACGGTGGCCTGGAACGAACCAATTTTCGCTACCTGCTGCTTCTCGCGGTAGGTGTAGTCCGGATGCACGACCGCGACTATGCCGAGGAGGATTAACAGGACGCCCAGGATTATCAGCACGCGTTTCATGCGACAAACCTTAGCATAAATCGGCCAGGACGCGCGGGCGGGTGTTGGCCAAAAACACCCCGCCCACAGAGGGCACGGGGAAAATCGTTCGAAAGGCAGGGAAGAGTGCTACGAACGGGTACTGGCAGCTGCAGCGGCGACTTTCTTGGCGGCCTTGGCGGCTTTTGCAGCCGTTGAGGCTTTGCGGCGGCGCTTGGTTTTCGGCGGCGTGGCCGGGGCTTCGCCAATGAGCTCAGCGGTCATCATGCTGGTCACGAACAGCTTGGGCCCATGATCGTCAAAATCAACGGAGGTACGCTCCTGGTCCGATGCGGTGACGATTCCCAAGCCGTACACTTCGTGTTTGATTGTCTGTCCTTCTTGCATTGATTGCACAACATCCTCCTGACCACTCACTCGACGCGGATAAAATTTTTGGTGGGTGCCCCGGCTGGGGAGCCAAAGCACCCCAACTCTACAGGCTAGAGACCGGTGACGTTCTCCGCCTGAAGACCTTTAGGACCCTTCTTCACTTCAAACTCAACAGCTTGCCCTTCGTTCAGGGACTTATAACCGTCCATCATGATGGCGGAGAAGTGAACAAAAACGTCTTCCCCGGTTTGCCGCTGGATGAAACCATAACCCTTCGAAGCATTGAACCACTTCACTGTACCTTGTTCCTTTGACACTGCTGCCGACCTCGAGTTGGGATTGCATTGCGACTCTTGGTCCGTTTGCCGGTCGACTCAAGCGGTGAAGGCCTACGTCTCCCAAGCGCCGTGACATCCTCCCGCCCGCAAAAAAAGGCCACAAAGTTTGTCCTTGCAGCCCATTGAACGAGTCAAAAGGTGATACAAGAGCAACAAACGCTGTGAAAAGCATACCACGAAAACCGTAGTTTGTCCACGAGGGCGAAGGCGGCGCCGAATGGGGTGATCGGCTATAAGTCTATGGTATAAATCGACTTACTCAATATTTTTAAAAGCAAACAAGGCACCGCGAACAGCGCAAATCCGCTATTCCAGCGAGTCAGGTTGGAGGCTTAAATGGCCTTGGCCGGAGGACTTTTTCTCCCAGTACTTGCGTACCCAGGCTTCCCAGCTCTTCCCGGCGGCTGGATCGCGGCTGGAGAAGGCCAGTGCCGCGATTTCGGCATAGGAAATTTTAACTCGCTGGTTGGAGTCGCGAGGCAAGAGGCGAACAAATGAGCTTTCGAGAGTCGCGCCGGTTACCCGGTCAAAAATATAGCCGTCCAATTTGCTGCCATCTTTCTTAGTGATGGTCACGTCGCCTCGGTAGTCGAACGCTTTTTCGAGCGCCTGGCGAAGGTCACTTTCGGAGGCCAGTTGGGGCACCCAGCCTTCTACGCTTTGGTGGGCTGTTCCCGGAGCGACTTCCAGCGTTTCGGGGTCCACCTTGGCGTTTAGGGAAGCCTTCTCCGCGGCGTGGCGCTGCGCGTGGGTGGGAGCGCTCATGCGCGGGTTTCCTCGAGCTTGCTGCCAGAATCGATCTGTACCAACGGGTTGAAGGTGTGGACCGGCTTGACCGGCTCGTTCAAGAGGGATAGGGCGCCGGAATCTTCATAATTGCCGGCAAAAGCGGACTTTGCGGCGGCCCAGATGCCGCGTAGGCCGCTGAAAGTGAAGTCCACCGCGCTGGCTTCGTAGCCGCTATGGACCATGCAATTGGCGCACTTGGGATTTCCCGATTCGGTGCCGTAATTGTGCCATTCCACGGTGTCGAGAAGTTCCTGGAAGGTGTCGGCATAGCCATCCTGCAGCAGGTAGCAGGGCTTCTGCCAGCCAAAGATGTTGTAGGTGGGCATGCCCCAAGGAGTGCAGGCGTATTGTTGCTTGCCCATAAGGAATTCGAGGAATAGCGAGGACTGGTTGAAGCGCCAGGTGGCTTTGCGATTGGAGAGGATCGCACGGAACAGGCGGCGAGTGCGAGCCCGGCCCAGGAAGTGTTTTTGGTCGGGGGCCTTGTCGTAGGAATAGCCGGGAGAAAGCATCATGCCTTCGACACCGAGGTCCATCATTTCGTCGAAGAATTGGCGGACGCTGTTGGGATCGGCGCCGTCGAACAGGGTGGTGTTGGTGGTGACGCGGAAACCGCGCTGGACGGCTTCCTTGATGCCGGCCATTGCCAGGTCGTAGCCACCTTCGCGGCAGACGGAAAAATCGTGATGCTCGCGCTGGCCGTCCATGTGGACGGAAAAGGTGAGATATTTGCTCGGTGTAAACAGCGAGAGCTTTTCTTTCAGCAGCAGCGCGTTGGTGCAGAGATAAATGTACTTCTTGCGGGCCACCAGGCCTTCGACAATTTTGTCGATCTGCGGATGCATCAGTGGCTCGCCGCCGGGAATGGAAACCATGGGCGTGCCGCATTCATCGACCGCTTTGAAGCACTCTTCGGGGGTCAGTTCTTTTTTCAGGATGTGCGGCGGGTACTGAATTTTGCCGCAGCCAGCGCAGGCCAAATTGCAGCGGAACAGCGGCTCCAGCATCAGAACAAAGGGATAGCGCTTGCGACCTTTGAGCTTTTGCTTCAGCACGTAGGTGGCGACGGTCAAAGCTTGGGAAATCGGTACGGGCATCGCGCCTCTTATCCGCAAATTAGGGGGAGTACAACCAGCCGGCCCCTCAACCTCCACTATTGTAACTGACATTCCAGCGATTCGCCGCAAGCGGTTTTTCGGCGGTTGGGAACAATTTCCTGGGTGGCACCCGGCGTGCCACGCTATACCAGCCCAAGGGTAGGGAATGAAGGCGTAAACTGCTGCTTTCAGGCACGTGCGTTCCATGCCGCGACCTAACCTGCTTTCGTTATTTGAGGACTTCCGGCGCCATAGAGGTGACCTCGCCGTGGTACAGCGGCGCGGCTATCGGCGGGAGATCTGGACTTACGGCCAAATGGCGGATGCGGCCTCGCGTCTTGCGCGGGATTTGCAGGAATTGGGCGTCCGCACTGGCGATCGCGTGCTCCTTTGGGGACCGAACTCGGCGGAATGGATGAGCGCGTTTTGGGGCTGCCTGTTGCGCGGGGCGGTGGTAGTGCCGATGGATGACGGCACCACGACGGAGTTTGCTCAACGCGTTGCCCGCGATACGGGCGCGAAACTGGTCATCGCCGCGCGAGGCAAGCCGGCCGTTGAACCTGCCATTGGAATCCTGAAGCTGGAGGATTTAGCCGACAGGGCGAGGGGGCCCTATGGCGTCGCCACGGATCACAATGGGCCCGGCAAGCTGCCTTCGGCGCACCAGTCGCTAGCCGATGAGCCCATTACACGGAACCATGTGGCGCAGATTCTTTTTACCTCCGGCACAACGGCCGAGCCGCGGGGCGTGGTGCTGACGCATGGAAATTTGCTGGCGAATCTGGAACCGCTGGAACGCGGCATTGCGCCCTATCGCAGGTACGAGCGGTGGTTTCATCCGCTGCGCTTTGTGAGCCTGGTGCCGCTGAGCCATGTGTTCGGGCAATTCATGGCGCTGTTGGTGCCGCCGCTGCTCGGCGCGACGGTGGTGTTTGAAAGTTCCGCGAATGCGACGGAGTTGACGCGCACGGTGAAACGGGAGAAGGCGACGGCGCTGGTTAGCGTTCCGCACATGCTGGATTTGCTGCGCAGTGGGTTGCTCCGCGACCTTGCCGCGCGCGGCGAGGCGCCGTGGTTCGCGCGTGCCTTCGCGGCAGCCGCTGGGCAAAAATTCCTTCGCCGCGCCTGGATGTTCCGGCGAATTCACCGCCGCTTGGGGTGGAAATTTTGGGCGTTCATTTCTGGAGGCGCGGCGCTTTCCGCGGAAACGGAGGAATTTTTCAGGCGGCTGGGCTATGCGGTGGTGCAGGGTTACGGGATGACGGAAACCGCGTCGCTCATTAGCCTCAATCATCCATTTCGCGCTGCGCAAGGGTCGATCGGCAAAGTTCTTCCGGGGCGCGAATTCCAGCTTGCGGAGGATGGCGAGATTTTGGTGCGCGGAGAAAGTGTGGCCGGCGGTTACTGGCAGAGTGGGGCATTGCAAGCTTCAACCGCGGGCGCGCGCGAAAGAGACGGCTGGTTGCGTACCGGGGACCTCGGTGAGTTGGATGCGCAAGGTAATCTGCGTTTCCGCGGACGCAAGAAAAGCGTGATCGTCACGGCCGCCGGACTCAACATATATCCGGAAGATTTAGAGGCAGCGCTGCGCAGGCAGGCCGGGGTGGGCGATTGCGCGGTGGTGCCGCGAAAACGCGACGGAAATGCAGAGCTACTGGCGGCGCTGTTGTTGCAGGAGCCCAGCGATGAAGCCGCGGAGCGAGTGATTGCGGGCGCAAACCGATCACTGGCGGAGTACCAGAAAATTCGGTCGTGGATCCTGTGGCCCGATGCGGACTTTCCCCGAACGCCAACCGGCAAACCGAAGCTGGGAGAAATCGCCACGCGGGCCGGACATTTGCTTGACTCTTCGCAGAACGAAGGCGATAGCGGAACGACGGGCTTGCCACGCGGACGATCATCCGGGAGCGCGACAGACCTGCTATCCAAAGTGTCGGCGGTGCACGGTGGCCAGGCGCAGGATCTTGAACGCGATCTAAATCTTAGTTCGCTGGAGCGAGTCGAGTTGATGAGCGCGTTGGAGCAACGCTATCAGGTGGAGCTAAACGAAACGGCCTTCGCTCAGGCAAAAACCGTAGCTGATGTGCGGCGATTGGTGGCAGAGCCCACGGCTCTCCGGAGCCAATACGTTTACCCGCGGTGGGCACAATGGGGAGCGGTGCGTTGGTTGCGGCTGGCGATTTATTACGGGCTGGTGTGGCCGGCAACGCAAATTCTCGGCCATCCAAAAATTATTGGACGGGAAAATCTCCGGGACGTTCGAGGACCGCTGCTGATCGTTTCCAACCACATCACGCGGCGAGCCGACATCGGGCTGATCCTGGCGGCGCTGCCGTCGCGCTTTCGGCATGGCGTCGCCACTGCCATGGGCGGGGAGGCGCTGCAGAGGATGCGGCGTCCGCCGCAGGACTGGCTGTTCTGCAAACGCTGGGCTTATCAACTGGGATATTGGCTGGTGGTTGCGCTTTTCAACGTGTTTCCCTTGCCGCAGTTTTCCGGATTCCGGGAAAGTTTTCGCTACGCCGGAGAAACGGTGGACCGCGGCTATAGCGTTGTCGTTTTCCCGGAAGGAGAAGTCAACGCCACGTCGACCGGCGAAGTGGCGCCATTTCAATCGGGCATCGGGCTGCTGGCGGAAAATCTTGGCGTTCCCGTCGTGCCCATGCGCCTCGATGGCGTATGGCAGATGAAGCGTCAGCGGCGGCGCCTGGCACGCATCGGCGAAATCACGGTGCGTATCGGCGCGCCGGTTTCCTTCGAGCGCGGCACGCCTCCGGAAGAAGTCGCGCAGCGTCTGCAATCGATCGTGCGATCGTTGTAACGGCCACGCGCGCGCATGTTATGTGGCAAAATAGAGGTTTGTAGAGAACGAGCTATGGCGCACAGAACTACGCTGGACGTGGAACGGCCGACCAAGACTGCGAAGGCTTTGAAGAAATCAGCGGGACGCGGCGAGGAACGCGAACGGGTGTTTGAGGCGTTTCGCCGCTGGGGTTACAACGAGGCTACGCTCGATCCGCTGGGATTCGTTGGGCCCTTCCCACAGCCGGAACTGGAAAAGCTCCGTGGCGAAGCAGCCGAACAAGCGCGGCGCATCTATTGCGGCACCATCGGCGCGGATTTCATGCATTTGCCGCAGCCGGAGCGACGCCGCTGGATTGCCGAGCGGATGGAGAGTTCGCTGGCGGATGTCGAAGTGGATCGGCAAAAAGTGCTGGAGCGGCTGGTTCGCGCCGATCTATTCGAGCAAGTGTTGCAATCGCGTTATCTGGGCACCAAGCGATTTTCTCTGGAAGGCGTTACGGCGCTGATTCCGCTGCTGGATTCCATTCTCGATACCATCGGAGAGCGCGGCGCGGTGGAATCGGTGATGGCCATGAGCCATCGCGGCCGGCTGAACGTGATGGTGCACGCGGCGTGCAAATCGCCGCATGAAGTGGTTGCCGGGTTTGAGGATGTGGACCCGCGCAGCGTGCTGGGAGCCGGGGACGTGAAGTATCACGTCGGCGCTACCGGAACGTATGTCACTTCGTCAGGGAAGGAAATCGGCATCCATCTGGTTTCCAATCCGAGTCACCTGGAAGCTGTCGATCCGGTGGCGCTGGGGCGGGTACGAGCCAAACAAACGCGCTACGGAGCCGGTAGCACGGCCAAAGTTGTGCCTATCGTCATGCATGGCGACGCGGCTTTTGCCGGTCAGGGCGTGCTGGCGGAGACGCTGAATTTAGCGGACCTGCAAGCCTACAGCGTCGGCGGGACGATTCACATCGTGGTGAACAACCTGATTGGCTTTACCACTCGTCCGGCGCAGGAGCAATCCTCACGCTTCGCTTCGGACATCGCCAAGCGCCAGTACGTTCCGGTGTTTCACGTGAATGGCGAAGATCCGGACGCGGTGGTACGGGTGGGACAGCTGGCCGCGGAATATCGTGCGGAGTTCGGCAGCGACGTGGTGGTCGATCTGATCGGTTATCGGCGGCACGGCCATAGCGAAGTGGATGATCCGACGATCACGCAGCCACGTTTGTACGATCGCATCAAGAACCACCAACCGCTGTGGCGCATTTATTCGGAGCGCATCGGCGTGCAGCCCATGCAGATCGTGGAAAATATTCGGAAAGAGTACGAAGAGGAACAAAGCAAGGCCCGCCAGATCAAGAAAATCCCGCACCTGTGGCAACTTCCGGATTATTGGTCGGCTTACCGTCGCGGGCGTTTTAAGGCGGAGTACGAAGCGGACACCGGCCTGGACCGGGAAACGCTGGCGGAGCTGACCGACGCACTGTTACGCGTGCCGGACGGCTTTCACGCGCATCCCAAAATCGTCAAGCTGCTGGAGCAGCGCGCCGAAATGGGCCACGGGAAGCGCGCGGTCGATTACGGTTTCGCGGAAGCGCTGGCGTTGGGCGCTCTGCTGCGTGAAGGCAGCCCGGTTCGCCTTACCGGGCAAGATTCCGAGCGCGGCACGTTCAATCAACGGCATGCGGTGCTGGTGGACACCGAAACGGAAGAGGAATATTGCTCGCTGGCGCACCTGGCGCCGGAGCAGGCATTCTGCGAGATTCACAATTCGTCTCTCTCGGAAGCGGGTTGCCTGGGGTTTGAATATGGCTTCAGCCGCGATTATCCCGAGGCCCTCGTTCTGTGGGAAGCACAGTTCGGCGATTTCGCCAACGGCGCCCAGGTCATCATCGATCAATTCATCAGCGCCGGCGAAGACAAGTGGGATTTGCCTTCCGGGCTGGTGCTGTTGCTACCACACGGCTATGAAGGCCAGGGGCCGGAGCATTCGAGCGCGCGCATCGAACGGTTCATGCAATTGGCCGGGGAAGAGAACATGCAGATTTGCCAGCCCAGCACGGCGGCGCAATATTTTCATCTGCTGCGCCGGCAGGTGCGGCGGCCGTGGCGCAAGCCGCTGATCGTGTTCACGCCGAAGAGCATGTTGCGCCATCCGGACGCTTCCTCCAGCATCGATGACTTTACGCAGCCGCGATTTTTACCGGTGGTGCCCGATCGCGAGGTGCAAGACGCCAAGCGCATCCTGATCGTCAGCGGCAAGCTCGGCCACGAGTTGCGCGCCGAGCGGCGCCGTCGTAAAGATACCAGCACGGCGATCATTTTCCTCGACCAGCTATACCCTCTGTTGCGCCCGGAGATTTCCGCCGCGTTGGATGAGCATCCCAACGCACGGGAAGTGGTGTGGGTCCAGGAAGAGCCCAAGAATATGGGCGCGCACTTTTTCGTGATGCCGCGCATCGGCCAACTTGCCCAAAGCAAAGGTATGAAGATTCGGTCTATTAAGCGCTCGCCCAGCGCCAGCCCCGCCACCGGCTCCGCCAAAGCCCACGAGTTGGAGCAAAAGACGCTGCTCAGCCTGGCCTTTACCACCAGCGCCACAAAGTAAACTTTTTTCCCGTAACACTCCATTTATCTGCGCGTCATCCGCGCGTAATGCTCCTGGCCCACACTGGCTGCATTCACAGTGACTCCCGAAGGCTCAAGTGATCCCAGGCCCCACGATAGCTTCCGCATTTCGCGCGCCTACGGTACACTTCGAACAAGCCGGCGGGCGGAACGTGCCACCTGCATGAAACGTGTCCTTATCATTGAAGACGACCGCGATATCGTCGAACTGGTGCGCTACAACCTGGCCAATGAAGGTTTCCAGGTGCAAGCGGCCTTTGACGGCACCAGCGGTCTCCATACCCTGAAGAAATCGCCTCCGGATCTCCTGCTTCTCGATCTCATGCTTCCAAAACTTTCCGGGCTGGATATTTGCCGGGAGGTTCGCCGGGATGATTCGCTCAACCGTCTGCCCATTCTGATGCTCACCGCGCGCGGCGAAGAAGCCGACCGCGTTGTGGGCCTGGAGATGGGCGCCGACGATTACGTCACCAAGCCCTTCAGCCCGCGCGAATTGCTGGCGCGCGTCAAAGCGCTGCTCCGCCGTGCGGAGCCGCCTTCGGACTCGCCCCGCACCATTGAGGTCGGCAAGCTGGCCATCGACCCGGCGTCGTACCGCGTCAGTCATTCCGGGAAGGCCGTTCCGCTCAGCACGCTCGAATTCCGGCTGCTCTATTACCTTGCTTCGCGTCCCAATCGCGTTTTCACCCGCGACCAGCTTCTCGATGCCGTGTGGGGCACGGATCGCTTCGTCACTCCGCGCAGCGTGGACGTTTACGTCCGCCGCCTGCGCGAAAAAATCGAAGGCGATCCCGAGAATCCGGTGCACTTGAAAACCGTCCGCGGCGCTGGGTATTTGTTCGAAACTCGTGCGGCATAACCTTTTCTGGAAACTCGCATTGACGTTCTTTGCGCTGCCGCTCGGCGTGCTCTTCGCCGTGGATTTTTTTGCGGAGCGCGCCTTGCGCGAAGACTACGCCGGCACGGCCTTCTCGCATCTCGCCGCCATCGCCCATCTCGCGCAAGCGCGTCCTCCGCATCTAAGCGCGATACCGCCGATTGGTCCGGAGGAAGTTGGCGCTCTACAAAAATGGACGGCGGAAATGGCCGCCAGCGGCGCGCGCGTCACGCTGATCACGCCCGCTGGATTGGTTCTTGCCGATTCGCAATCCGATCCCAGCACCATGGAAAACCACGCCGGCCGGCCCGAAATTCGCGACGCGATGGCCAAGGGCGAAGGCCAGTCCACCCGCCACAGCGTCACCATCAACCGCGACCTGTTGTATTACGCGGTAAAGCAGGATGTCGGCGCAGGCTCTCCGCTAATCCTGCGCTTCGCTATTCCCCTGGCCACCGTGCAGGAGTTGCTGGGATCCTTCCGCCGCAGTTTGTGGTTGGCTTCTTTGGTGATCCTGTTACTGGCGGGAGCGGCCTCGCTGCTGATTTCCCTGGGCATCTCCGAGCGCATCGAGCGCCTCAAGGAATTCTCGCGGCGCGTCGCCGAAGGCGACTTTCGGCCCCTGCCAGGCGATGGCTCCGGCGATGCGCTGGGGAAACTGGGAGCTTCCTTGAATCAGACCGCCGCGCGGCTCGATCAGACCATTCGCACGCTCACCGAAGAACGCAATCTTTCCTCCGCGATTCTGGGCAGCATGGTGGAAGGGGTCGCCGTGTTGAACGCTGCGGAACGCCTGGTCTTCGCCAACCAGAGCTTCGCCGGGATCCTGGAGCTGGGAGTCGCGCCCAAGGCGGGCAGCGCACTGTTGGAAATTGTGCGCCAAACGGAAATGATCGAAGCGGTGCGAAGAGTGTTAGCGGGGGAGGCGCGCGTGGAAGCCGAGATCGTGACCGGAACGCTGCGGCAGCATTTCTTCGCGGCTACCGTCGCGGCGGTGCGCGCCGGGGAAACTTCCGGCGCGGTGGTTGTGCTGCACGACATCACCGAACTGCGCAAGCTCGAGCGCGTGCGGCGCGATTTCGTCGCTAACGTCTCCCACGAATTCCGCACCCCGCTTACCGCCATTCAGGGTTTCGCGGAAACGTTGCTGGCCGGCGCCATGGATGACCCGCAGCATCGTGGGCACTTTCTGGAGATTATCGTGGAGCATTCCCGGCGGCTGGCGCGGCTCACCGAAGATTTGCTGATGCTTTCCAAGATGGATGCGGATCGCCTGGAGCTGGAAATCCGCCGGGTCAACGTCGCGCAACTGGTCGAATCGTGCATGGAAACGTCGCGCCATCGCGCTACCGAGCGCGAAATCGAAATTTCCGTCAAGCCCCTCAATTCCGTGCCGGACATCGCTGGAGATCGGCGCCGCCTGGCGGAAGTGCTGCAAAATCTGCTCGACAATGCTACGCAATACACGCTCTCGCGAGGCAAAATTATGGTGAGCGCGGAGGTGCGCGATTGCGAAGTGGTCTTCACCGTCGCCGATACCGGCATCGGCATCCCCACTGCCGACCAGCCGCGCATCTTCGAGCGTTTCTATCGCGTAGACGCGGCGCGCTCTCGGGAACTGGGCGGCACGGGCCTCGGCTTGTCCATCGCCAAGCACATTGTCGAAGTGCATGGCGGCCGCATCTGGGTGGAAAGCGAGGTCGGCCGCGGCTCGCAGTTTTATTTCACCGTGCCGGTCTTCGATTCCGAACGCCTTGCGCGTCTTGCGGGAGCGGGGGCCTCCACCCGTCCGGCATAGGGCGCGAAGCGTCGTCATCGAGAATTCACACGGGTTTGATGATCGCGTGACGCGGTGCATGCAGACTGGGCCCGCTTAATCTTCACCAAAACTTCCTCCCGGAGGACCGGAGCACCCCTGGCCCCGGTCCTCTCTCCCCCCTAACTACCTGAATCGTTATAGGTTACTGAAGGGACTCCCGGAAATACGGTGTAGCCTCGCGCGTGTTAAACTTAGATGTTTGGCTGGAGGCGAAATTCCGTGAATTGGGGCTGGCTGCTGCTGCGCATTGCCATAGGGCTGACCATTCTTAGCGCCCTGTTTTTGTCCCAGCGGTTCTGGTATCGCTCGCTGTGGCGCCTGAGCGCCAACTGGCGGGTCCTCTCATTGCGGGTCGCCGTGCGCTTGGGTTATGTCGCGCTATTGCTCCTGATAATCGGTTCGACGGTCAACGGATTTCGCATGGGCCACACCAAGCACCTCATCCCCAGCGACAATCTGATCGATATTTTTGCCGGCTTGTGGTTTACCAGCGCTCTCTTTGCTTACCTGGCGATGAAAATGGTCCGCCTCGTCGAGCGTCTTTGGGCTTCCCTGCGCTCCGCCGCGCGGCGCAACTCCGCGCCCGTTCCCAAGAAAGCGGTCTCCCTGGCGGCGCCGAATCTTCCTTCAACGCCAGCTGCCTCGCCGGCTGCTGCTGCGGAAATCGTTCCCGATCCTTCGCGCCGCTACTTTTTCCGTACGGCGTCCGCGCTTGCCGGCGCTGCCCCTTTTCTCAGCGTAATGTACGGTTTTGCCGCCGAGCGCCTGGATTACCACATTCGCCGGGTCGAGATCCCGACCGCCAACCTGCCGCCAGCCCTCGACGGCATGAAGATCGCTCAGCTCAGCGACATTCACCTCAGCGGCTACATGAGCCGCACCGATGTACGCCGCGCGGTGGACATGGCCAATGAGCTGGGCGCCGATCTGGCGGTAGTGACCGGCGATTTCATAACCGGGGCCGCCGATCCGTTGGAAGATTGCATCGACGAAGTCCGCAATCTCCGCGCTCCGCTTGGCGTTTTCGGCTGCAACGGCAACCACGAAATCTACGCGCGCGCCGAAGATGCCGCACAAATTTTCTTTGCCCAAGCCGGGATGAGGCTGCTGCGCCACGAAAACGTGCAGCTGGCCTTTCGCGGCGCGCAATTTAATCTGCTTGGCGTCGACTATCAGCGCGAACGCACCCCGAGCGGCCATCGGCTGCAGATGCTTCCCGACTTAGCTCCCCTAGTCCGCCGCGACATGCCCAATATTTTGTTGTCGCACAACCCCAATACGTTCAATCGAGCGGCGGAGCTGGGCATCGAGCTGTCGCTGGCCGGCCATACCCACGGCGGGCAAATCCAGGTCGAAATTCTGGATCATCGCCTGAGCCCGGCGCGCTTCATCACCGACTACATAGCGGGGGCCTTCTTCCGCCCGCTCTCCATGCCAGCGGCAAACCTGCGCGCCCTGAAAGATGCAAAATATTTAGCCAGCAATGAAACGCTGTCCTCGGCTCGCGCCCAGCCCCCTCTCTCCGTTCTCTATGTCAACCGCGGGCTCGGTACCGTGGGCGCTCCGGTGCGCCTCGGGGTGCCCCCGGAAATCACGTTAATTACCCTGCGCCGCGCTTAGCTTCCCGGGCTCATCCGCTTCGCTGCCTTGGTGAGCGTCTCTATGCTATCGTCGGCAAAGGATATCCCCATGGAACAATCTGCCGAACCCGATCGCTTTTCCACCGAACCGGACGACGCCGACGAATCGCCGGAGTCTGGCTCCGCGCCCGCTTCGCCCTTTGGCCGCTGGCTGGCTACCGTAGTCTCTCTCGGCGGCAGCGACCTGCTCCTCGTACAAGGCGCTCCTCCGTGTATGCGCATCGACGGCGAGGTCCGCAAAATCGAGCAAATCCTTCTGGAAGGCTCGGAAATCGAAGCCGCCGTCATCCCCGCGTTAACTCGCCATGCACAGCGTCTTTACCGCGAGCAACTTATCGCGGACTCTTCTTATCGCGTCCAAGGCCTGGGCCGCTTCCGCATCAATCTGCATCGCGAACAAGGCCGCGCGGCCGCCGCTATCCGTGTCCTGCCGTCCCGGGTTCCCGCTTTGCGCGAGCTTAATCTTCCGCTTTCGGTCGAATCACTCGCGCATCTCCCTCGTGGTCTCGTCCTGATCGGCGGCCCCGCCGGCGCCGGCAAATCCACCACTCTGGCCGCCCTGGTGGACAACATCAATCGCCGCGAAGCCCGCCACATCGTCATCATCGAAGATCCCATCGAATACGAACATCAACACGCGCGCAGCATCATCGAACAGGTCGAAATTGGCACCGACGCGCCCGATTTTCCCACCGCTCTCCGCGCCGCATTGCGACAGGCTCCGGACGTCATCGTGGTCGGGGAAATGCGCGACACGGAAACCATGCGCATCGCCGTGGCCGCCGCGGAGACCGGCCACCTGGTCCTGAGTACCTTACACACCACCGATGTTGCCTCCACCGTTTCGCGCATCTCCGACTCTTTTCCGCCGGAGCGCCAGAACTCCATCCGCCAGGAATTGGCCATGGCGCTCGCCGCTGTCCATACGCAAATCCTGCTGCCCAAAAAGGGCGGCGGCCGTATCCCCGCAGCCGAGTTGCTGCTGGTCGGGTATGGCGCTCGCCACCATATTCGGCGCAACGCGCTGCAGCACCTTCATCAGGAAATCGCTCTTACCAAGAAGAAAGGATCTTTCACGCTGGAGGAGTCTCTGGTGAACCTCGTGCGCCAAGGCCACATTGAGCGCGAGGACGCTCTGCTCTGCGCCATTCATCCCGATGACCTCGACATTCTTCTGAACTCACCGGCCTCAGCCACTGCCCATGGCTAGGCCTGGACCTACATTCTCGAATCCGCCAAGCCTGCCGCGCCGCGCCCGTAGCGAGCAACCTCAGTTGAATGTAGAATGCTCTCGCTCTCCGATCCACAGGAGATGGCTGCCATGAAAACCATGATCGTGCTTTGCTTGTTTGTCGCGCAAATCTCGTTCATTGCAAAGGTCTCCTATTCACAAGCGGCAGCGGGGACCCAGCCTACCATCGCGGCAGTTCTTGATTAGCAATTCACCGTGGTGGAGCATCAGATCGTCTCCGCCGCCGAGGTTATGCCGGAAGAAAAGTATTTCTTTTCGCCCGCGGCTGGCGAATTCAATGGCGTGCGCACCTTCGCCCAACAACTCAGACACGTTGCATATGCGAATCATTTGTTCTTCGGTGCAATTCTGGGCCAAACGGCGCAATCGGGACCCGAGCGCAATGGCCCCGAATCCATTAAGACCAAGGAACAAATTCTTCGCTATCTGCGCGATTCCTTTGCACTCGACCATAAGGCTATTGCCGCCATCACCCTCGAGAATGAAGTGGCTCTACTCGATAAACCCCCGGTGCCCGCATTCAACACACGCCTGGGAATCATCAATCACATGTGCGCGCATGCATACGAATTACGGTCAGATCGTCGAATATCTTCGCATGAACGGAATCGTTCCTCCCGGGAGCCAACCGCCAAGGTAGCCGTGGAGTACGGCGCTCCTGATCTTCATGCGTGATATCCCGCCGATTATCGGTCTGTGCGCGGGCTCCCGTTCCGCTGCATCCGCAAATGCGCCGCCACCAGACGAATCTCCTCGTAGGTAACGTCTTCCGGCAGTGCTTCCTTTACCGGCTTTAATCTTTCTTGGCCGTGTTGTTGAACGGCCGCCGCGATTTGCGCACAGCGTTCGGCGCTGAGCCATTTAGCCTCGAATTCTACGTCGCCTTCTTCCATCATTTTCACCACCAAATCCACCACACTGCTGACCGTACGATTGCGAATCTGCGCTATTTCCTCGAACGTGCGTCCGTCCCGAAGGAGCTGCAGGGTATCTTCGCGTGGGTGCGATGCCGCAGCGTGCCAGTCCTTGCTGGCCCGTTCGCCGTTGCGGAAACGCCGGAAGGCATCCAAGATTTCTCGCCCGTAGCGATCCACCTTCTTGTCGCCAAAGCCGGGAACCGTGCGTAGCGCTTGTAGATCGGCCGGCTTGGCGGCGCACAGTGCATCCAGGGCGGTGTCATGCAAAACCAAAAAAGCGGCCATCCCTGAGTCTCTAGCGGTATTGCGCCGCCACTCGCGCAGGTATTCGCGTAACTCGGCCTCGGGCGCACACAAGCTCACCGCAGGCGAACGTATTCCTCTGAGTACCCGCTGCTCTACCGGCCGGCTGCTGGCCTTCGCGCGCCGCCCGCGGGGCTGCGCAGCCTCCACTTCCAGCCAGTCCGGAACCCCTGCGCAAATATCGCAGGTGCCGCAGCGTTCCCACTTGGGCTGCTCGCCAAAATGTTTGCAAACATGGTGTTGCCGGCACTCCATCGATTCCACAAAGCGTTCCACCTCGCGGTAGCGTTGCCACGCCCGCTCGCGTTCCGCGGGATCCGCGATTTGCCCATTGAAGTACGCCTGCAATCCACGGTCTTTTTTTTGCCACAGCAAAAGGCAATCCGCGGGCAATCCATCTCGCCCGGCCCGCCCAGCTTCCTGGTAATACTGCTCCACGCTCTTCGGCAACGATAAATGGATTACCGTGCGTACGGCGGCTTTGTTAATGCCCAGGCCAAACGCCAGCGTCCCCACTAGCACGCGCACTTCGTCGCTCATCCACTTTTCCTGATTTTCCCTGCGCGCCTTGGCTTCCATTTGTCCGTGGTACCCGATCGCTGCCATCCCATTTTCTTCCAGCAGATCGACCGTCTCCCCCACCCGCGCAATCGTCGGCGCATACACGATCACATTGCCTTCGCTGACTCTTTGCACCGACCTCAGCAGCATCTCCTCCTGCGTCCGCGAGTTGCTTTCGTGCACCAGGTAATTCAGGTTCGGCCGCCGAAAGCTGGCAATGTGTTTGTGCGGGTCGCGTAGCCGCAACTGTTCGATAATGTCGTGCCGCACCCGCTGCGTCGCGCTGGCCGTGAACGCCGCAATCGGGCGGTCCGGGAACAATTCGCGCAACCGGCTCAACTGGCGGTATTCCGGGCGGAATTCGTGGCCCCACTCGGAAATGCAATGCGCCTCGTCGATCGCGAAGAAGGAGAGGGGTAGCCGCTTCAGTAGCTCTGGCGTGTCTCCCAACGCCACCCGTTCCGGCGAAAAATACAGCAGCCGGAACTCCCCGGCTATCGCGCGTTTCAGTATTTGGCTTCGTTCGGTTCCCACCAGCGAACTGTTTACAAAGGCCGCGGGAATTCCCATCTGCTCCAGCTGTGCCACCTGGTCCTGCATCAAGGCAATCAGCGGTGAGATCACCACCGCCGTGCGCCCGGCCTCCAGCACCGCGGGCAACTGGTAACAGAGCGACTTGCCGCCGCCCGTCGGCATCACCACGCAAGCGTCCCTTCCAGCCGCAATGCTGCGTACCACGGCCTCCTGCCCGGGTCGAAACGCGTCGTATCCCCAATAATGACGAAGGGTATCCGCGAAAGAGGTCCTGTCCGGCGGCATCTCGCTTTCAATCCCCTGCTGCGGCAAGCTCATAGTGGCGCACATAGCATACTCCTAACTCGCGGCAAGATTCGCTTTGGTTTCGCCACATGTCAAGTAAGGCTTCCGCAAATCTTGCTCGCCGTTCTAAAAACTGTGGAAAAGCTACATCCCTGTAGGGCCGGCTTCCGGTTCACCCTGAGCCTTGGAGGCGGGCGCGCCGTATACCCCGCCACATTGAACCCTTGTAATTGCCATTCAATGTCGATTTCTGCCGTTTAATGGATAACGATTGCCTAACCCGTCCCTGAGATGTTATCTTCCGCCATGTTTCCGAGGCCTGGGCAGGTCACATCGTTCGCCCATGCAAGCGTCGTAAGCCCTTTCTCTGCAACACATTCTCAAATCTTGGTTAAACCGCCGCAACGTGTAAGTCGTTTAGCTGCAACAGATTCGAGGGGCCCTGGTGTAAGTCCTTTCCCTGCCGCAGATCCGGAGAAGGGGGAGGGGGGTGCCCTCGCGCCCTCGCCCACGCGCCGCGTGTGGCGGCGAGTTGCCGGCGGGGGAGCCCGGTGCCATAATCCAGTTTCAGGCCACACGGCGTATTCCCGCTGGGAGTTCAGTTTGCGGAATGCGAGTTACGGGGGATAGTTATGGCATTGCGCGATAGCTGGATCGAAAAAAGAGAAGCGGCTGCGGCCACCGCCAATGGAAACCGGAACATGTCGCAGATGCATCTCGCGCGACAGGGGTTCATCACCGAAGAGATGCAGTTCATTGCCAAGCGAGAGCGCCTGGAACTGGAACTGATTCGCAGCGAAGTGGCCCGCGGCCGCTGCATTGTTCCCGCCAACATTCATCACCGCAACCTCGAACCCATGGCCATTGGCATCGCCACCAAATGCAAAATCAACGCCAACATCGGAAACTCGGCGACCAGCTCCAACATTGACGAAGAATTGAAGAAGCTGCACCACGCCGTGCACTACGGCGCGGACACCATCATGGATCTCAGCACCGGCGGCGACATTCCCACCATTCGCAAAGCCATCATCGAGGCATCGCCCGTTCCTGTTGGAACCGTACCGGTATACGAAGCCATTTCGCGCTTGCGTCGTCCGGAAGATCTCACCTTTGAGCTAATGATGGAAGTGATTGAAGAACAGGCTGAGCAGGGCGTCGATTACATGACCATTCACGCCGGCGTGCTGCGTGAACATGTGCCCTTTGTGCGCCAGCGCATCACCGGAATTGTGAGCCGCGGCGGATCGCTGATGGCGCACTGGATGGAGCACCACAAGAAACAGAATTTTTTATATGAGCGATTCGATGAAATTTGCAAAGTTTTCAAGAAGCACGACGTGAGTTTTTCGCTGGGCGATGGCTTGCGTCCCGGTTGCATTGCGGATGCCAGCGACGAAGCGCAATTCGCGGAATTAAAAGTGTTGGGCCAGCTCACCAAAAAAGCCTGGGAGCACGACGTTCAGGTGATGATCGAAGGCCCTGGGCACATCCCCATGGACAAGATCAAAGAGCAGGTCGACAAGGAAATGGAATGGTGCCATGAAGCGCCGTTCTACACGCTCGGCCCGCTGGTGATCGATATCGCTCCAGGCTATGACCACATCACCAGCGCCATTGGTGCGGCTATGATCGGCTGGTTCGGCGCATCGATGCTCTGCTATGTGACCCCGAAGGAACATTTGGGCCTGCCGAATCCGGAAGACGTGAAACAAGGCGTAATCGCCTACAAAATTGCCGCGCACGCCGCCGACGTTGCCCGCCATCGCCCCGGTGCTCGCGATCGCGACGACGCTTTGTCTTACGCGCGCTTCCTTTTCGACTGGAATAAACAATTCGAGCTCTCGCTCGATCCCGCCACCGCCAAAGCCATGCACGACGAAAACCTTCCCGACGATTTCTACAAGGAAGCCAAGTTCTGCTCCATGTGTGGCCCGAAGTTCTGCTCCATGAACATCACGCAATTGGCCGAAGCCGAAGGCGGCCACGATCAAGCCGAACGCAAACAAAAATTCGTCGAGCTGCTGGCCAAGGTAAAATCCGCCGGCGCGTAGGCCTGCGTTTAGGCCCATTTCCCGAAGCGGGTGAGTCTAGAAACAGGATGGCAATGTCGGATCGCTCAGCCGTGATGGCGTTGATTGGGGCGGGACCGGTGGGGCTGGGCATGGCTAAGGCTTTGCTCGAGCACAAGATCCCGTACCAGCAACTGGAGGCCGACCGCGAGCTGGGCGGGAACTGGCTGCACGGCGTGTACGAGACCGTGCACATCATTTCCTCGCGCAAAACCACGGAATACACGGACTATCCGATGCCGGCGGACTATCCGGATTTTCCGAGCCGCCAGCAGATGCTCGATTATTTACGGGATTATGCGCAGAACTTTGAACTCACTCCGCATATTGAATTCAACACCAAAGTGGTGATGGCTTTGCCGCTGCCAGACGGACGCTGGGAATTGGAACTGGCCAGCGGCGAGAAGCGCATCTACAAAGGATTGATTGTTTGCAACGGGCATCACTGGGACCGGCGCTTCCCGGAGTATCCCGGCAAATTTGGCGGGGAATTTATTCACTCCAAGGATTACCGGACGCCGGCGCAGTTGGCCGGGAAACGCGTGCTGGTGATTGGCGGGGGAAATTCCGCTTGCGATATTGCCGCGGAGGCGGCGCGGGTGGGGAAAACGGCGCGCATCAGCTTGCGGCGCGGTTACTGGTTTTTGCCGAAGACGCTGTTTGGGATTCCGTCGCCGGAACTGATCAAGCCCTGGTTTCCGGTGTGGGCGCAGAGGCTTTTTATCCGCGCGATTTTGCGCGTCGTCATCGGCAAATATTCGGATTATGGTTTGCCCGCGCCGGATCACAAAATTTTCGAGGCTCATCCGACCATCAACAGTGAGTTGCTCTATTACGTGAAGCATGGACGCATCCAGCCGCGCAAGGATATCGCGCGGTTTGAAGGCGACACGGTGCATTTTGTGGATGGCAGTAGCGAAGAATTCGATACCGTGGTGTGCGCCACCGGGTATCACGTGAGCTTTCCGTTTCTGCCGCCCGGCCTGGTACAGGTTAAAGGCAGTACCGCGCAAGTCTACGGCGGGTGCGTGCTGGCAGAGTACAAAAACATCTACATCATTGGGACTTCGCAATTGCGGTATGGATTTGGCCCGGTGGTAACCCCGGGAATGGAACTGATGGCGCGTATGATGCTGGCGCAGGACCAGATGGAATTGCCGATCGGTTTGGTAATGCGCGAGTCCGGGGTGAAAATTCCCCGGACGCACCTGGTCGATCCGCACGCGGCCATACGCGCGATTCGCCGTGGCCAGCGCATGTTGCCGCTGCTTTTGTGGAAAGAGAAGAGACTGCGGAGGAAACTGTCGGGGCGTTCCGCTGCTCCTCCCCCGCTTACCGGTTTGGTTGTGCCGCGGACAGATCGCGGCGTGGCGGTGTTTTGAAATCCCGGGCATCAAAACGGTGAGCGGCGAAATAAATCGATGCCATTTTTAGCAAATGGAGTGGCGGTAGTGACCGGAGCGGGCTCCGGCATCGGTCGCGCGCTTGCGCGGCAGCTTGCGGCGGTCACCTCCGCGCTGGCTATTGCGGATATCGATGGAGCGGGATTGCAACAAACCGCGGCATCACTCAGCGAGCGCGGCGTGCAACTAACCTCGCATATTCTGGACGTCGCGGATGAATCGGCCATGCGTGCGCTTGCGGAGGAGGTAGCGGCCAGGCACGGGCGCGTGACGTTGCTGATCAACAATGCGGGAGTTGCGCTGCACGGCAGATTCGAGGAGATTTCGCTGGATGACCTGCGCTGGCTGATGGAGATTAATTTCTGGGGTGTGGTGTACGGAGTGAAATATTTCCTGCCGTTGCTCAAGAAGGAGCCGCGCGCGCACATCGTGAATATTTCGAGCGTGTTCGGAATTGTAGCGCCGGCGGGGCAGAGCGCCTATTCCGCGAGCAAGTTCGCGGTGCGCGGATTCACGGAAGCCCTGCGGCACGAACTGGACGGCTCGCCGGTATTCGTAACCTGCGTGCATCCGGGCGGCATTCGCACTCCGATTGCTCGACGCGCCCGGTTGGGCGCCAATACGCCGCCGAGTTCGCGGGATGAAGCGATTGCCCGCTTCGATCGCTTGACGCCGACCATGCCGGATGCGGCGGCAGCACGGATCCTGAAAGGCGTGGAGCGGCGGGAGCCTCGGATTCTGATTGGGCACGACGCTCGGGGAATTGATATTTTGCAGAGGTTGCGCCCAGGCACGTATTGGAAGGCCTTGGCGAAGCGGGTGCAGGAGCCGTCGCGGTAGCCTTTCACCATATTGATTTTATTAGTGGCCTGAAGGTGGCCGCTTCATGGAGATAGGAGGCTTGCATGGGATTTGTTAGAGCTGCTGCCAAGGCGGATGTACCGCCGGGGACGATTCGGGAGTTCCAGGTGGAGGGCAAGGCAGTGGCGCTGGCCAACGTGGGCGGGGACTTTCACGCCATCAACAATGTCTGCCTGCATCGGGGCGGACCGCTGGCGGACGGCCCATTGGAGGGCACGAAGGTGACATGTCCCTGGCACGGCTGGGAATATGACGTCCGAACGGGCAAAGTGGGGCAGAATCCGACCGTGGGCGTGGAGTGCTACGCGGTGGAGGTGCGGGGGGAGGAGATTTTCGTCAATGTGGGCAGCTGATGACGCGTAAAGTGCTGATTATAAGAGCCATATTATGGTTTTGATGGGTTAAAGGCTTGGATTTGAGTTTTGATGTAAAATTTGCCGAAAGCCGCTAACCCGCACATTTTAAGTCGCTTTTTCATCATACCCAATGTATAGTGCCGACTCGAATCCTCGATGGCACTTCCGACCGCGCAGCGACACTACTGGATATTTAGCGCCGACCCCCACCACTACCACTGGGATACTCTTTTCGTGAAAGGCAAGGAAATGTGGCACGGTGCGGCGGGAAAGCCGGACGCCATCCGGGCGCTAAAGCAGGTGCGCAAAGGCGACCGGGTGCTGTGTTATCACTCCGCCCCGGAACGAGCGCTTTATTCCATTGCGGAGGTGACCCGGGATCCGTACCCCGATCCGCATGACCGCAAGGAGAAAAATCTGGTGGCGGACCTGCGGGCGTTCGAGCGGCTGCCGCGGCAGGTGACATTGGCGGAGTTGCGGGAGAACCGCGCGCTGCGCAAGATGAAATTGCTGAAAAATGTGCGAGTGCTGATCACGGCGATTACGGACGAGGAATATCTGGAGATTTTGCGGATGGCCGGGATTGTGGCCACGCCAGGGATTCCGCTGCCGTAGTTGCACTCTGAACATACCTTCGGCGACCGTGGGAATATTTTAGGTTGAGGTCCTTCACCTGCCCTTGTTGGGCTGGTTCAGGATGACCGTGCGGTGATGGTTGGTCTTTCAAGGGGGAGCGATGGGTGTCTCCACGCGCTCGGTTTTTTCGGCTCTGGCCGCTTTTGTCGTTATGATGTTCCTTCCTATGACCCTTCCCGCTCAGCAAGCGCATCGAGCTAGCCTGTTATCCGGGATTGCCGACGGTACAACGCGGGTGGTGGATCTCAGCTACTCGATCAGCGACAAGCTGGTGGCGTGGCCTGGGGATAAGCGGGTATTTGAAGCGCAAGTGAATGCCACGGTAGAGCAGAAGGGATATTTCACACGTAGCTTCTGGATGCTGGAGCATTACGGGACGCATCTGGATGCGCCGATACATTTCCCGCCCGGAAAAGAAACGGTCGACCAAATCGCAGCGAAACGATTTTTCGGACCAGCCGTAGTGTTAGACGTGCGGGAGGAAGGCGCGAAGAATGCGGATTATCAGGCGCCGGTGGGGCGCGTGGAGGCCTGGGAGAAGAAACACGGCCGGATTTCCGAAGGATCGATTGTGTTGCTGAGGACCGGGTGGGCGGCGCGCTGGCCCAACGCGCAAAAATATCGGAATCAGGATGCCCAGGGGAAAATGCATTTCCCCGGGCTTTCCACGGAGGCGGCGAAGTTATTGATCGCGCGCAAAGTCAGCGGCATTGGATGCGACACCATGAGTGTGGATTATGGCGCCTCCGAGGATTTCGCGCTGCATCACCTGGCTTTGGGCGCCGGGCTGTACCACCTGGAGAATCTAGCGGACTTGAGCGAAGTGCCGGAAGAGGGGGCTTTCTTGGTGGTGGCGCCGATTAAGCTGGAAGGCGGGTCGGGCGGTGCGGTGCGGGTTTTTGCATTGGTGGGAAAGAGTAAGTAGAAGAGTGCCATGGGAACGGCGATTACTTCTTGCCGAGATAGGGCGCAGTAGTGCTGCGCCCCTGCGTCGGAGTTGCTGAACATTTTGCGGATTTATACGTTCTACAGAAAGAGTTGCGCGAGGATTTATGAAGATGATTTGGCGATTCTACAGTGCGGCGTTATCAATGCTGGCAGCAAGCGTGTTATTCGCAATGCCTGTTTGGGGGCAGGCGGAGTTTCCGGTGTCGACCAAGACGCTGAAGAATGGGATGAAGGTGCTGGTACAGACGGACCACAGCATCCCCAACGTGGCGCTGTACATTTTTTATCGGGTGGGATCGCGCAATGAGGGGCCGGGAACGACGGGGATTTCGCATTTTTTCGAGCACATGATGTTCAACGGAGCCAAGAAGTACGGCCCGGGCGAACTGGACAAGCACATGGAAGCAAATGGTGGGGCGAACAATGCCTACACCACCCGCGACGTGACGGTGTATCAGGATTGGTTTCCGCGCTCGGCGCTGGATTTGATCTACGACATCGAGGCCGACCGCATCCGGGACTTGAGTTTCGATCCGGCAAAAATCAAGTCGGAGCGCGAAGTGGTAGCTTCGGAGCGGCGACTGCGCACCGATAACGACAATGGTGGCTTGCTCGACGAGCAGCTATGGGCCACCGCCTACCTGGCGCACCCGTACCAGTGGCCGGTGGTGGGCTGGATGAGCGACATCGAGCATTGGACCATGGAGCAGCTGAAGCATCACTTCGAGATGGGATATTCGCCGAACAATGCAACCATGGTGGTGACCGGCGACGTTTCCCCGGAGGAGATCTTTGCCCTTTGCGAGAAGTACATCGAGCCAATCGCGTCCCACGCGCCACCTCCTCCGGTGACGACGGTGGAACCGGAGCAACTGGGCGAGCGGCGGGTGATCGTGCGAAAGCCGGCACAGCTTCCCTTGGTGCTGCTGGCGTATCACATTCCGCAGACCAACCATGCGGACTATTACGCGCTGAACATTTTGCGGACGGTGCTGTTCCAGGGGGAAAGTTCGCGGATGTACCAGCGGCTGGTGGACAAAGATCAGATCGCACTGGATGTTTCCGCCTCGGTCGAGCCGGCCTTCGATCCCACCATCATGGAGATCGCCGCTCAGCCGAAACAAGGAGTAGATCCGCAAAAGTGCGAGAAAGCGATGTATGAGGAGCTCGATAAGGTCAAGGCCGCGATGATCAGCGATACGGAACTGGAGAAGGCCAAGAACATCCGGCTGGCGGATTTTTACCGGCAAATGCGCACGATCAATGGGCGGGCCAATACCATCGGGACGTATGAGGTATTTTTTGGAGATTACCGGAAGTTGTTTGACGCGGCGAAGAATTATTCAGCCGTGACCAAGGAGGACGTGCAACGGGTGGCGAAAACGTATTTTGGAGCGAATAATCGCACGGTGTCGACGCTGATTCCCGAGAACTCGGAAGAAAAGAGCAAGCCATGAGGGGCGGAACCTGGGGTGCGCCCATCGCAGCTCTGGGCAAGCTGAAGCGGACCACCGCAACGTTTGCGGCCGCCGCTATCGCCGTTGCGATACTGGCTTGCGTCGCGCCGTCAGGCGCACAAACCCTGCATATGCCTCCGCATGAAAAATATGTGCTGAAGAATGGATTGACGGTGCTGCTGCTGGAAAAGCACGGAGTGCCGATGATTAATGTTTTTGCCATTGTCAAAACGGGATCGGCGGCGGACCCGGCCGGCCAGGATGGGCTGGCATCGATTACCGCCGGGCTGTTGCGGAAAGGGACCAAGGAACGGACGGCGCAACAGTTTGCCGCCGACCTGGACTACATCGGCGGCGAATTCGAGGCCGAAGCGGGAGCGGACTTCAGCAGCGTCAGCGCGGAGTTCCTGACCAAGGATTTGACAAAGGGGCTGGGGCTGTTCTCGGATGCGCTGCTGCACCCAAAGTTCCCGCAGGAGGAAGTGGAGAAATTGCTGGCGCAGTCTGTGGACGCGGTGCGCGGGGCCAAAGACGATCCGCAGCAGGTCCTGGGGCTGTATTACGACGGGTATTTATATGGAACGAATGCTTATGGAAGGCCGGCCGGGGGCGATGAGCAGTCGCTGCCGCGGATCAGGCGCGATGCGATTGTAAAGTTCTACGAAGGAAATTATGCCCCGGGAAATACGCTGCTGGCGGTGGCCGGCGAATTCAATGGCGCGGAGTTGCGCAAGAAGCTGGAGGACACATTTGGCGGCTGGCCGGCCCGCACGGTTGCGGCTGCGCCGGTGGCGGTGACGGCCCCGGTGAAAGGCAAGCGCTTGCTGCTGGTGGACAAAGAAGACGCGACGCAAACCTATTTCGCGTTTGGAAATGTGGGCATCGCGCGGAACGATCCGGATCGGGTCGCGATCCGGGTGGTGAATACCATTTTCGGCGGGAGATTTACTTCCGAGCTGAATGAGGCCTTGCGCGTGGAATCGGGGTACACCTATGGAGCTTCGTCGTTTTTTGACGCGCGAAAGGAGCCGGGACCGTTTGGGATATTCAGTTTCACGAAGAATGAGACCACGGCGCCGGCGATCGATCTGGCGCTGCAGGTGCTGGCCAAGCTGCATAAGGACGGAGTGACCGAGGAACAATTGAAATCGGCGAAGAGTTATATCAAGGGGCAGTTTCCCCCCAACATCGAAACTTCGAAGCAGTTGGCACAGATTGTCGCGACGCACGAATTTTACGGACTGGGCGACGATGAAATCAATCAACTGGAGGCGCGCGTTGATGCGGTGACCACGGAAATGGCGAAGCGGGTGATCCAGAAACACTATCCTTTGGAGAATCTGGTGTTTGTGTTGATCGGGAAAGCTTCGGCGATTGGACCGGCGGTCGAGAAGTATGCGGAGAAGCGCGATAACAGGGCCATTAGCGAGCCGGGGTTCTGGCCTTCGGCGAAGCAGTAGGGGCGTTAGCAAAAGAGGAATGCGGTCCGCGATAGGACTGATTGCGGTTTTTGAGTTCGTAGGAGCTGTTTCACGTGGGGAGGATGAGGATGCGTTTCCGAGTGGCGATGATTACGGGTCTGCTGTTGGCTTGCATCTGCGGACGTGCGGCGGCTGCGGAGGCGACGCCATTGCTGGCGCATGCGCCGACGCTAAGCCGGACGCAGGTGGTGTTCGCTTACGGGGGATACTTGTGGAGCGTGCCGCGGGAGGGCGGGGAGGCGCGGCAGCTCACCACCGGCGGACACGAAGAATTGCCGATATTTTCGCCCGACGGAAACTGGATCGCATTCACCGGCGAATACGACGGCAACTTCGATGTCTTCGTGATTCCTGCGGAAGGCGGCGAACCACGGCGCCTGACCTGGCACCCGGGGCCGGATATTGCGGAGGGCTGGACGCCGGACGGAAAAAGAGTGCTGTTCCGTTCAGGGCGCGAGGCGTATGCGGACTTTGACCGGCTGTACACGGTGAGTGTGGAGGGCGGCTGGCCGGAAGTGCTGCCGATGTGGCGCGGCGAGGATGCGTGGTTTTCGCCGGACGGAACGCGGATTGCGTATGTGCCGAATTTGAAGTGGCAGACGTCGTGGAAGCGGTATCACGGCGGACAAACCACGCCGATCAATATCGTGAAGCTGAGCGATTTGACGCTGGAGCAGATCCCGCGGAAAAACTCGAACGATTCGCACCCGGTATGGTTTGGGGATACG
>Ga0209166_10000723_pt1 | contig 32470 bp, 41 predicted proteins | sample Coa_R1_3_FD_187151 | JGI IMG/M metagenome (GOLD analysis project Ga0209166, IMG submission 187151) | Surface soil microbial communities from Centralia Pennsylvania, which are recovering from an underground coalmine fire - Coalmine... | ecosystem: Environmental > Terrestrial > Soil >...
CCGTTGTTCCTGAACATCCATCGTCTTCCACGCCATCCCGGTTGCACCCCAGCGCGTGCTCCGCACGCGCCGGGAGTGTAAAGGATGTCCCGGGACAATGTGTAAAGGATGTCATGGGACTGAACAGTACTTTGCGAAGGGCGGGTACGACAACGGCATACACAACGGGTAGTGTAGAACGGACAAGAGTTACGCCGGCAGCATCGCCGCCCACCCCTTCGGCTCTGCTCAGGGCAGGCTCTTGCAAAAAACGCAAGGAGGGTACCCTCCGTGGGAATGGTGCAATGCAAAGGTGGGCAACCGCCCCCATTAATCAGGACTCGTCCGCACTCCAAGAAAGGTCGCGGTAAGTCACCGAGAAGATATAATTCGCGCGTGCAACAACCTATGCGGCATGTAATGGCGCTTCGCGTTTCCAAAGCGGTTCTGGTTTTTGCAATCGCTGTTTTCTACACGATTCTGGTCCTAAATAACATCACGGATTACGGTTCCAACTATGAGTTTGTACGCCACGTCCTGATGATGGACTCAACCCTTGCGGGGAACCACCTCATGTGGCGCGCCGTCCATTCGCCGCTAGTACATACGGTCTTCTACATCGCCATCATCGCCTGGGAATCAGTCACTATGCTTCTATGCTGGTGGGCTGGTGTTCGGTTGCTGAAATCGTATCGTGCGGACAGGTCGCAATTCGCCGCTGCGCTGGACGTCGCCGTGATTGCGCTGACGACGAGCCTGCTGATGTGGTTGGTGGCATTCCTCGATGTCGGGGGCGAATGGTTTCTGATGTGGCAGTCGAAAATGTGGAATGGGCAGGAAGAGGCATTCCGAATGTTCACTATTGTCGGTGTTGTGTTTTTGGTTGTGGTGCAACGCGAGCCAACTCCTGATTAGTCGGCAAGCCTTCTTGTATCCCGGCCAAACAATTGCCGGCCAGCGCTGGCACGTTGGATTATTGAAGGCTGGCTTGTAATCCGCCCAGAATCGAGGCCAAGTGACGAGATCACTTCCACTAGCCGACTTCGCGGTACGAATCGTCGGGCTGCGTTTGACAATTTCTGCCCTTAAGCTTTCTCCAGTACGAAGTGGGTCGCGTATTCCGTAGCTGTGTGCTCGGTCACTGAAAATCCAAGTGCAGGCAGGTCGAGATCGGCGAACAGCGCTTCTCCTCGACCGAGTACAACGGGGGAAAGCGCGAATTGCAGAGAATCGACAAGCCCAGCTCGTAGATACTGCCGTACAGTGGAAACGCCGCCTCCGATTTTGACATCTTTGTCGCCCGCCGCTTGTTTCGCGAGTTTCAACGCTTCTTCGATTCCGCCAGTGACAAAGTAGAAGGTCGTTCCTCCTTCCATGACCAGAGGCTCATGCTCATAGTGGGTAAGAACGAAGGTTGGCGTATGATACGGCGGGTTGTCGCCCCACCAGCCCTTCCATGAGCGATCCAGCCATGGGCCGCGCACCGGACCGAACATGTTGCGACCGAGGATGAAAGCGCCAAAGTTATCCATTGCTTTCCGCGCGAATTCATCGTCGGTATCGACAACGCCACCTTCCTGCCCGTGCATCGCGCAGAATGTCTTTGTCCGAAAGAACCACTGAAAGATCTCGGTTCCCCGCTTGCCGAGTGGATCACTCAGGCTCTGCTCAATCCCAGCGCTGAAACCGTCCAACGAAACGCCAAATCCTGCGACACGAACCTTTTGCATCTGGGTCTATTCCTCCTGGTGTGCAAACTCTTCTCGCGATGGCCGCGAGTAGCACGAAAATCAGCTGTTCACCTTACGCTCTGCGGTCCGCGCCAGGCAGCCCGATGTTAATAAAAAAAGCGACATAGTGTCGAACGAAGTTGTTCACCTGGCGGATGGTCGCTAGCTTAACCTCACCGGATTAAGGATGGTTTGCCCGTTAACCGCCCAGAACACCAAGTTCTGACTCCGTAAGTGCATTGGCGATGATGCGCCCGGCGGGGACGCTTGAGAAGATCCGGGACTGAAGACATTGACATCCTGAACGTATCTGGGTTTGTATGCGCCGTATATTTAAGTATACGATGTATACATGGCGAGGAATTCCACTTCGAACCGGATCACGGCAGCAGCCCGCAGGCTGTTGGATCGCGAGGGTCCCGACGCGGTAACCATGCGCCGTGTGGCGAAAGCGGTGGGCATTACACCCATGGCACTCTACCGGCACGTTGCCGATCGTGACGACCTGCTGAATAACCTGGCCGATGCGGGATTTTATGATCTCGCTGCCCGTGCCGCCAAGACTTCCCTCCCGCCGAATCCCGAGCAGCAACTGATGAGAATAGTGGACGTGTTTGTTGATTTTGGTCTTGAGAATCCACGGATGTTCGAGTTGATGTTTCTGCACCGGCGCAAGGGAGCGCGCCAGTTCCCGGAAGACTTTCGCGCAGGCAAGTCGCCGACGGCTAAGTTCGCGGCGGCGGCCTTGGAAGGCGGCATGAAGGAAGGCATCTTCCGCAAGGACGATGTATGGGAGATTGTGTTCGAAACAGGGGCCCTGCTGCAGGGGCTCGTAATGCTCTACGTCGGCGGGCGCGTGGAAATGACGGCAAAGGACTTTCGCGCCCTTTGCCATCGATCGTTCCGGAGGTACCTTGATGGAATCCGCAAATAAGCTGATCCGCATCGCCAGTCCCCTGTTAGCAGTCACCGCCACAGCGGCAATGCTCTATTTCGGCGACGGGCTTATACCACTCTGGACGCTCATGTGGTTCGCGCCCGTGCCGGTTTTGCTCTTTGCTCTGCGTCGGCCGGCGTGGCAGGCAGGACTGGCGGCCTTCGGCGCGTGGCTGGTAGGCTCCCTGAACCTTTGGCACTACTTCCGCATCCTCCATGCACCGCTGACGATATGGTTCACGGTTGTCGGCATAAGTGCGGCAGCCTTTGCCGCGGGCGTGCTCTTGGTGCGCGCGCTGGCGCGCCGGGGATCGATGTGGAGCGCGTGGCTCGCGTTGCCGGCGGCCTGGATCACATTCGAATTCGTGCGCAACTTTCTGTGGCCACACGGATCGGCATCATGTGTCGCCTATTCGCAGTTGAATTTTCTGCCGTTTCTCCAAACCGCCTCCCTGGCAGGACCATGGGGTATGGGATTCGTGCTCATGTTGTTTCCTGCTGGGCTGGCCTTGAGCATCGATTGCTGGAGATCGAAGCCGGAGCCGGCTTTGCGAATTCTCGTGGCTACGTCCGGTGTGCTCGCCGCACTGTTGCTCTTTGGCGCCGTACGCCTGGAGATACCACAGGGGGGACCGCAGGTGAAGGTAGGGCTGGTTGCCTCGGACGCCAACGGCGGGGCATCGCTGAACGACCCTGGAGCACCAACCCAGCGTTTGTTTGAGAACTACGCCCTGCAGGCCCGGCAACTTGTTGCGCGTGGAGCACAAGTGGTCGTGATGCCGGAGGACATGGGTGTCGTTCTCGATTCCGATGTCGCGAAGACTGATGCGATCTTTCAACCGCTCGCGGATGAGACGGGCGCCGTGCTTGTTATCGGAATGGCCCGCATCGGCGCGGCAGGGAGACACAACCAGGCGCGCATCTATGCCCCTGGAGTTGCAATCCGAAGTTACGATAAAGAGCATCTGCTGCCGCCCTACGAAACCAGCCATTTCACCCCTGGGACTTCAACGACATTCTTCGCGGCGCCAGGTGCCTTGGCCGGACAAATCTGGGCGGTGGCGATATGCAAAGACCTGGACTTCACTAACCCGGCACGTGCCTATGGACGGGCGGGCGTCGGCCTCATGCTGACTCCGGCTTGGGACTTTCGCGTGGATGGTTTCTGGCATGGGCACATCGCTGTGATGCGAGCCGTCGAAGACGGATTCAGCCTGGTTAGAGCTTCACGGAACGGCTTGTTGACTGCTGTAGATGATCGGGGTCGCGCCGTTGCGGAAATCGCCAGTACCACTGCGCCGTTCGCGAGTCTGCTCGCGACCGTGCCGGCCGAGCACGGCTATACCTTGTTCCTCTCGTTGGGGGATTGGTTTGGGTGGTGCGCAATCGTGATGCTGACGCTGGTATCGATACAACTGCGGCGAAGCGGCCGAGCCGTCATTCCAGTGAAGTCAAGAGGATGAATTTTCGGTTTTGGACGGTTGTCGGCCATCCGGAAACTGACCATAAACGGACTATGGAAACTCAGCGGGGGGTAGGGAGCGGCGGCCTCCAAGCACGACCGCACGCAGAGAGAGTAATAAAAGGATCGGCGGTCCGGCCGGCACCGCCGTGCTTCCTCAAAAAGCTTGCGAGAAGCGGGCCTCAAGAAACTCTCCGAGCTTCGCTGTTGCCCTGAACTGCGGGATGGGATCCAGTTCTTTGAATGCCGACGTGAACGCATTGGACAGACTCCAGATCGTTCGCGGCCGGAACTCTTCGTACTTCGGCTCGAAGTAGAGATCGTGGACGGTGGGGGCAAGATGCTTGGGAGCTTCCAGTCTGCCCTCGACGAACGCCTCATATATGACCACTTTCGCGGTGACGTCGGTTAATTCACTTTTCTGCCAGGCTTCCACCTGCTTCCGCATCGGCTCGAAGTTGCGCTGCATTCGATCAACACCAACCGAAATGCAATCGATGAGCGAAAACGACTTCGAGTGCTTCGCGAGCACGGGCGTAAAATCTCCCGCGAACGCCATGTTCGAGCAGACGAACACACGATAGCCACAGGTCATCGCCAGACGCATGCTCTTGTCGTGGGAGTTCCGCAAACCGATGGAGAAGCGGCATCCTTCCATCTCGGTTGCAAGATCGAGGACGCCGAACGCCTTCATGCCGTCCGGTGAAACCGCATACTCGTCATGGACCACGCCGATGTGGCGAAATCCCAGAGTCTCGATCAAGGCCTGCACAATTTCGTGATGCGGCACAGGGCGGTGGGTTTCGGTTGCTGGTGGTGTGGGCACCAAGGCTAGTTCCTCGCGGCCAATGGTGCGGCCGCTGTAACCAATTAACGTACTTGTCTCTGACATACTCTGTTTCTCCTTTGCTGATTTGAAATACGAGCTTCGAACTTGAGGAATTCCCGGCAGTCGGTCAATTTGGGTGGGGACAGCGGGAAGCTGCCTTTGCTTCCGTTAATACTCTTCCGGCAACAGCAGAGTGGTCGACGACCGGTCGGCTTCCGTGATAATCCAGAGTTTTTCGCCGGTTGCTGTGGTGTAGCTGCTCAACAGTCGAAAACCGTGCGTCACGCTGTACTCGTTTTCTCGGACATCCTCCCGATCGAGTTCGCCCCAATCTCCTCCCGCATGGCGTGCCAGGAAAAACGCCGCGGACTGGTTTGCCCGTTCGAGTGCTTGAAGGGCACCAGGAGTCGCTACAATTCGGCCAAGTGAAAATCCTTCCATCATGGAGCCTCCTTTGGGAACGGCGGAGTCGGACCCGTCTGAGAATTACAGGAGAAGTACAAAGGACCCAGGGAGAAGCTAGTTGCGGACGCTATCACTGAAATCCGAACAAGGAAGCCTGTTCTGGGAGTGCGGCTTTCGCGCGGCGCCTTCTACCAGACGACAATTCCGGTCGCCGCCCAAAGACCAGAATGGGTGCCGTGTCGAATACTCCTTCGCCCGAACCGGCCGGCTCGTTCTGAGCATCGGCAAGAATGCCGTCTTCGGAGAAGGGGGTACCGTCGTTGCGGGCAGAAGCTGTCGGAAACAATTTTTGATGTTCTGTGTTGAGGGCTCGCCAAACCGAGTCAGCGGTTTCCCCAATCCCATTCCTTTCGACCAGTTCCCGCGCCATCGCCGAGAGCATGTCATCGTCTTCATCGATGCTTTGCAATCCCTCGCCGGCGAACTTGCCTTCCATGGTGAGTGCCACGAGCAGTTTCTTCCCCATGAGGCGCAAACACGATGTCTGCATGGTTCCTTCCGAGCAAAGAAATTTCACGCGCACCGGCCGGCTCTGGCCGATCCGCCAGGACCTGCGACTGGCCTGCCGCAAGGTGTGCAGCGAGTATCCAGACTCGTAGAAGATGATGGTCGGAAAGTCGAGCAGATCGAGGCCGGTCTCCACCAGCTTGGGATGGCAGATCACGACCTGCACGCCGTCTTTGACCTGTCTGACGTACCAGGCCTCGCGCTTCGAGGTATCAACGCTCGCTCGCAAGACAGCGGTGTGGATTCCCTCGTTGCTCAGAATTCGATGAAGTCTGGCGGTGACGTCGTGCTTCTGCGTGTACACGGCAAAGACTTGACACCGCCGCCCTTCCGCCAACTCTTTCCTGATCTCTTCGATCAGCCTGCGTTCTTTGGAATAGGTACGGTCCTGGGGAAGGTCGCGAGGTTCTGCAATCACGAATCCGATCCTGCGTTTGAGTTCAGGATCGAACTCAGTTCCGTATAGCGTCCCAATCCCATAGGGGTGATCGGGATACAGCAACAGAGTATTGAGCATCGTGCTCAGCACCGACCGATTGCCACGGTGAGCCTTCAACGCCTTCCGCATGTCATCTTCGAGTTCGTGGTAGGCCTCCCGCATGGGGACATCCATTGGCACGCTCAGATAAGTTTCCTCGTAGGGCGGCAGTTCCCCCGAGATATCTTCCAAGAACACAAAGGCGCACAACTGCATAAGGAATTCGCCAAAGAGCAGCGGTGATGCTCCCGGCTTGCGCCGGACCGTGCTCGTGGCTCTGGCCTTGGAGCAGGCATTGTTGGCGGGTTCGACCTTGGTAATGGTCTCGAGCACGCCGTAGTCCTGAATAAACGAACTGCGCCCGGTGGTACCCCACTCGTAGCCATGCTCCTTCATCCTTCTCGCTTCGAGGCGAAAGAGAGTGTTGTAAAGATCGTCGGCATATCCACCGAGCAACGTGCCTGTCAGTCCCACGATCCGGTCGGTGCACGAGGCCAGCGTACCCAGGGCATTGCCTTGTGCGGTATCGCCCGCCAATTGGTGAATCTCATCGCAAATGGCGTAGTCAAACCATTCCGGCATGTAGCGCCCAATGAACTCAATCGGTGCCATACGGCGGATCTTGTCCGCGTCCGCCTGCCACAGCGGGCTGTGCAGTGGGCGGCAGGACTTCTCGCCTCTGGTTTCGATGGTCTCGGCAATTTTGACCTTCTCGAACTCGCCTGCCGTCAGTCGGCTGTCGTCCACGATTACCGGTTTGCCCGTGTCCGAATTCACCACGCACCCAACGTATGGGCCGGAATGTGGCACCCGGTAAGCATGGCGCCAGAAATAACCCAGCTTGGCTCGCTCGCGACCGACAATGAACAGCGATGGTCTCCCGCAAAGCGACAGCCAGCGTTTACGAGAACTTGACGAATCCTTGCGCAAACGCAACTCACTCAGTGTCGTGCGGAAGCCCTCTCGGAGGATTCGGCCCTGCCTCAACCGCACTTCGTTCACTCCGTGCGCTTTGTTTTCGTCACCGCCATTTCGCAAGTCATCGATCAGGAACACGCGTAGTCCCGGCAATGTCAGAAACGCTTCCCGCGCCCACTTTTCGACCAGGTGTGGTGGAACCATCGCTAAGGCGGTGTACGGATTGCCTCGGCTGTGGACATGAAGGGCTCCCAGCGAGATCAATGTCTTGCCGGTCCCGCATTCCGCGACCACCATCGCGGTGCGCGACTGCTGCCAGTGTTTGGCGACCCCCATAATGGCGATGGTCTGCGCAGGAAAAGGCGTTCGCAGCAGTCCTTCAATCCGAGGGGAAACTGCATCATCAAATTGGTGAAGTGCCGGGTATTCCTGCAGAATGCGCTCTCCCAAAAGCGCCGCGTGGCAACGCATGTAGTCGTAGATCGTGCAGAGTTCGGGCATAGAAATCCTCAGATACTGAAGGGGTGGAACTTGAGAAAGGGAGAGTGAGGACGGTTAAAGACCGAGGATGGCCAAGTGTAGCCGGGCTGGACTTGTATCGTATGGCGGCAAGTGGTCAGATGCGCTCAGGCCATGTTCTTAACTTCGGAGCTGCTCGTTGTCCGCCAGTATTGTCGGCAAAATGTACACTGGCCGGCCTCTCAGCGTAGCGGCCCATCCCAATCTTGTCTTCACAACATTGCGAATCTCTGGTTGCAGCTTTTGCGGCTGAGGTATCTGTTACTTTCTCTGAATGAAGGCGGCGTTGTACGGACGGGTGGCCTTTGGCGCATCGGCAGTTCTATTCGGCGTCATCGCACTGATGTGGCACGATGCTGATACCTGGCAAAACTTGCAACATATCTGGAGCCTTCCTTTTGGGACCGTCATCGGCGGGTGTCTCATGATTGCGCAAATTGCTCGTGGGGTAGGGGTGTTCTATCTGCGCACTCCGCGCTTGGCTTCGCTGGTACTTTGAGTTGTCTATTTGTGTTTCTCGCTGGCCTGCGTCCCGGACATCATTGCTGCTGCGAACATTTATGACAAATACGGCGGGAGCTTATTCCTGTTCTTTTCCTTATTCTGCGGCGCAATTGCCCTGTACGCTGCGACCGAGGCGGATGCTGCCAGGGCGGTGGAATTCTGACGACTGGCGCGCCTTGGACTCGGCGTCTGCGCCATTTCGTTTACGCTGGGTCAGGCACTCCTTCTGCGTGAGACAGCTCACCTGGTTCCAAGTGGATTCCACCCAACCAGACGTTTTGGGCGATCCTTACAACGATCGCGTTTGCACTCGCGGCAATTGCCATTCTTATCAATCGCAGGGCGCGGCTTGCGATGCGTATGATGACGCTCATGCTGGCGCTCTTTGCGGTGCTGCTGTGGTTTCCACAGTTGTTCGCTCGCCCACAGGCACACTTTAATTGGTCCGAATGCGTCCTGACTTTCCTGACTACAGGGGCTGCCTGGATGGTGGCCGAATTGAGATCTCTCTGCTTCTCGCGAAAACTAATGGATGACTGCATTAAGGCGGCTATCGGTTCCTCCCAAAGGCTCTACCTCGCTCGCCGACGCACCCAGTGACGAACCAATTCGTATTCGGGTATGGCCGTGGGCCGGGTCTTGAAGACTTTTATGAGGCCGCGCCGCTTCAACACCCGAATGGCGTTCTGCACTGCAGATTTCGACAGGCCGGTCGTTTCGGACAGTTCTTGCAGGCTCCGAGCAATGCGTTTTTGCTCCTCGCGATAGAGTGCGGTCCAGAGGATGATATAGACCAAGAAGGCGGTTGGAGCGTGATCGTGACCCGTCAGATCGGGCAGAAGCACGTCAATGACATATTCGTCAATCGGGATGTGCTCCATAGAACTATAGCGTAGCACACCATAGCTCTCTTGCCGTCTGTACCGGGTGCTTCGATAATTGGTTTGAGGGCAGGTAAATATGATCCGAGGCGTGAAATTCGCGAGCATTCCAGTTACCGACCAAGACCGAGCACTAGCTTTCTACACCGAGAAGCTGGGATTTCGGCTCCTTGCCGATCAGCCGTTTAACGAGAAACAACGCTGGATTGAGCTCGGGATCTCCGGGACGGAAACACGGGTCGTACTCTTTCGTTTTGAGGATGGGCTCCTGCCTGGCACAAAGATGAACATTACCTTCTGGACAGACGACGTCGAAAGAACGGTTCGCGAACTTGAAAGCAAGGGTGTGGAGTTCGTGATGAGACCGCAGAAAGCCGATTGGGGCACCGCGGCTATTTTCAAAGACATCGACGGGAATACGTTTGTCCTTAGTTCGAAGTAAATAGGAGAGCGAGGTCTACGTTTATGCGAGGTGTTCTGGGAGTTGTTTCAGGTTACCTGATCTTCGCAGTATCTGCGGTTCTTTACTTCCGACTAGCGGATGTCGACCCACACTCGCCAGCTGCCCTCGCTTTCGAGATGCTTACCATAGCTTATGGCCTTGCCTTTGCTTTGCTCGGCGGATTTGTTGCGGGCAAAATCGTCCGTCGCTCGGATCTGAGGTCGGGAATTCTGCTGGCGCTCCTGATCGCACTGGGCGCCACAGTTTCCATCATTGCCCGGCCTGGTGCGGGTGCGCTGTGGACCCAGACTGCCGCCATACTACTGTTCGCACCGGCGTCGGTCGCTGGCGATTGGATTCGCATAAGAAGGCGGCGCACTGCGTGAAGCAATCCATTGCCCCGGTCGCCGTCAGGAACTGCGTTTCTTGGAGCAGCCGAAGAGAGACCGGCTCTAGTTATGTGTTGTTTATTCACAGTCGGCCGGAATAATGGACCCTCCAAAAACACTCTGTTGTCCTTCAACGAGCGAATGATCGGCAATTCGGAAGTAGGAACTCAGCTTGGGACAGTTGAATCAGCATCGATATGTGTCGCTTCATCGGCGCTGTGGCAGCAACCTTCATTTCAAACCATCGCTCTTAAAGAGTATTGCCTCGGAATAAAATGTCTTCCAAACCCAAGCTCGGCCAATGAATCGAACCGGTTTCCTCTGGGAACTTGATTGCCCCACTCTCAACGCCCCAGCTGAGCCAGTCGAGAAATTGTTCTTTATCACCCTTGACCAGCACCGGATCACATCCAATGCCAAGCACAGGAATCAACGCACGATGTGTTTCCAGTTCGCCCGCGAACCAGTCAGCCCATTCTGGCATGCCGGGGATCCCGTGAGTATTCGCAATGGAGGCCCAGATGAATCCGTTTTCCGAGCTTGCCAGCAGAGTTCGTCCCGAACTCGCGGATATGTTGCTCGCAGCGAACTCTTCCGACAACGCGATGAGGTGACGCAGGGGCTTTTTGCGCCCGGCAAGCTGGATCGAGCCTTTGACACACTGTGCGTTTCGTTCGAGACATACTCGAACCGGCTGTACATCTGGCCCCTCCACCATGAACCTGTCTCCGAGGGTGATTGCCGCACTGACGGCCGCAACCTGTGTGTCCCCGCCGATCACGGAAATGAGGTGGGCTTTGGCCTGCCTGGGCGGGTCGGGCAATACTTCACCGATAAAGCGGTCGAGGCGCAGCTTGATGCTGGTGGTCGTCTTTTCCGTGCTCTTTACGTAGGTCAGCCAGCCGAATCGAAGGTGGGCATTTTTCATTCGGCCTCCTTCTTTTCGTGAGTGAGAACCTGAGTCTTTCCGTTGGCAAAGACCAGCGTGAGCTCATGCGAAAACCGCTCCCGGTCATGCAGGATTTTGGTTCCGTCTTCTTCCTCTTCTTCCCAATGGTCAGTAAATTTCACGGAGCGCCAGTGGGCGATGTGACGAGCTTCTCCTTCGCCGAATACTCCATTGAGCATTCCGGCAGTACAGAGTAATCCGACATGTCCACCGTGCAGCGGCGTGAGCGGCCGGCCTCGAACGTCATTCAGCTTGGGCAGAAGCACGCGGCCCGCCTGACGATACGCGGCGGATTCCAGCAACAAGTCCTCGACTTCGTCCAATGGGATGCCCATGTTTGTCAGTAGAGCCGGCTCCGACGCAGGAACTTCGTAACGAGCCTCAGCAGTGTCACGGAGAGGCGCAAGCTCAGCCCTCGTTGCCAGCGCTTCGAGGTACCGCACGGCATCCAACAGGGCCGCATCAGTGATTTTGGAGTGCCGTTTGCGGCGTGTTGCCAGCACTACGATCTGTTTGTATTGCAGGCAAGCCGGGTCGGTAAGCTTAAACACGCGCAGATCCGTGAAATGTTCACTTAGCAATCTGGCACATCTCGGCAATCGCAGTTGCGGAATCACGAGTAGGAGCACACCGCCAGCCTTGAGCCAGCGATAGGTGTGTTCCAGGAAGACCGATTCCAATCTCTGGTTGTTGCTCTCCCCGGATTCCCAATCGTACGGAGGGTTCAGATAAAGCAAAGACACGGCCTCCGGCGGGCATTTCACATCCGTGGTGTTGGCCTGCAAAGTCTCGATTCCGAGTCCTTTCGCTTGTTCTGCCCGATTGGCGTCGATCTCGATGCCATAGCGATGAGCGGTTACGCCATGCAGCAAGTGAGTGAACGCCACGCCATCTCCTACGCACGGATCGACTGCCGAGAACTCCGATGCGAAGGCCAGGCAAAGCTTCAGCCTCTCGGCTTCCGGCACAGGCAACGGGAAAAATCCCAGCTTGGTTTTTCCGTGTGGTCTCATTTCGCCATCCCATTGAGCGCCTGTGCCACGAGGTCGCCCACTCCGTCTGAATCGGCTATCTCGCTCACGGCGATGAACGAACAGAGGCCGTTCACTGGCATTGGTCGCTCATCTTCAATCCGGTAGCCGCGCTAGATATGTTGTTCTTTTCGTTTCTCAAACAAGTCGGCTCTGGTGGTCACACGAATCCTCATGGCCATCCTCATTTCTCTTTGTTGGCGATCAGGTGGAAGTCCGTGTCAGGCGGGTCAAGGAACGCGGACATTAATCTTGGCGTGTGTGCAAGACCGTTTGGAAACTCTCTGCCTCTGGCTCGTTTTCTTTCGTTGGCACGAACCTCTCCCAACGGATCGAAAATCTACGGGACGGCTGTCCTCCATCATAGAGCTCGAAAATGAGTTCACCGGAGACGTAGAGTGCAATTGGCAGTGGGATTACTCGAGGGCGGACGCTATCGTGAGAAGGCGGAGGATTGTGCTCGACCATGGCTAACCCTCCTTTGCTAGTGCTCTGCGCCGCGAACACGGCGCTTTTACGCTGTGTCAATTACCAAACTGTCCTCAAGCGAACGATCCCTTGCCGCTTGAGGCATGGCAGAATCCGCAAGTGATTCACGCCAGTTCGGAAATGGATTCCGGCTTGACCTGCGAAACTGGATGATCAAATTTCGAATCGCCCCACGGCGCTGATGCAGTGCCTGTACTAACCTATCTAGGCCGTCTCGATCTCCTTCGTACCACTCTTCGGGAATATCGGCAGCGCACTGCACAATGGTGTGAGCATCCATCTCTTCGGCCCGACTGAGCGTCGGCTCAAACGCCTCCCACCCCATGACACCCTCGTACACACAATTGTTCGCGTATACCCCTCGGAGCGGACAATCCGGAAAACTCCATTCGCTGGCGTTGAAGCAGTACCCCTGGTCAATGAAGGTTGCGGCGTATCGCTGGCTTCTCCGCGCTTTCGAGAAGATTGCCTGCCGTCCATCGCCGTTGCACGTCCACTTGTCCAAGACAAGGACCCGGGCGAAGTCGCTAAGATTGCGAACGCCCTGCAGCAGTTCGCGTGGCAAGTAGTCGAACGTCATGCCAGGGCTCTCGGAGCCCATGTACAACGATCCCAATTGCTTGCCACTCCGGCACGGGATCTTGTTGCCGCCCAGACTGATTCGGAGATCTTCTGTGTGTTCGATAAGCCAGTTAGAGACTTCAATCACCTCCACCCGTGGCATCGGCAAGCCTAGAGCCAGACCCAAATTGGTGGCCAACATTTCGTTCGCAAGGACTCGGATGTGTTGGGGGTTGTTCTGAAACTTGGTGACGTAGCAGGCGCAGTCAGTTGCCCTTAGCAGGTGAGACTGCGCTCCACCCCGAAGGGAATGCAAATGTTGGACTGCGGAGATGCAAGCGTGCACAGCACCTCCTTGAGTTCGATTCGCGAAGAGCTAGCCCAGGCCTTGCAAGGAAGCAATTGCGTATCAACTTGCGGTAGCCCGCGCCTGCGCTCGCTCGAAAAGGGATTGAAAGGCATCCCTTAATGGCAATTGCTCCTGACTAAGGGATAGTGCGCTATTCAACTCAAAGGGGAGAGTGTCAAGCCGCAGGCGATCTCAGCGAATGAGATGTGGAGCTATCACGCTGAGAAACTCACTCGAACTGATGATCTTGGTGTTCTTCCAGAACTTGGGGAAATGGCGTTGGTTGCCTGTGACCAGGTAATCCGCGCGAGCAGTATCGGCGCATTCAACGAAGATGTTGTCAGCGGGATCAGAGGTGATTTGAGCCAAGCGCGACGGCACGACGAAGTGAGCATGATTCTTGATCAACTGCAGCAATTGCTGGCGCAAACCCCTGCGAATCTTGAGTTCGGGACGGGCGAGCACGAGGGCGTATTCCGCCACAATAGCCTCGGAAACATACCAACGGGCAGGCTTCGTCATCGCGAGCAAGACCACGGTCCGCTGTAGCCCTTCCGGTCTTATCGCCGCGGACACGACAACGTTTGTGTCGATAACCAGCCGGAGCGGAATCATCGGGTCTTGGATTTGCGAGCGGCTTTGACGATCCGGTCAATCTGCTTGGCGCCCAACCGATTCGTCCCCTTTTGCTTGGATTCCTCCCCAATGATTCGAAGAACTTCGGGCTCAGGGACCGCAAGGCGCACATAATCCCTGATGCTGAGTAGCACCGCCCGGGGGCTGCCCCGCTTCTCTATAACCAGCGATCTGCCCTCATCCTCGACCCGACGAAGCAGCTTGCCGAAATTGGTTCGTGCGTCTAGGGCAGTGACAACGATTCCATCGTTCATAAACTCTCCATTTCGATTTATTAAACTGTATAGTTCGGCGCGGGCGGATGTCAACAATACTTGACGCTAACAGACACTATTGGGACACATACGAAAGGTCATTCCCTGGCATGTCTGCGAGGAGATTCCAGTGTCTTGCGGTGGGTGAGCGATGTTCTCGCAGCTTTGCTCTCTCAGCTTGGGTCAAGGCCCTGCGCCAACGATGAGGACGTCAGTGTCGCGAATCACCGATGCATTCATCGTCTAAACTCATTTCCAAACCCAGAGCTGGATATTGAAGAACTGAGGTTCAGCACCCTGCTAGCTTAGCCTAGTCTTGGCTGGCGACGTGAATTTAGCCGCAATTGTGGGAGCCTGCACCGCTGAAGACGAGCCCCCTGCAAGGCACTCGTAATCTCAAACACGCCGCTCGAGTTTAAGCCTCCCCGAACCTACTCCGTTTGGCAATTTTCGAGCATCTTAAAACAGGCGAGAACGGGGGCATGCCAAGCCGTGATTTACGAGGCAGAAAGTACTACAACACCTAGGCCAAGACTCTGGTTGCCAATTCTCGTGTGCCTGGCGACAGTCGTTTCATCGTCGCTGGTGCCGTCTGCCACCGCTGAAACCAAGTCTCCCGATCTGAACCTGATACTGCAACGCCTGGAGGACGTCCAACACCAGGACCCCGCTCAATCTCGGCCTTATGAGGTGACGCGAGAATACAAAGTATTCCGCGGCGACGATAAGCAACCCACTTCTGAGGTCATGGCGCAGATCAATTTCGTCCCTCCCGACATGAAGACATACAAGATTACTCAGGCGCTAGGGAACTCAAGGGGAGAAAAAATCGTTCGCGAGCTGTTAGATCGGGAAACCGAGTCGGCGAAGAAAGGACCGGGTAGCGAGATCAGTCGGAAGAACTATGACTTCGTTTTTCTTAGGCAAGAGAACTTCGGTGTCGTTCCGGAGTACGTTTTGCGGATCGTCCCCAAGCGGAAGGATAAATACCTTTTACGCGGGCAGATCTGGGTAGATGCGAGCACTTTCCGTATCCGCCGGATTGAGGGCGTACCAGCCAAAGGCCCCTCCCTTTGGATCAAGGACATTCATATCACGCTGCAATACGCGGAACTGAGTGGTATGTGGGTGCCCATTTCCTTCGACGCTATCGCAACAGTCCGCTTATTAGGGCAGTACACGCTTGCCGGTCTCAATATCCCAGACCCCGCTCCCTTGTCGACTGTGCCGAACCCCGAGCCTTAAAAGGGTCGATTACAAGGATCAACAGGAAAAATGAACGGGAAGCTCCTTCGTGCGGGTGCAGCAGCAGCTCTGGGAGGAATGTACAGGACATCGAGCGACTGTCCGCTGCTCGAATTGTCGTAACATCGCACTTTCACAGTCCCGCCCTGCCAGTCGTTCCTCCGAATGGACTATTGTTCATCCTAAATTCCTTGTGCGGATGCTTCGAGCGCAACGACGATTTCATGCAAGGTTTGAAGATTGTCCACAAGGTCGAGTGACTGCAACTTCAGAGAGTGGAGTATGTGCGTCAGCGCTTCCGGCGCGACACCTTCCAGCGCCGCGTCCAATCTGCGGAAACCCCGTTCCGCAGCTTGCATGTGCGCCAGCACTTTCTGCTGCAGTGCCGCATCTTGAATGTCTCGAGGATTCCAGACCTTGGCGGTCCGCTTTAACAGTCCGCGGTACATTCGCTTTCCCAGCGGTTCGGCCAGGGCCTCGATCTGTAGGATGAGCGAACTCGGTGCTGCTGGGCAACGATCGCTCCCGGGTTCGGCGCTCGATCGAGGACCACGTACCGGTGAATCCGCCTTTTGCTGTGGCCGCAAGCCTTGCCTCCAGCCCTCAGGAGTCGCCCACTCAGGTAGGGCTGGAACTGTCTTCGGCCGCTTGCGCTCATCCAGGTCCACCCACGTCCCAGCGTAGTAATAAAGATAGCGGCCCAGCCCAAAACATGTGCAAGCACGCTTGAACGACTGTGCTTCGGCGCTTGTGACGGCGTTCGAGTCATCGGCCCATTCCTCGCCGGTTGCCGAATGCAAGCCCAGACCGAAGATCATCAGCTCACAGGTGACGAACACTTTCGCGACCGTCTTCTGGTCGTTGCTTCGCTCGAAGTTGGCGCTGGTATGCACAACATATTTTCGCGTCCAGCCGGCAGGGCTGAACAACCAATTAAGCCGATCGGTGTACGCCCGCTGATCCGCATAAGGAACCACCTGGCCGCGTAGTTTCCCCGCCTTGGTGGTGTTGGTGACCCGCCATTCGATGACGCTTGGATCGAGAGGCACTTCGAGCGCCGCAGTCAGTTTCTTGATCTGCTCGGGAGAGAGTCGCGGACTGGGTGGCAAGTTCGCAGCAGCAGGCGGCACAAACGTGTTCGCGGGGTGTCCGTCTGCACCGTTCGTTGCAGAGTCATTCGCACGGCCATTTGGCTTGCTCATGGGAATTCTCCTTCAATTGACTACTGGCGAGGGCAGAGGCAGGCCGAAGTGCAAGATTCGAAGAGGGGACACAAGCCCACGTCTGCATCAGAAGGGGATCTCTGAGTCTACGATTTTGCTGGGCCCGGCTTCGCCAGATTCGGTCTCTTCTGCGTTGTGGGTTGCAGACGGTTTGCAGCCGTTCCTGTCGTCTCGCGATCCCAGGAGCACCAGGTCCCGGGCCACAATCTCGGTCCGGTACTTCTTCTCGCCGCTGTGACGATCTTCCCAGTTGGAGGTTTGTATCTTTCCTTCGACATAGACCTTCGCGCCCTTGGACACAAACTCCCCAACGATTTCGGCGAGCCGCTGCCAGGCGACGATGGTGTGCCATTCAGTGCGTTCCTGGAATTCACCGTTCTTATCCTTATAACGCTCATTGGTGGCTAGGCTGAACTTTCCAACCGGGATACCGCTCGGTGTGTACCTTACTTCTGGATCCTGGCCGACGTTTCCGACGAGGATGACTTTGTTTACGCTCTTCGGCATTTCTCTGCCTCCGATCTAAAGGCATTTGCAAAAACGAGAGAATCTCGTTCGATGACATCAGATTATCCCGCGAGTGATTGGCGTTGATCGGCCCTTCGTCGGGTCGGGATTTCGCATCTCCAGCGATTTCCACCGTCAATCACTCGCGCGACAATCTCCCAGGCGCAAACTCGCGCGCCGCTTGGAGTTTTTCTAATGTTTCGTTTTGGAAGAAGGAGGTGAACTGCACGGCCGCACTTAGGAATCGGTCGTTGAGCCTTTGAGAGCTAGGAGTGACTCAATGTTTTCACGGCTCCGCTGATCTCCGAAATAACAAAGGCCGACCAGGTCCTCGCCGGCCTCGGCGACCAGCCGAGCTAGTTGCTCAACACTGATCGAATGGACCGGACCGGATGGCCCAGCTCGGAGGCTCAAGCGTGCACCGGCTTCGCAGGGATCGTTCGGAAATTCGATGTCACTGTGATGTTTCCGGCGTCCCAGTTCCAGAAGGAAACAGGGAACCACCACATTTGAGATCTGTACGATTTCCTCCACACTTACCTTTTCAACCGGGATCCCTCTTAGCCTGGCAAAGACTTCAGAGATCAGACGAGCCCTGGTGCGCTCGCCCCACGAGTCCGGCTGCAGCGCGAGCTCGAGGATCTGATCATGCAGCGGGGCCAGGAATTGGGCGAAACCCACCTGCCGCTGGTCCTCGATGAAATCCGTAGCGCTGTCCAGCAGGTGCTCACATTGTGCAAAGACGCGCGCCGCCTCTTCCGGTCCGATACGGGGGATTTTCTGTTTTTTCGATCCGCGATTTCCGGATGTGGTATCAGGCATGTTGGTCCCTCTTCCCAGCGTCCTGGCGTTCCAGGTTGTGCGGCTACGAGAGCTGCCCGATCTGTGGACGGCACATTATAGGACAACAGATTTGTGGATTTCTTGGACTGCGCGATCCAAACAACGCCATCGCGAAACGTACGCTAATGGCGCTGAAAAGAATTCGTCGCATCTCCGCCCCAGCAGCCTTCCCAGTACATCGGAATCGCGAGCGGCGTCCACAGGGTCACGGCTCAGCGACGACTGCAGCGCCCTCTTAAGCCAAATAGGAGGCGGCCGGGTCGGCAAGCACTTCATCAATGCCATGCAGATCGTCCGCCTGAGGGCGCTCGCTCATCCAATACTCCTCGCATAGAATCTGCCTCAGCTACGGCCGCGCTTGTTTCGCCTTGCGCGACGATGTCAGCTGAGGTTGGACCTTCCGCGTGCTCGACGTCGATCGGCTGAGGCCCGAGCAGATGACAGTGACGGCACCCCAGGCAACACACCGCCGCCGTAATTCGCGTGACGGCAGGTCGCAGTTCCTGCGGCAACGCCACGCTTTCCCCAGCCCTGGTGTAGAAAACGGGCGAGACAGTCCCGCGGAACGCGACGTCCTTTCCCCAAAGCTCCATCTCCAGGCCACCTCGTCGTCCATAAAGCAGGATTGAACTCTCTAACCGTGGCCTCGAATTATTCGGCGAGTTCGCCAAGAAATGCCGCGTAACGAGCAGATCGTAGGTTCGCGCTATCCGCAGCATTTGTACTCGAACCAGCACTGGTGCTACCACGATCGCGTGCACGCCGTTCACTCCGATACTGTCCACACGCTGAAGCCAAGCCAACGCCTCGCCGCGTTCACTAACGAAACTCGAATACGCTCCAAAATCCGCCACAGCCCCGCCGGATTCCACTCCACGAACCACGTACTTCTTGGCCAGATTCTGGTGCTCAACTGACACCCTGGGTTGGCAGTAAATGCCGGCATCTCGTAGACGCTCCAGCACGACTTGCGGCAGCCGCAGCCCCTGCCTCGCCAAAACCTCCGCTCCTTGCCCGTTATTGTGCGTCGCTGATTGAGAATGCATTTTCAACCTGCCTTCTGACTCGAATCGGGTGACCCAGCGCAGCACGTATCATTTCCTTCGGACATCCTGCCCAACACTTGTACTTGCGCGGATCTGCAACTGAGATTGCCAGGTTATCTCCACCGCGGTCGCGGCCCTGCTCCGCGCACGATGGGCATTGGGTCCAGTAATTTCCCGACCGCTTGCGTCTGGGTCGAACATGGTCCAGAATGCGAAACTCCCGGCGCGCGGGGTCGTAAGGAGGCAACTCAATCTTTGGTTTGGGCCGGAATTCCTCCGGCATTTCGAGGCCGGTGATGAATCGCACCATCTCGGGTTCCGTGATCTTTCGCAGGCGCTCCAAGTACTCGAGTTGGGCCTCAAGATCGTAGTCGGCACCGTAGAACCAGTACCGCCTTACGGTGGCTCGATGGACTCCTAGCGGTCCCCGGATAGCATTACCAAATTCGTCTGGCCCGAGTTGATCTTGGCGGGGAAATACCTCGATTCCTTCTGCCAGACCTGAGCCCCCTTTTACCGGCACCTTAAGGCGAAGGGCGAGATTGTAGATGTAGATGCGGCAGTGTCGCGCCAGCAGTGGCTTGTCGGCAAAGATCCAGAGGTGTGCGCCACGGCGAGACTTTTCCAGTGCTGCCTCAACCCCATCCTGCCGCAGCTCCCATTGCAACTTGAGCAAATCTTCCAAGGCATTCTCATAATCGGCATCAATTGCCACCCACTTGGAGCGTTGTGTCCTTGGGTTCAGAGCATAGAGACCGATTGTGATCTGCCCGTTCAGGTGCTCGCGGACGGTCTCAGGCGACAGTCGTCGGTCGTTTCGCTGGCGGTAATAGTAGTGTTTGCCGTTTCCGTTTGGCTTGTGCGACTGCAGGGTATAGGCCAAGCGATTCACGAACAAATCGAAGTATCGTCCTGCCATTTCCCTCGTCGCCTGGCCTATGCCATTCATACAGTCGTCTCCCTCACGCCGTTGCAGTGTTGCCCGTCGTAGCTCGAAGAAATGCCGGGCGTGCAGTGCTCGAAACAAGGTCGTACTCGGCGACAAGTTGATCAAATTCCGCGGCGGTCAGGGTGTCATCCCGTCCGTCAACGAAGTCGACAAAGAAGAAGATGCGGCGCTCTCGGTCGTACAGGTAGATAGCACCGGAGGCAGGCTGGTCCGGCACCGCTTGCAAGAGCAAAATACCTCTTGGCATTTCGATCCACCGTGCCGCTATGGCCTCGCCTACGTTAAGGAAAACCTTGACGACGTGCTCGACGTTCGCATCCTTGTGCAATCCGATATCGTCGGTCGTAAACAGAGGTGTGAAACTGACTGCTCCTCGACTCTGGTGCATGATGAACTCCTTTCTGTCGGTTGTTTGCTTGGGATTACGTACGAAAGTGCGCCCAGAGTGGCTGAAGACTTCCGCAACAATTGGGCAACTGACGTCGTGCCCATCTTCGTAACGTGCTGCGGCGGCGTGCGACTTTCCGGACGCCCGTGTCCAACCCGATCAGACTCCGAAAGGGTCGGACATGTAAGGGAACGGTGCGTGATGGAACGGCTAACGCGCGCACCGCTAAAACCTTGATCTACACTCTTGGTTCCCGACAAGACGCAGATGCAAGCGCCATTGTTTTCGCGAACCATCCGACGGGGACTACTCGATACTCTGGCAAACATCTGCGCAACTGCATTGGGATCTACACATGGTTCACCCTGAGCCAGGATCAAGGACCGTGCCGACAAGGAATGTCTTTCGGTAGGCTCTAACAATAACTTTATGACTGTAGTTACACCTGTTCGCCGAAGACCGGTTAATGCCAAGAACCCTGCGGACCTGTGTGGCCCGAGGCAACTGCGCGTATGACTCGAAGGTTTGTGAATACTCTTCGGATCCTGAAACCCAAACACGTCGCGGTGGCAGCAGAACTTCACAGCAGCGACGACTGTGAATATGCGAGCCCGATCAAGGTCCTCAGACGAACCCAAATACGAACACCCAACACAGACGAAATTCAAGGGGGAGTCAGAACGCAAATTACTGACCGGTGGCATGTTACAAGGCCTCCAAAAGCGGCATCTTCGCGCCAATCACGCGGCGAGAACGCCGCGAGAAGCAACCAATGAGCAGGCAAAGAGGCGTCATTAGAAAGGAAGTCGTCATGGGAGCAGGTCGCTGAATCTCACTCCCGAGGTGTTGCGTCCCGTGATGACGGTGGTATCCAGTAGCATTTGTGCGAAGTCTCGCGCGTTGGCAAATGCCAAATTCATGTTTACCGACTCGAACTCGTGCACGAGATGGACTAGGATTTCAACGCCAGAGGTCAGGTACAGGATGCACGCGACCTGGCGCTCGCACTCGAGAGCTCTCCTCACGCGCTCATACTGCTTGGAACTCTTCAAACTGCGTTCGTATTCAAGGGCAAAGCATGCTCTTCTCTCCCCGATCCACACGTCAACGATGGCGTCGTAATCCTTTTGATAAGGCGAGCGTGAAATAGTATTGAAGGATGCGACTTCGACCTCCGAGTGCCACTCTGCAAGCACGTTCTGGTGCGCCAGTGCCAGCTGAATGGCATTCAATTCGAGTGAATGAAAGACTTGTGCAGGGTGTGGAAGATGTTCGGTATTCGAGTGCAGGACTGTGGTGAACTGGCCATGGTGTTCCAGCAGGGCTAGCCCCTCCTTGCTAATCCGGTAGACAACCGATCCCGCGCCAAATACACCCTCGCAGACGGAGAGATGACCTGATCGGACCAGTCGTCGTGTGCGCCAGTTGAAACTGCTCCGACAACGATCAAAGCCTCCAACTTCCATGAACTCAAACAGCTGGTTATGACTCACGAAGCGCGAATTGCGAGCCTGCCGCAGCAACGGAATGTCGCGTTCGGGGCTGATGACGAGGCTGTTCTTGGCGTAGCGCATAACGGATAGTATTCAGTCGGGCATCTGTTCTTCGAGCAGTTCGAGTGACGCGCAGTGGGGCACATCAATCGCCACTTTGAGTTGCCAAATTCCCAGCGAACTTCTTACACAATCACGCGGCTTCATGAGCAAGATCGCCTCCTGTTTGTCGCCGAGACAGCTCACCGCGATTGGCATTACCGACTCGGATTTCCAGCCAGACCCATGGAAGTTGAATGGGCCGCAATGGTCACTGGAAACGGCAATGAGGTAGAAGTCGGGCGGCACGCATGGTGCGGCTTTCCGCACAAATAGCAGCCGGTTGCCGCCGCATGCAAAAGCAAGATCCGTGCACTCAAACGTGTTACCCACAGACCGGCTCGGAAATTGGGGATTAAAGTCACCAACGCCGTTGAACCGGATCAAACCAGGAAGGATCCAATGCCGCCTGACTTTGCTTCCGCAGAGCACACCTGCGGAGTTGAAGTAGGCGGCATGCCTGGTGTAACGGTAGCGGTCGTGAGGATCACGACCGAACCGCGCCCACCAACTACTGCCGAATCCCAGGATCTTTACCAACATCATTGAGGTACTCCACGAGCGCTCGGTTGATGTCTATCAGAGCTCGAATGCGCTCCGTTGTTGTCAGTCTCGAAAGTCCTGCAACTTGTTCCACGATTTCGAGTGGAATGTCTATCTTTTGCAAAGAAAAGTACTGGCACAGGTCGGCCAATCGCGTGCTTTCTTGTGCCAGCTGCTTCTGGGCCGGGGGCAAGGCATCGAGGCGCTGTTCGTATTCATTGCGGTCTTCGATTGGACCTAGCGCACCGCCCGGTTCAAACTTGTTCAGAGCGCCTTCCGTGTTCCTGGGCGGGTCCCTTTTGTCATCTTTCAACATGTTTTCGAACTCCTCACTGATTCCGATCATGTAGGCGCTACTCGCCTTTTAGACTGCGGTTTCGCTCTTGTTCTGCCTGAAGCCTGCGCCCCGTTTCGTTCAACTGGTGGCGCAAATGCTTTTCCAGTTCATGAGAACGCCCAAGCTGTTGCTCCAACACATTGACCTTAGTAACCAGTTCGACCTCGGGCTTGAACAATGCGATTTGGCCCCCGGGATTGGACGCTGCCGTGGCGACCGCCGGACGGTCTACTGCTGTTTTCGCACCATCACCCTTGGGTGCTGGTGTGGTATTCACTTGAATACTTGCTTTGTGACTTCGTGTCGGCCGAAAGGGAGTTCTATCCCCCTCCGCTGGAAGCGGTTGAGACTGCAGGCTGGACTGTTTCAAAGCAGCGAAGGACTCTGTCAAGGCACGATTTCTTTTTGTAGCCTCCTCAACCTGAGCGTTGGCCCGCGCAAGGGACTGTTCCAATTGCCCGAGCATCTCGGCGGCGGTCCACTCTCGTCTAACTTGAACTCTGTTCTGAAAAACGATGATGACGAACAGACAGCCGAGGAGGCCTAAGGCGGTTAGGTTTGACCAGAAGTAGCCAATCTTGACGGTTTCTTCGAGCAGGATGGTGCGGCCTTCATCGAGACACTGTCCATAGTCCATGCCCCAGGGATTGATACGCTTGAGCATGAAATCGATGAAGGTATCTTTTGGTTTTGAGGACGCCTGACGTGCGGCTGGGTCAAAGCTGGAGTGGCCCGATTGCGCAGCCAGGAAAGGCGACAAAAGCGCAATAAAGAGCGCGACTGTCCCGACCCGGGATGTACGCCTCACATCCATGTTAACCGTCCGGTACGCACGGCAAGATGGCTGTTCCGCTGCGCAAGATCAGGATTCTTGAAACGCAGATTGGCCCCGTCGAGATGTGAAGGCGAGTAGAGCCGGGGATAGATTGCTGGCTCAAGCCCCGGAAAGCGGTAGTTGCTTGGTGCGCGCACATGCAGATGAGAGTGCAAAGTTCCTTGCAGTCGGTCGGTCATCAGGATTTCCATCTGTCCGACCGGCAAATTCTTGATGTGCTCGTCCTGGGCGCGAGTCTCTTTGATGTCCGTCTCGCTGCCGAAACCGATGGGCTCGTATTTATCTTCAAAGACACCGGTGCGCTGGACGGTCAGGGTGCGCCGTTTCTGGCGCACGCGGGCTGACGCCTTCAGAAAATACTGCGCCGTCTCCTCGTCACGGGTGTGCAAGAGCATGGTAGTGTTGGGCGCCGAAGAGACGTCGTCCTTGAAGCCGCGGCCCACCTTCAATAGCTGTGGCAGGGATTGGAGCGCGAAGAGAAATGCCGTGTTCGTGCCGCGGGCGGTTTGCAGGATCTGGGCAAAATTGGAGTAAGCAAATGGCGCGAATTCGTCGAGGATGACGCTGACCATGGGCCGATTCTCGCGACGGCGCGCCTGCGCATTCTCGTACCGCTTGCCGAGAATCAATTGCAGGTTCTGGAGCAACATGCGCCCCAGCGCAGTGACGGCCTTTGAGTTTTTGTTGGTATTTAGGGAGACGAACAGAATCAACTCTTTGTCGATCACCTCATCAAGAGAGAGCAGGTCATCATAGGCGCCGGTGATGAGGGAGAGGTCATCCCCAAGGAATGTCATCAGTTCGTTCAAAAGGCCCTGGATCTTGGGCACTCGTTCCCGGTCTTGGAACGATTGTTGGAGGTTCCGGACCGACATCTCCAAATTCAAGCGCCGCTGATGGTTCACTCCAACGTCTGCTTCGAGAGACGAGCGCGCGATCCCAATCTGTTCCTTCAGAATCTGCGGGTCTAGCGCCAGGACCAGCACGTCATAGATGTTGAAGCGCTTGCCCGTGTGGGCGAGCACGCGGACAAGGTCACTCAGATAGGTGGCCTGATGACCGTGGAAGAAGTCCTCCTTTAGGTCGAAAGATTCGAAGATGAAATTGGCGTGTTCCTGGTAGAGCCCGTGTTCGCTAAAGAATGGGTTATAACGCGCGGAAATGTCAGGTCGGGAGGGATCGAGGATCCGCAGCTGGTGCATACGGCCGGCAGTTTCGATCGCCGGGAGAAGGTCAGAAAGAAACTCTTTGTCGGCCTTACCGTCGAAAATCAGCATCGGGATGCGGTGGTGGTCACCCGGCGGACCGACAACCCGGAACACATCCTGGGTAATGATGTTCTTAAGCAAAGTGGTCTTGCCCGAGCCGGTAGCCCCGAACACGATCGACTGCATCACGCGGGTCGCGTCGGACCAGAACCACGGCTCGCGGTGGACGTTGTAACCGAGCACGATCGAGTTCTGGTTGTACGCCGCCGCGACTGCCTTCCGATCTTTGGCTTGGCTGACAAATAAAGGAGGGTGAGGCCAGTTTTCTTCGCGTCTTCGGCGCAAAGTGACGAAATACCAGGTGAGTAAAGCGGCAGATACTAAGCCGTACAGCGCGTACAAAGATAGCTCGATGAGCTGAGCGGGACGAATATGAAAGCGGGTCCCAAGGATGTAGTAGCCGGCCGCCAGCACGATGACAGCGACAACTGCAAGAACAAAGGCAAGACTCTCTTCCTGGTTGTAGTGATAAGCGCGGCGTCCGAGGCGATACTCGTTGGTGTAAGTCATAGCTGAACCAAACTGAAAAACAGAAAGGTGCCTCCTGCTACTAGGGCCATCGCTGCCAGCAGAACTAGGATCGGGTGGACACTGAGTTTTCCCCCGTCCGTCTTCGGCTTAATGGGATCTTCGATCCAGCGCTGCAACGCGTCTACAAGCCGTTCCTCTTGATCCTTTGCATGGCAGTTGCGCACACGCGCGACGGTGGCGATTTGTTCCTGATGCTTCATGGCTAGAGCACGAACGCTGCCTTCACACCCTCGCCAAATACCAGTTGAACGACTGCCGGAGATTTCAGATCTTTCCGAATGGAAACCACCCCCTGTGTCGTTTCGCCAGGATGAAGATTGTCGAGCTCAGCTTCGGCGTGAGCGACGGGCAGCGCCAGCTCCTGCGTATCGCCCAGCTCTTCGATAATGGCTCGGTCCAGCTGAGTATGCGCGAGACTTGCCAGCGAAATGGGCGAGTCGTCGATCTGTAGCTGGTACGCCTGTGGCATATTTGCGTGATAGGAGAGGCCGCTGTTGTTCTCGATCGTGTAATGGACATAAACCGAATTGCGCGTGCGAAATACTTGTTCTACGCGCACGCTCACCTGACCCTTCGCTTTGTGCGTATTTCTTTGTTTGATCTCCTGAGCCCCTAAGAGCGCACGTGTAAGCACGACGTCGGCAAACTGATCTGTATCAGTCTCCACGACGGGCTTTGGAGTTGGAGCCGGAGCCGGTTGGGCGGTATCAATCGCAAAACTCATGTCCTTTACCTCTTGCGTGATTTCAAGTTCGTAAGCAAAGCGCCGCGAAGCTGTCCAAACAAATAGATCCGTAGCCGCTCCCGACTTGATTGGCTTGACGAAGACCTTGTTCGCCTCCCGCTCAATCTGGAAATCCGAACTGCCAGCAGCCGCCATCGTGACCGGCTCATGAAATTCGAGAACCGTCAGGTGGTTCAGGGCGGTCGCTACGTGGACCACGGCGTTCGGGCTGGGAGTGCCGGACTGTTGGGACAATGCAGCGATCGCACAAAGGCCATATATAAGGAGGAGCGAAACAGTTCTTCTCATAATTCCTGCTTAATGCCCTGAGCGGAATCCAGAAGGATTCCGCTCAAAGCGGTTCGTGCCTCACATGACCCAGGACGCATCATTCGCATCCTCATCGCTGAAAGCACCGGGATTAAATTCCATGGCTTCATCGACTATGGCGGCAGGGATGGCACCTTCCGCTGTCTCTGATTCAGCGCAAGATTCGGTTGATGTCTCCAACTTGGGCTGCTCGGGTTTGTCGTCATCAAGGAGGATGTTCCCGTCCCTGTACTTGAACAGGAACGTGTGTTTCTGACCTCCTCCTTTAAGTGGATCCACCAGGAAAGTTCGACCGAACGAGTCAGTACGAACGAGTCCGTCGTAGAGCCTTGGAACGTGCACCCGGACAGGCTTGCCGCCCGTTCGCTCCGCCAGCTTCAGGATCAACTCTTGCGGAAAAGCAAGAAAGAGAATCGAGCCGCTGGAGCGTTGGCCGGTACACACAATCCGGTTTAGCGCCTGCAGCCAGCCCATACGATTCTCCGCCTTGTTCTGTGCCCAGATCCGGATGAAAGCGAGAACCGCCTTCATCTCGTACCTGCCTCGTTCTTCGTCACCGCGGCATGCGCCGTATGCCTGGTTCATGGCAAACAGCTTCTGCCTGCGCAGCGCCTTGTCGGAACTCTGCCGTATCGTTTCCCATTCGGCCTTTGCCTTCTCCAGTTGTTCTTTGAGTTGCTCTCTTCTTGCTGCGATCTTGCCGACCATCGCGGCGTATACCCGATTGACGAAACGGCAATCTTCGAGCATCTCGCGGCTGACCTGTTCGCCCACCACGAGCGCCTTGAATGCCTCAATCGGAGCCTTGTTGATCAGCAAGTCTTCAATCTGCTTGCGAACATGGTTGTAGAGGTGGCCGACACGATCGGTCTTCTCCACCTCCAGATGGAGTGGTAAATCAGAGCACCGGCGCTCGTTCTTGTAACGAAGCCAGGGCGCCTGACGTACCTGCTGGCGTATTTCGGCGACCAGTTTGAGATCGGGTTGGACTTGCCACTTGAGGCTGTCGAGGGCGTTCTGGAGCTCTTTGGCCAATTGCGCAGCCAGTTCTTCCTGGCCCACTGCGCGGCAGGAGGTCATCAAATCGGTGATCGAGCCGATATGATTTCCTCTGGCCTTCATAGCCACGTGCTCCAGATTGAACCAAGGGTCTTTAGCCTTGTTGGCCTTGTTCTTCCCCTGTTGCTGTCCAAGACCTCGGGAAAACCGGTCCTTTACAAACCGCGGGAACCGATCTTCTTCAACCACGCAAATCCAGTCGAAATCGAAGTCGCCGCCATTCTTCTTTGCGGTCTCCGAATGGAGTACATACGTGCCCTCCAGTCGAAGCTGCCGTTGGACCAACTCGCGAATTTCCGAATCGGTGAGGGTGCAGTTTCTCCGGCAAAGATCAGTGTTGAGTTGGGCTACGATCTCTTCGTCCGAGAGATTTCCAAACGGGAGGAGATCGTCAACCATGCGTATCGGATAACGGACGCACAGGCCGTGTTTCGAAGCCAGCGGAACGATGGCTTTGTGCTCTGGAATCCAGTCGGACCCCGAGACCACTTGGCCGTCCTTCAGGAAGAGATACCCGTCATCCATCAAAGCAAATGCAGGAAGACGGAAGCCTCCGCCGGTCGCTGCCTTGAACGCCCAGCGCGCCAGCAGTTTGTTGAGTTGGTTGTTGACGTAAGGATGACGGACGATTTCGCCGCTGGCGTCGGCCAGAAGCAGCCCTTCAACGACCCGGAATTCTTCGTTGTCCGGCTCAACTCCATCCGGCAAAGACTTGTCCGGATGATGGCCGAGGATTTCGAGCAAATCCTCGTAACGGCCTTGGCCTACGGCCTCACTCAGCTTAGCCACCTGCTTCATCGCCTGTGGTAAAACCTCTAGCTGAATTGAGTCTTCAGGAGCATGTTCTACGAGCGTGTAACTGGACTCAAACTCGAGCTGGCGGGAGACTTCGCGGATGCCTACCACGACATCGCCGCGAAATCTTCTGCCCGGCCCGAAGATCGAATACATTACCGCTGGTATCTTCAGCCCTGGTTTGACCGCGCTTTCCGGCAGCACAAAATCCACCTCGAGCGCGTCGGCAACATCATCCTCCATGATTTTGAATGCGCCTTTCGCCTGCGTGTCGGCGAAGGCCATGCGGAACTGATAGAAGCGCCCTTCGGCAAGACGTTTTCCGGCAATTTCCCGTTTCGCGTCTTCGAGAAGGAGCGATCGCTGCTTCTCGTCCAGATCTTCGTCGAGTGCGCCTGCATGGCGCTCGCGACGAAGCCTTTCGATCTGGTACGAGAGAATTTCGTCATCATGCTTTTGTTGGAGATGCCGGAACACTGATCGCCTGATCCAGCCCCGGCAGTCATTGGTTCCAAGCCTCCTGTCGGGTACAACGAGCACTCGGGACTCTGGTTCCTCCATCATCACCTTGCAGGGTGAAACGAGGATCCCGAAGTAAACAATTGCCGCCTGCGGCCAGTGCTGGAACCGCTCGGCAATCGCCCGGCTGTGCTCCCGATCCACAAAGTAAAACTTGCCCTTCTTTGCGGAACCGCTTGCCCCGACTAGTTTGTAGTGAACCCCGTTCCAAACGAGCCGGGCCAGAGCGTTCTCGACCTGTGCTTCTTCGTAATCGTCGAGAGGCTCGGTCGGCACGTTTACGCTGGCCACCTTGATTCCGGGATAGAGCACGCTGAGCAGCGTGTTCTTGAGTGGCTCAAGATCGTGCAATCGTGGCGCTACTCGCCCGTTGCGGTCGATCTCGAGGTTCTGGAGTTGGTCGGCCGGGATTCTGTAATTGTTCGTCGTCGTATTCTTCGTCATTTTTGTTCTCCTTAACTATTTGTTTTCCTGGGTGACCAGGATCGAGTTAAGGAGTTTGCGTGACCGCAAGCTCGGCACTCCCGCCTGGCCTCCCGTTTCGGGTTCGCTTGGCCAGGCTTCAAGTGCGAGAAGCTCCGGTCAGCACATTTCCCCGCATCAAGCCGCGGGGTGCTCAAAGGACCAAAATCAACGTCTTGGTCACCTGAGAACTGCTCGTGCTGATCTCATCGAACTAGTACTAAATCGTCTTCTGGGCGACAGCCTGTTTCACGATCACAGGACTGCCGCCATTCACCTCCGGAACTGCTTTCCATGCCGTCAGTGTGTAGAACGGCTGGCCCGTCCTGAATGCCTCGATCAATGCCTCTCCCTCGCTCGCCATTTCCTGGCCGAGTTCCGGCTTTGCCGGAGACGATCCGGGCTTAACTAGAAAATAGCGAAGGTTGGTGTCATTGCCATTCCGGCGCCTTCGCGGCGTGTTGGAACCGTCGGATCTTTCTGCAGCCGGCCGTTCCGTCGCCTCTGTAGCCCCTTTGCCTTCCATTTCAAAGCTCCTTTCACCAGATTTATCTGAGACCCAAGTCCGCCTGCTGCAGCACCCAGTCACGCTTCTCGCCTTCAATTGCTCGTTCCCAGTACTCGCCAATCAGCAACCCGCTGGGGTTTTCCTCCGATCGCTTCTCGACGAGCAGTCTTACGTGAAATTCGCTCACCACCTTGTCAATGGTTTCGTTGTGTTGGTGAATGTGATGAACTTCTTTAACCCCAAACGCCGTGTAGGTCAGCGGATCGTCCTTGGCAGCCTCGAGGGAGCGCATCTGAAATTCCGAAGTCGTCTGATCGTCTTCGATCTTTCCAATGAAGTCATCTTTCTGCATGCCGGCGTAGGCCGTACGCCGCAGGTTGGCAGTCATCATGTTCAAACTGTCCGCCCAGTTGCGGCTCACATTCGTCGGCGAAAAATTCAGGTAGCGTTCGAGGAACAGGCGCACGAATGCGCGTTTCTCAAACTCGGTCGGCTCCGATCCCGGGCCTTGCGTCACAGAAATGACCGGTTTTCCGACTCCCAGAACCGCTGCCTGGCCGTTCTCATCCACACGAATGACAGTGGGAGGCTGCAGGCGAACATAGACGGCGAAGGCCAGGGCCAACATCGTTATTGGAATGCATAGGAAGGCCAGCACCATCGCCCGGTTGGCGTATGCTCGCAGGATGCCATCATGCTCGTAATAGCGGCTGTACCGGAGCTTTTCCGGCACATCGGTTTCTTTAGACGAGTTTTTCTTTTTCAACCACATGTTCGTGTGTCCCAGTAGTTCTCAAAACAATCAGTGGTGCCGGCCAAACAAACGGCCGAAGAACCTTCCGATATAGAAAAAGATCAGGGTCGTGATGCTGTATGGCCGGAACTTCGTGCCTTGCGGCTCCCAGATCGGTGGCTGCCTCCACATAGAAACCTCCTCGGCCAGAGCTAATTGTTCTCGGCATTGTTCCTTCCCGCGGCTCTTCCGAGCGCCCTCCCCACGTTAAAGCTGATGACTTGGGTCATTGAATGGGGTCGGTAACTGGACCCATGTCGACTACTGCTACCCGACATGGCAGCGGCAAGATCCCGCTTGTCGTTGTTGCTTGCATTAGATGCGGGCACTGCTGGGCTGCTGCTGCTGTTCATCGCGCTGGCAACTCCGGAGCGAATGAACTCGGGCATCGAGGGGGCAGGCGGTGGTGCTGACGACGCGAGGACAGTAGATGTGGACGAAGCACCCACACCACCCGACACTGTAGCGCCCGCGGACGCAGGACTCGCTCCTGCCGCAAATCCAGTGATTCCAGCAAGAGCGGCGCTGGCTGCAACCCCACCTGCCCTCACCAGCGCAAAGGCTGTCGACCCTACATCGCCCGAGATGATCCTTTTGGCAATGAAGGGAATTAGGGCGATGGCCAGGGCATAGAAGATACTGACGAGCCCGAGCATGACCGAATCCCCGGCCCCTTTCAGAAAGCCAAGAAATCCATTGCCCAGGATGTTGTTAACTTGGTTGACCTGGATTGCGGTGATGAGCGCGCCGAATACAGCGTAGAGAATGGCCCAGGCGTTCCAGATCATCACATTGACGGCATACGACTTCCCCAACTGGCCGACCCCGGAGATGGGAATGAGCGCGAGCACCAGCGGGCCAACCACGTAGAGCACTGCGCCAAATAGGGTATAGAAGAAGCAGAACACGATCATCGCCAGGGCATAAAGAAGATACGCAACCACAAGCAGAACCACCGTGATCGTGGCGGCCGCATCGCCCGTAATGATGTCCGTGAGCGTCAATGAAGGGTTGTTGGCGAACTGTTGCTGGAGTTGTCCCATCCAGCTCTGGAACATGTCGCCTGCGCCGGAACTGCTTCCGATAAAATTCGCCACCGTGTTGAACGAGCCGTTGACCCCGCGAAACACTGTCGCCCAGTTCGACACGATCATGGCAACAACCAGATACTTGACGGCCGTTCCCGCAAGGGCCTGCAAATCGCCGCCGCGAAACGCCGCCTGGTAGAGGCCGATCAGAAAACCGATCAGCAGGATCGCGAATGCGAAGTTTGTGACCGTCGAGATGATGGCTGTGCCGTCAATCCCTGCCAGCGCGGTATTCAACAGTTGCTGGAAATAAAACACAGTTACTGAACTCCCTGTTGCAGGATCTGGTTGCCTGTAGTTTGCAGCGTCGCCGTGTGAGAAGCGCTGAACTTCAGCTGACCGCTCGAGTTGGCCAACTCGATGGAGCGCACTCGCACCAATTCCGCCATAGCGGATTGCGTGTATGCGTTCGCGCGCACGAGCCATGCCGCGGTCTCAGCTTCCAAAATAGGGGAAGTGCCAGGCGCCGCAGTTTGCAATTGCTGATTGATCTGTTCCGCCGCCTGAAGTTCAAGATCGGCGAGGGCGTCGATTTCAACCGCTTTCTTCATCGCGGCTTGTGCTTCCGCATCGGTCA
>Ga0209166_10000724_pt1 | contig 32461 bp, 31 predicted proteins | sample Coa_R1_3_FD_187151 | JGI IMG/M metagenome (GOLD analysis project Ga0209166, IMG submission 187151) | Surface soil microbial communities from Centralia Pennsylvania, which are recovering from an underground coalmine fire - Coalmine... | ecosystem: Environmental > Terrestrial > Soil >...
TTTTCTCTCCTTCTTTTCTCTCCTTCTTTTCTCTCCTTCTTTTCTCTCCTTCTTTTCTCTCCTTCTTTTCTCTCCTTCTTTTCTCTCCTTCTTTTCTCTCCTTCTTTTCTCTCCTTCTTTTTTCTTATTTTTTTTCTTGTTCTTTTCTCTTCTTCTTCTCACTGCCGAGTCTTCCGACCCGTTCTTTTCTCTTCCGACCGGACCAATTCGACAATCCCCACGCACTCAGCGAAGAATTGCCCCGCTCTCCGTGCTCCGGCCTCGGTATCCTCTGAGTTGAATCGTCTGTGTTACTGCGGCTTGCTCGCTGGTTGCGCGCCGTTCGCGCTCGGCATCGTCAGCGGCTTGAACTCCGTCCATTTGATCACCACGCGCAGCGGCACATCGCCATCCTGAAAATGCAGCCGGTCGTCCGACCGCGAATAATTCGGAAACCAGTATTTCCCTTCCACGTTTTCCCGGTACGTCTCAAAATTCGCAAACGGCAGTTCCCGCGAATGAAAATCTCCCAGATCCGTCACAAATTTCCCGTAACTCTTCACAATCTCCAGATATTTCGCGTCCACCCACACAATCCCTTGAAACAGCGCGTTCGCGCGCTCCAAAAGCTTCGGCTTCACCTGAAACATGTAGCAATCCACTTCATCCACCAGCTCGCGCCCCACAAATGTAATGTTGTACTTTTCCACTTCCGTCAGCGCCAGCGGATAACTGGGAAGTTTCGAAATCGCGTTCACCTCTTCCGGCGAAAGCCTCACCGTCCGCAGCGTCGATTCGCCATCCGCTCGCACCCGCTCGTACACTCTTCCGTCGCTCGTCACCATCGGCGTCGCCGTCACGGAAAATTCTCCCATCGGATTTCCGTCCGTTCCGTACTCCGTCAGCTTGATCGTCTTCTTGTATCCGTACCGCCCGCGTACCCGCGCGTTCTCTTCTTCCTTCTCCGCAAACCGCTTGATCACCAGCGGCTGCGGCACATCCGGCGGCGCCTCTTCCGTCGGTTGCGTCGACGTCACTCGCCGCACATCGTGTTCCGGCGCCGGCGGTTTCTGCGGCCCTTCATTTTCCTGCCCACTCGCCGCTCCCGCCAAAATCCCGCCGCCGAGCGCAGCGCAAATCACCGCCGTCCGCGCCAGCAAAACTACGCCTCGCAAATCTCTCGCTCTCTTCATCTTCATTCAGATGCCATTCACGCAATAAACGCGGCCTCTCCGGTCCAGTTTATCGCACATCGCCCGGCCGTCGCCTCTCGCGTCCCGTGCGTCCCGGCTCCGCTCTTCTTCCTCGCCCGCCTCGCGCACCATCTCCTTGTAGTGGCGGGTCTTTAGACCCGTTCTTTTCTCCGTTCTTTTCTCCGTTCTTTTCTCCGTTCTTTTCTCCGTTCTTTTCTCCGTTCTTTCCTCCACAAGGCCGAAACCGAATTGGCGGATCGCCGTGCTCTATGCGCTTGCCTTCCCGCGGTTGTTTATCGTATGTCTTATCCGTCGTTCGGTTTCGTTCGCCTTACTGCGCCGCGTCGTTTCCATGCAGACCGAATCGGGTTCGACTCTTGCCATGACCGAAAAATTTCGCGATGACGCTTTAACGTTGGCCAGCTTGGGCGTTCTCGCCTTTGCCTTCGCGGATCAGACGCACGAAGCGCTCGGGCACGCGCTCGCCACTCTGCTTACGGGCGGCAAGCTCATCACTCTCACCACCTGTTTCGTGGATTCGCGGGCCGGCAGCGAGCGCTGGATTCCTGCCGCGGGCGGCCTCGCGAACCTCGCCGTGGGCCTCGTCGCACTGGCGCTCGTGCGCGTTTTTCCGGGGGCCTCGCCGCACCGCCGCTACTTCTTGGTGCTCGCCGCGGCATTCAACCTGTTTTTCGCGGCCGGTTATCCCGTGTACTCTGCCTTCGCTTTGTTCGGCGATTGGGCGGCTGTCATTTCCGGTCTCGCGCCCGCTTGGCTCTGGCGAACGCTTCTCGCCATCGTCGGCATCGCTGGTTATTACCTCTCCATGCGATTCCTCGCTCGCGCGATTCATTCCTTTGGCATCTCTTCCGATGGGCCGGCACGCGAACGGCTTCGCCGCATCACCCTGATTCCTTTTCTGTCCGCCTTCGGCCTCGCCTTCCTCGGCGGCCTGCCAAATCCCAGGGGTTGGGCGATGGTATTTAGCGCTGCCCTTCCGGCCGCCGCCGCTTCGTTCGGCCTCACGCAGCTCGACAATTTTCCCCGTGCTTCTCAACCGAATCCCGCAATTTCGCCCGCCGCGCCGATTACTCGGAACTTTCGTTGGATCGTCGCTGCCTGTCTTGTCGCCATCGTCTTTGTCGCAATTCTTGGCCCCGGCATTCGCTTCGCGCAGTAATCTGCCTCATTGGATAAGTGCGTCGCCTCCAAGCTTCCCCGCCACCGCCCTCTCCGCACCGTTCGCTTTCCGTCTTCCACCTGGGCGCGGCACTTCTCATTTTCGCCCGCCCTCTTCGCGTCTTCAACCGAGGCCGGGCCTCCCGCCCCTTTCAGAAGTTTGCGGCTTCCAGACAAACAGTGCGCACAACAAACCGCCCAACACGAGCGGCGGTATCAGCCGAGGGAATTCGCCGTGGAAGAGGTGCGTGGTAAAGGCTCCCAGCATCACTGCCGCCAGTATGACCGCAGCCCCGCGTCTGAACGAAGGTATGAGCAATCCGGCACCAGAAAGCATTTCCACACCTCCGATCGCGTACCTTGCCCAAGCCGGGTAACCCCAGTGAGAAAGCCGAATCGCCCAGTTAGCGCCCGACGCTCCCGCCAGTTTTGAAAATCCGGTAAGCACAAAAAATAACCCAACCACAATTGCAAGCGTCCAGATCCCCACAGTTCGTAGCATCCTCGTCCTCACGGTTGGCTCTCGAATTTATCGGTTCAACAAATCGCAGCGCTCCAGAATGAGCCGCTTCATCCCACCGCGATTCGCCTGTCGCGGTCAACTCAATCAACCTCATTTCGGCCTCTCAAAAACCTCTCTGCGCTATAATTTTCCTTCCAAACTGGTAGCCAGCGTGGAAACACATTTTCCGTGAGGGGCAACGGCGATGAAAGTGTTTGGCGATTTCGAATTTGACGAGCAGTCCACACAGCTTCGTCGCGCCGGAAGCCCGGTACCGATCAACGGCCAGTGTTTGGACCTCTTGGTTCTAATGCTCGACCGGCCCGGCCAAGTTATCGCGCGCGAAGAGATTCGCGCCGCCCTTTGGCCAGACAGTAATGTGGATTACGAACATAGCTTGGATGTGCTGGTGAACCGCCTGCGGATCGCTTTGGGAGATAGCGGTGAGCGTCCACGCTATATTCAAACGGTTCGCAAGAAGGGGTATCGGTTCGTCGAAGAAATTAAGAGTACGAGTAATCGTCACGGCATGATCGCCGCAAACAATCGCGCTCGCGCGATTGGACGATACGTGAGTGTTGCTCTCCTTGGCGCCCTTCTTGCGTTGCTATTCGCGCACTCGCGCTATCAAAAATTTGTTCCGTCCCCGCAAGCGGCAACGCCCGCGTCTCACAAATAGTGCTCACGCGTAGATGAAGTGAAGTGAATTGCCGTGAATCAGCAATTGCTACTGCACACGGATCTATCGCTGCGTCCAACTGCGCGCTCAGCTCTCGAAGATTTCATCGCCTCGATAGATAGCTCACGCTCACGCTGTGCTGAAGCGCGCCCGAAGCGCCGTGAAGGGTGAGCGTGTAGGTTCCCGGCGGGATCCGCGCCGAGCCGCCCGAAGCGGGGACCACCGATACCGTGACGGTCTGCTTTGCGGCGCCGCCAAGGGTTACCGAACCGGGCGAAACCGTGCAAATGGAATTCAAGGGCGCCCCGCTGCAACCCAGCGCAACCGTTTGCTTGAAGCCAGCGCGGGCGCTGACCGTCAGCGTGTAGTTCACGGCGACGGGTTTTGTGGAGCTCACCGACGCCGTGGGGGGCGTGGCGAGCAGCGTGAAGTCCGGTTTTCCGCCGGGAATGCTCAAGTAAGTGGAAATTGCGTTCGAGAACGGATTTACAAAGGCGACGTCGGGCAGATTGTCCTCGTTGAAGTCCGCCGCCACAATGCCCAACGGCTGTCCGGTGCCGCCATAGCTTCCTTTTTGTGAAAAGGTCCCGTCGCCATTTCCAGCCAGCATGGTCATCGTGCCTTCGCCAAAGGAGGTCACGGCAAGATCCGGGATTCCGTCGGCGTTGAAATCGGCGAGCGCGGCATGAGCGGACAGCCGCCCCGTTGAATAGAATGGAGCCTGAGGAACAAACGTGCCATCGCCATTTCCGGCAAGTACGATCACCCCGCCGACGGCGTTGCGATTTGCAACCACCGCCAGGTCCACCTTTCCGTCGCGATTGAAGTCGGCGGCGACCACATGAGAAGGCGTAAGCACCTGACCGATGCTCACTTCCGTGTGGGACTTAAATCCTCCATCGCCGAGGCCCAGCAAAATGGAGATTTTGCCGGTATCGCTGTTGGTCAAGGCCGTGGCGGAATCCGCGGTGATCAGGTCCAGATTTCCGTCGCCGGTCAGGTCTGCGGCCAAAATAGTCACAGGCGCAGGGCCGGTCGCATGGTCCACCTTCTGCCTGAATGTGCCGTCGCCCTTCCCCAATAAAATGGAGACGCTGTTATCGCCCACGTTGGCGACAGCCAGATCGGTGACTCCATCGTGATTAAAATCTCCGACGACGATCGCCGCGGGCAGGTTGCCGGTCGCGTAATCGGTCCTTGGACCGAAGCTACCGTCTCCATTGTTCAGCAGAATCGAAACCGTGCTGTCGCAGGAATTCACCACCGCCAAGTCGAGATGGCCGCGCCCGGTAAAATCTCCCACCGCCGCCCCTGCCGGACTATTCCCCGTCAAATAGAGGGCCTGGAAGCGGAAGGTGCCGTCTCCGTTGGGAAAAAACACCGAAACCGAACTGTCCGGCGCGGGACAACTACCTGATGTGCTGTTGACCGCGATCAATTCCGGAAGGCCGTCATTATTGATGTCGCCGGAAATGATGTCCGTGGGAAGCAGACCGCCGGTGGTGGCGGAGCTTCCTCCCGCGAGACGCCCCTTGCCGTCGCCCAGCAACACAAGAAACGTGTTCTTACCATTGGCGACGCCAATATCCTGGTTTCCGTCACCGTTGAAATCACCGGCGTACAGCCGTCCGAGTATTCCGCCGTAGAGATACTCCTGATGCGCCCGAAAAGTCCCGTCGCCCTTTCCGAGAAGCACCAAAGCCGAGCCATTGAACGCGAGCGGCGAATCCGCCACGATATCCGGATTCCCGTCATGGTCGAGGTCCGCGACCACGATGCTGTCAATTCCCGCCGCGGCGTGGGCATCCAACCTCGGCTGAAAAGTGCCGTCCCCATTTCCGAGCAACACGGAAATAAGCCCATCGCCGTTCCCGCCAGGGTCCAATGCCGCGGTGGCCACGGCCAAATCGAGCCTTCCATCTCTATTGAAATCCGCGGCCTGTATGCTCGTCGGCTCGCCCGCGACGCTCAAATTCCGCGCGGCCGCGAAGGTGCCGTCTCCATTGCCGAGCAGCAGCGAAATCGTGTTGCTGTTGGAAGAGGGTGCATTCACCACTGCCAAATCGAGTTTCTGATCGCCATTGAAGTCTCCGGCGACCAAGTCTCGCACTCCCACTCCGGCGGAAGAATCGATCTCGTTCTTGAACGTTCCATCTCCGTTCCCCAGCAACACGGCGACCATCCCCGGACTCGCGGTCGAGATATTGTTCGTGGCCACGGTGACGGCCAAATCCAGACGCCCGTCTCGATTGAAATCCCGGGAGATCATGCTGACGGGAAATCCGTTGATGGCAAATGTCCTGGGTTCGCCAAATGTCCCATCGCCATTCCCCAAAAGCACGGTAATTTGTGACGGCCTCGCAATCGCCAGATCCAACTTTCCGTCTCCATTGAAGTCTCCCGTCACCCCCGCAACCACCGGCTCAAGAAACGTTGTGAGCGGAGTTTCGACAAAACCTCCGTTGGGCTGGCCCAGCAGAATGGCGAGGCTTTGCTGGCCGAAATTGAGCGACACCAGGTCCAGCCGCCCATCCCCGTTGAAATCTCCCACCGCAATCACGACCCCATGATTGCTCGCCGGAAATGCCGAACGGCCAAAAACGTATTGAACCGAGTTGGATTCCGTCGCCGGGGCGGAGAGGCACAGCAACAAAAACAACACGCCAATGAAAATTTTGCGGAACGGCAGGTTTGCCAGCCGAAGAAGCGTGCCGCGATTCTTGCCAAACAAGAACAAGGAAATAAAGTCCACTTTTGAGACGTCGCGCAGGTTCACGGGTTCCTCCGGCTCAATTGCAATTTAAATTTTTGTCTTGCGGGTTCGCGAGGAAGGCACGTCAACGGAATCGGGGAATGCCCGTCTTGGACCTCTCGAAGTCGCCACCTTATATCACCGAAGGTTCACCAAAGTAAATTAAATTTCGCATTGTGGCGAGAGGTGATCGTGCACCCGGCTCATTGTATGAGCGCGTCGACCAGCCCCTGGTGGAACTCCAGTTGGTCTAGGTAGTCCACTTGTTGTGGCGCTTCGCTCGACGCAGCAATTCGTTGTTTGCGTCCACAATCACTCCACGCAGCCATCGGTGTGCAAGATCTTCCTGCGCGCGACTATGCCACATTAAACTGACTTTCAACCGCGGAATATTTATCGGACAAGGTAGCGTGCGGAGTTTCAGCAAAGGCCCAAATGTCCCTGCCGTTATCCTGGTCACGGTGGCGATCATATCCGACTTCGCAACCACAAATGGCACGCTCAGACAGTGGGGAACCGACACACCGACGATTCGTTTCTGCCCCCGCTGTGAAAGCACTTTGTCGAACAGTCCTGGGCCTTCTCCGGGGTAGAAGGTCACCGCATGTTTCAACGTCGTGTACTGCTTAAGTGTCAGCCTGGATCCGATATCCGGGTGGTTGCGTCGCGCGATGCACACGTGTTCTTCCTCATACAAAGGCTGTGCATAAAAACCCGACTCTACACGCGGAGGGTGGGGAAGAGTTCCCAAGGCAAAGTCGAGCGCGCCGGACTGAAGTTCCGCGTCGGGCAGCTCGAAAAGCCCTTGTAATCTCTTGCAAGCGATCGTGATTCCTGGTGCTGCCGTTTGAACTTGTCTCACCAATGCAGGTAAAAGAGACATTTCGATCTCGTCGGTTGTCGCGACGCGGAACGTTCTCGTCAGCGTCGCCGGTTGAAAGCTCGGCGAACCGACCGCGGCCAATATATGTTCGAATGCAGCCTCGATGTGCGGCGCCAATTCAAGAGCGCGCGGCGTGGGCTGCATGCCATTCCGGCCGCGCACGAACAAAGGATTCCCAAACTGCAAGCGTAGTCGCGCCAGGGCATTGCTGAGTGCGGGTTGGCTAAGACCCACTTTGGCCGAAGCGCGCGTGACACTGCGTTCGTCCAAAAGAGCGCGGAACACAAAAAGTAGATTTAGGTCGATTCCCGTATTATTCACCACATGAATGTACCATCATTCCGACAATCCATTTTACAAATAAAACACGCGGGCATACTCTGGCCTCGACATGAAAACACACCAATCAAAGTGGATTTTTCCGCGCCTGGCCTTGGTCGTTCTCAGCCTCCTGGCAGCCATGTGGCAATCGGCGGTAGCGCAAACCGCCGTTCCGCCCCAAACCGACGAGTACCGAACGCACGGTGCTCAGCTCATGCGGATGCTCGGTGCCCGCGAATACGGCGATGTTGTCGGACAGTTCGACGCGCAAATGACCCAGGAACTGCCCAAAGAAAAGTTATCGAAGCTTTGGGAAGGGCTCGTGACGCAAGTAGGTTCATTCCAAAAGGTCGGAACGACGGAAGTGACGGAAGAGTCAGGCGGCTATCACGTCGTCGCGATGAACCTTGTATTCGAGCGCAGTTCGGAAGGCGATGCTCAAGTCGTCTTTGATAAGGATGGGCGCATTGCCGGACTTTATTTTGGGCCCCAGCCAACGGAAAGCGCGAATGAGTGGAAAACCCCCGGCTATGCCGATCCCGCCGGCCAGCAAGAGGTGGCAGTCTCCGTGGCCCATGGCGCATGGCATTTACCCGGGACGCTTACTCTTCCCAAGGGCAAGGGTCCCTTCCCTGCCGTCGTCCTCATCCCGGGCTCTCCGCCCATCGATCAAGACGCTACCGTGGGACCGAACAAGATCTTCAAAGATCTCGCTTGGGGACTGGCGAATCGAGGCATCGCGGTTCTCCGGTATACAAAGCGCACTCACCAGTTCGGCGCTGGGCTCGGCGGCGGCTTTGCTTCCTTCACTCTCCGCGAAGAATTGGACGATGACGCCAGCTCGGCGGTGGCGCTGTTGTCCGGCCGGAGCGAAATCGATCGTCGTCGAATTTTTCTTGTCGGCCACAGCATGGGCGGAATAGCCGCTTCGCGGGTAGCAGCCAACTATGCGCGGATTGCGGGCATGGCGCTCATGGGAACGCCTTCAGAAGATCCATTGACGGTTCTTGTCAAGCGCGTCGAAGGGATGGCCGGCGCCGGCGGCCCGAACGACGAAGTGGATTCCAACATGCGCGTGCTAAAACAACTGCGAGGCGGTGCGCTGAATACCGCAGGAACGTTTGATCTATTCGGCCAGAGATTTCTTGTGGGCTACTGGAACGACTTGGGAAACTATGCGGCGGGAACGGGAGCGGCAAAGCTGAGCGTTCCGCTCCTTGTCCTCGTCGCCGGGCACGACGCTTCCGTGCCGGCAGACGACTTCGACCGCTGGAAGAAAATACTCGCCGGCCGGCAAAGTGCCACCGTAAAGCTCTATCCCGCGCTCTTTCATCTCTTTTTGCCGAGCACTGCCGCAGGGACAGGCGACGCTCCCGAAGATTGGGAGAGGCCAGCGCACGTGCCTCTGGATGTTGTAAATGATCTCGCCTCTTGGATTCTGGGGAAAACCATCGCCTGACCGCATAACCAAGTTATTGGACTCACCTTGTAAATAACTCGCAGTGCGTCACATCTAAACCCCAAAGTTTCAGCACAATGTGAAGCCGGCCAGACGCGTGTCGCAGGCAAAATTCGTGCGTTCTCCCGGCCGCGCCGATACGTCGCGACGCCACATCCCCCAGCCACTCCATTTCAAATCGCACAGAGCGTGGCACTCGATAAGAGAGAAGGCACCCTACGCAAAAATCCACCTTCTCCAGTCATGCACAACTGGTATCCTCTCATCGTTCCCGCTGGGAAGAAACATCTAGAAAGGACTACCGGCCACCGGCCTATTAGTCAGGAAGGTCCGCCCAAGCAGTCTTCGCCCACTCAATAATTTTGTTCTCGCGTTTCTCTATCTCTTGCTGTCTCCAATCCTTCTCGTTCATGACTTCCTTGACCATCCGTAGGCCCTCGGACTTTGCGTATATGTTTTTCTTTTCGGAGAAACCCTTGCGACGGGCCTCTTCGTTCAAGGGTTCAGCCAGCAGAATTAGATTTCCTATGCGGTGTACGTGGGTTTCGATTCTCTGATGCTTTTTCAATTTCCCCTCCCACGCACCGCCCGGTTCTGGCGACTGTGGGAATATGTGCTCGATAGTGTCGGAGGCGCTTCTCTCCTGCCAAATTTCTTCCCTGATTTCCTTGTTGATCTGGGCACCGGCGGATTCGGCGAGATGTTCTTCGTAATGCCACAAGATGTAGCGAGTTTCCTCGGCGAATCCCTCATAACAGTTCTTTTTTGAAAGCCCTTCAGCCACGGCTGCTTCAATTGGATAGTCCTCACCGAGTTTCCTAAGCGAAGCCATGATTTCGCTGTAACGCTTTGCGCCTTCCGCTCGGTTCATCATATTGTTAGCCAGCCGAACATAATCTCCAACTTTCGATCGCGAATCTCTTCCGAACAAACCATAAATTCTAAAGGTGACACGCTGCCATTGGTCGAGAGCCTTTTCTCGTTCAGACTCGGTCAACGTGTCGGTGAGCATCAGTGACACTGCCAAGACTCTTGCTTGGAGAATGCCGACCACGGGTTCCCAATAGCGATTCTTCTGTAGCTTAACCAACGTATCAGCGTTGTCGTAAAGCCAAGTTGATACTGTCGTTGTTTTTTCAGCGTCGTTGCAGAACTCACGAAACTTCTTGAGTGCAGTCTCTGCTTTCAGGGGCTTGCCAGCTTCGTCTCCGAGACGGATAGTCGCAGCCACGCGTAGCACTTCGTGTCCGGCCACAGGCTCCAAAGCCAGCCGTTCATAGATTTTTCCCCACAGAGCGTTGAGTTCATCTATTTTGGCCGTCGCAGCCGCCGTACTCTTGGAGAGTTCAAAGGCCCGACCCATAAGCGCACTTTTAGATTTGTCCAGCCAGTCAACTTCCAAACCTCGGCTGTTGAGCACCTCAAAAACCGAGTAAACAATTGTGTTGTCATCAGTGTCGTAAACAACGAACCCCAACCTATTTCGCAGTAACCGAAGAAGGGCCATCAAGTCCTTCCCCTCCTCAAGCCACACGCTCACAAACCGCTCGCAGTCTTGGATAGCGTCTCTTAGGTTACGGTCGGCATAAGTCTTGATTTTGTCTTTGGATGGTGACTTGCCATTCTTCAGATAGTCGTTGAACAGCTGCTGGTTGGCATTGTTTGTCTGCAAAAGTAATAGGTTGCCATCGCCTTTCACAAGTATCTTGCTGATATCCTTCTTTTCTTCGCCCTCCTCCAATCGCTTCTGAATGGCCTTCATAATGAGGATTAGAGTTGTTAGGCGTTGCTGACCATCCACGATGTCGTACATTCTGTATTCGAGCGAGCCAAAAGACTTTATGTCGCGTGTGCGAAAACAGACGATGGTCGCCATGAAGTGGTGTCTGTCCTCGCCCTTCTTCGCAAGTTCGCGGATGTCGCCAAAGAGGTCTTCTCTTTGTTTCTTCTGCCAGCTATAAAACCTTTGATACTTGGGAATTTGAAATACGCGGTCAGCGAACAATGCATTCAGCGTTTGGTATTTCGGCTCAATCATTATTGCTCCCCCATCGTCTGCTCAAGGGATATTCGGGGAGCGCGACTGCATTCGGATAAACTGTTTTGCGCTCTCTGCGCGGATTCTATCACGCACTGCTAACCGCGTGAGCGGTCCCCTTTTTCTGCTTCATCCCGAGAGTGAGTCTCAGGCAGTTTTGCTGCTTGTGAATTCGCGGCTGGCCGCGAATTCACAAGCGATTTCGTAGGACGTCAGCTCTCCTTTGGAATTCGGGAATTCGGGGGAATTCGGGGACAGACGGGACGTTTCCTTCGCAAGGACACCTCATCTACAGATAACGCCGCGCTAAGTCTTTCCCATTCATCGATATACATACTTATAAAATATCTATTGACTTCGTAAAAGATACCATGCTATACTGTCGAGTGTAATCAAGCTCCATTCGAACTGTCGGCCCCCACTTTTGTTTACCCCGATCTACGAGGGGCCGCAATCCCCACCCGGTCATCTTCATATCGTCTCAATCTGGTCCAGTCTGGCTATCCCCTTTCTTTTCACAACGATCCGTTTTGTCTCTCCCCTATCCCCTTTTTTTTCATAACCATCTGGATTGCCTATGTTCAATTCCTCAAATTCGCCCCCCAAACCCCTTTCCCGCCCGTAACTCCTTTATTTGCCACTCTTACAAAAACAACCGGGGTGTACCCAAACTCTTCCCAATCTGGGAACCACGCCCGGCGATGCCCTCGCCGCTTGCTTCGCCGTTTCACTGCCTTCGCGTTTGCTTGCCTCCTCGCCTCGTGCCTTTCTCCGGCTGCAAACGGCCGACGGCCAGCGCCCAACGTGCCTTTGGCCACTTCTGTTACAATGGCGAACCCGGTGAGCGCCGAAAAACAAGCCAGAAGATTCTTCGTGTCGGGTCTCGTCCAGGGCGTCGGCTTTCGATACTTCGCGCAGGACGCCGCCGAACGTCTTCGCCTCGCCGGTTATGTCCGCAATTTGCGCGACGGCCGCGTCGAAGCCTACGCCATCGGTCCCGAAGATCGCCTCGTGCGCTTCCTGGCGTTGTTAAGAAAAGGGCCGCGCGGCGCCATGGTTCACGCCGTCGCGGAAGAATCCGCCGCGCTCGACGCGCAGTACGAAAACGAATTCAGCATCACGCACGACACCTGATTGGAGCCGCCCGAATGGACGAGTTGAAACAGTTGATCCGCGAAGTGCCCGATTATCCCAAGCCGGGAATTCTTTTCTACGACCTCACCACGCTTCTCAAAGATAAGCACGGCTTCCATCTGCTCATCGATCGCCTCTGCGATCATTACAACGGCCACACCATCGACCTCGTCGCCGGCATGGAAGCGCGCGGCTTCATTTTCGCGCCCGCGCTCGCCTACCGCCTCGGCGCCGGTTTCGTTCCCGTGCGCAAACCGAAAAAACTTCCCGCCAAAACCGTCAGCATGACCTACGCGCTCGAATACGGCACCGATTCGCTCGAGGTCCACGAAGACGCCATCCAGCCCGGCCAGCGCGTTCTGATTTGCGACGATCTTCTCGCCACCGGCGGCACCGCCCTCGCCACCGCAAAATTAATCGAAAAACTCGGCGGCAAAGTCGAAGGCGCCGCCTTCGCCGTCGAACTCACCTTCCTCGGCGGCCGCGGCAAACTTCCCGGCTTCGATGTATTCTCTCTGATTAAGTATGATAAATAAGTAACTACTTTTTGCGCGCCCTGCGCTGCCGCACCGCCTCGAACAGCACCACTCCCGCCGCCACCGAAACGTTCAGCGATTTCACCGGGCCCGTCGTCGGCAGCGACACCAGAAAATCGCAGCGCTTCCGCGTCAGTTCGTGCAAACCGCTTCCTTCGCTTCCCATCACGATTCCCGTCGCCGTCGTGTAGTCTACTTCGGAGTAACTCTTTACCGCTCTCTCATCGAGTCCCACCAGCCAATAGCCCATCTCTTTCAGCTCTTCCATCGCGCGCACAAGATTCGTCACTTTCGCCACCGGCAAATGCGCCAGCGCTCCCGCCGACGCCCGCGCCACCGTGTCCGTCAATCCCGCCGCGCGCCGCTCCGGAATCACCACGCCGTGCGCGCCCGCCGCCAGCGCCGTGCGGATCACCGCGCCCAGGTTGTGCGGATCTTCCACTCCATCGAGCAGCACAATCAATCCCTGCTGCGCCGCGCTCTTGTTCGCGCTCGCAACAATATCTTCGAGAGACGTCGCCGCGCGCGCCGCGCCAATCGCCATCACGCCTTGATGATCGCGCGTGCCTGCGCTGCGATCAACTTGCGAGCGCTCTTCGAATCGCACCGGCACGCCGTTGCGCCGCGCAAGCTGCACAATTTCTTCCGTGCGCGTGTCTTGGCGCCCTTTTGCGATCAGCACATGTTCGAGCGGCCGCCCCGCTTCGAGCGCTTCGCGCACCGCATGAATTCCCGTGATCTTGTCCATGGTCCACCAGTCTAGCCGCGTCGCGCGATTACTCAAACGCGGAACAGAATTCCAGAATTCTTTCGCGCGCGGTTTTGACGCGAGCGGAAAATCCCGCTGTCGCCGCTTCATCCAGCAAGAGAATCACGCGGTCGAGTTCGCCTTCGCCGCAGCGACCGGCAAGCGCGAGGCGCAAAGGATGAAATAGTTCGCGGCCGCGCAGATCGAGCGCTTCTTTCAATTTTGTGATGATTTCGCTAAACCGCGCGGAGGTGAGTTCGGCGTCGTCCAGTAACAACAACGCAAGTTGCCGCAGCACATCGCGCGCGGCGTAGCGCGACATCACGACGTGCGCTTCCGTCGTATTCAGGATTGCGCTCGCGTCGTATTGAAAAATTAAACTCAAAAGATCGGACAGCGCGGCGCGGTCCGCAACTTGCGGGCCGAGAAATGCAGCCGCTCGCGTACACCAGGCCGATTGCTCTTCATTCGGTTCGAACGTTAGCCAATTATGTTCGCGCAAAATTGTGACGACATCCTCGGCGGAAAAAGGATTGGCGCGCTCGGAAGCTTTCGCCGGTGTTTCGGTGTGGATTGGATTTGTTTCTTGCACGTCGGGAATGGCGCTTGCTTCATCGTGAAACGAGGGTCGCGGCGACGTGGCACGCGATTGCTTCGCCGCGTCCGACGGCGTCGACGCCTTCGTTCGTTTTCGCCTTCAAATGAATCTTTTCCGGCGAAACGCCGAGCGATTTTGCGAGCGCTTCGCGCATTTTGGGAAAATGCGGTCCCAATTTTGGCCGCTCCAGAATCACGACGGCGTCGACGTGTTCAATTGCCATCTTTTTTTCATCGAGCAATTTTCGTGCGTGTTCGAGAAACAAAAGACTGTTCGCGCCTTTCCATTTGGGATCGGTATCCGGAAAATGCGTGCCAATGTCGCCCAGGCCCGCCGCGCCGAGCAATGCGTCGCACAGCGCGTGCGCGAGCACGTCGCCATCGGAATGCCCCACCGGTCCTTTATCAAAGGGCAACTCGATCCCGCCCACGATTAGTTTTCGTCCCGCTTCGAGGCGATGGAGGTCGTAGCCAATACCGGTGCGAACTACGTACGACTTAGCATCGCTGTCAGCCAATGTATTCTTTTGTTTTTTGCCTACGAAAAGCACCACGAGAAGAATAGCTGTCACTGAAAAAACCAGAGAATACGAGCTCGCACCTTCGCCGGCTATATGCGTATGAATCAAGATGGCCGACACAGCCACTACCAGGACCCAGAACAAGACGACCTTGAATCCCTTGCCTACGATCATGCGCGGTGCGCCTTTTCGCGTTCCCGGTAAAAGTTCGCGAGTTCCATGTCGGCGGGTTTCGTGATTTTTATATTTCGTTCGGAGCCGAGAACGACGTGGACTTCTTTGCCGAGGCGTTCGACGAGGCCGGCTTCGTCGGAGGCGTTCACGCTGTCGGCTTCCGCGCGGGCGAATGCTTCTTTCAAGATTTGCGTTGCAAAGGCTTGCGGCGTTTGCGCGAGCACGACTCGTTCCCGCGGAATCGTCATGGTGATCAAGGCGACGTCTTCGGGCAGGCTGGCGCGCTTCACTTCTTTGACGGTGTCCATTGCCGGAATTCCCAAAATCGCCGCGCCGCAGTGGCGCGCTTCTTCGATGACGCGGGCAATCTGTTCGCGCGTTACAAAAGGACGGACGGCGTCATGCACGAGGACGATTTCGGTTCCTTCGGCGACGTGCTTGAGCGCCGCGGCCACGGATTCCTGCCGCGTGTCCCCGCCTTTTACGACGCGCAACGACGGGCGGAATTTTTCGGCGCGAAGTCTTTCGTCAAGGCGCGCCACTTCTTCCGCTCGAGTGGCAACGATAATGTCGGTAATCAATTCGCACGAGGCGAGCTTTCGCAAGCTGTGCACGAGGATCGGCGCGCCATCGAGCTCGAGAAATTGCTTGGGAGTTTCCGCCCCCATGCGCGTGCCCATGCCAGCGGCGGGCAAGATTGCTGCGATTTTGCTCATGAGTGTGCTGCAAGCAGATGGTTGTGCCGGCTGCCTGCAAACACCTCAGTGTACCTTAACGAAGTGGCGGGGAAAACTCGCGGCCAGGAAAACTTCGCCGCGGCGGATGAGCTGAAGGCAAGGACCTGCCCGAATGAGCCACGAGCCAATTGCTACTTGAAGCTATCGCATAAATCGCCGAGCAATGCGGAAGTTGGTTCTTCAGGGGCTAAAGCCCTACTTTTCCTCGCCTCATCGTGGGGGCTAAAAGCCCCCACCTCCTAAAGAGCCCAGCTCCTAAAGAACCCACGTCATAAAGGCTAAACCTCCTAAAGCCGCCACGTCATAAAGAACCCGCTTCTTAAAGCCTGCACTTCTTAAAACCTCCATCACCCAAAGAACTATCGATGAGTTGCCTTCTTATCGGTTTAGCTGCCATTTCCTCCGCGGCCGGCGGCGGCTCGTTTGCTGGCTTGCGGCGGGCCGTCCGCGCGTTCCTCCATTCTGCCGAAGATCATTTTGCCGGCGGGAGTTTGATGAACGGAAGTGACGGTGATATCGACCTTGCGATTGGTGAATTTTCGCGCGCCATCGACGACGACCATCGTGCCGTCTTCGAGAAAAGCGACGCCCTGGTTCGCTTCTTTCCCTTCGCGCAAAATGAAAACGTTCATGGTTTCGCCCGGAAGCACGGCCGGGCGCAAGGCATTGGCCAGCTGATTGACGTTGAGAACGGCGATTCCCTGCACGGTGGCGACTTTGTTCAAATTGAAATCGTTGGTGACGATTTTTGCGCCGGTTTTCTTTGCCAATTGCACGAGGCTGCGGTCCACTTCGCCGTCCGGCGGCATGTCTTCTTCGAGGACCGCGACCTTCGCGTGCCGCAGTTTCTGCATCCGCTGCAAGACTTCCAAACCACGGCGTCCACGCTGGCGCCGCAGCGTGTCGGAAGAATCCGCGATCTGCTGCAATTCGTGGAGAACAAATCGCGGGACGTGAAGCGGGCCATCGAGAAATTGCGCTTCGCAAATATCCGCGATGCGCCCGTCGATCAAGACGCTGGTGTCGAGCAACTTCGGCGAACCATCCGCTAATGCGGCCGAATGGATTGAGTCACTGGCGCGTGCCGCGAGAAGCGAAGGAATTTCGCCGCCCTTTGCAGCGCCGAGGAGCAAGCCCAGATACGCAAACGCGAAGAGCGAACCGAACTCGAGGAAGGATTTGGTGGAATCGGTTTCGCTGGTGCGCGAAACGATGAGCGTGACGAGGAGCGCGGCGGCGATTCCCGCAAGGCTGCCCAAAGCGCCTCCCGCAAGAGAGCGAATGCCGCCGCGGCGCAACCAATTTTCCGAAATCACCAGGGCCACTGCGAGCACGAAACCAACGGCTGCCGCGGTCAAACGGCCCAACGCGAACGGCTGCCAGGACGCGCCGAGCGCCGCGATGCCGGCAAGAAATGCGGCGCGCGCGAGCCACACGCCGGCCGTGGCGCTGCCGCGAGCGTGAAATGCGGAGCTTTTTTGAGTCGAAGCGACTCGGCTGGCCGAGGGGGGTTCGAAGGAGCTCGCGCCTTCCGCTTTTGTCCGGCTCATGCGACCTCACAGGATTGTCGAATCACTGCAAAATCGAACAGCCAATCGCCGAGAGGCCTGGCGCTGCAGCCCGGCGATGCCATGCCAGCTATCTGTTTCTTGTGTATATACCTTTTAGTTCTGTGCCGTCAAGAAAAGCCGTCGGGCGGTAGCCTGTCCGTTTCAGGGTAGCGCGTGAATCGGGCAGAGCGGGGCGGTTTTTGAAAGTGGTTACAATGGACGCGATGGGAAAGAGACGAATGAACTTTTTGAGGGGTCGAAGCGTATCGAAATTCATGCGACTACTGGTGCTGCTAACGGTGGCTTGTTTTTATGCGGGTTTAACGATTGCTCAAGGTGGGCCGCCGACTGCGGGCAGCGCGCAGGCGGCGGGATTGGCGACGGATACGAAAAAAGCGACGCACGCCGGTCCTTTTCCGCTGCAGCTCGAGATGCGCGTGCCCTTTGAGCCGGCGGCGTTCCCCAGCGGTCCACACGTCTATTTGCTGTACGAATTGCATTTGACGAATTACCTGCCGACGCCGCTTGCGCTGGCGCGGATTGAGGCGTTCGATGCGGATTCGGAAAAAGCGCACGCGATGGCGAGCTTCGGGGCGGAGCAACTGGAATCGATGGTGCAGCCATTGGGCGCAAGAAATTGGGCGGGCCCCAAAGAAAAACTGATTCTTGGCGGGGGGCAGAGCGCGATCGTTTACATGTGCATAACGATGGAACATGAGACGCGGATTCCAGAAAAGCTGGTGCACGAGGTGAGCACGGCGGACGCGACGATTGAAGGCGCCGTGATCGGAACCCATCATACGGAATTGCACGTACTGGGGCCGCCGGTAGAAGGGGCAAACTGGATTGCCGGCGATGGGCCGAGCAACGGCGAAGAGAATCACCATCGGCGAGGCCTCGTGATCGTGGATGGCCAGGCGGCGGACTCACGACGCTACGCGATCGATTGGAAGCAGGCCGTGAATGGCAGCTCGTTTTCAGGCGATCCACGCGACGTGCATTCCTATTATTCCTATGGCAAAACGGTGCTTGCGGTGGCCGATGGCCGTGTGGTGGCGGCGAAAGATGGGTTGCCGGATAACATGCCGGGGCACGGGGACGCATTTCATCCGGCGGTGCCGATTACGCTCGGAACGGTTGCGGGAAATACGATCACACTGGACCTCGGTGGCGGCCAGTTTGCGTACTACCTGCATCTGCTCCCTGGAAGTGTGCGCGTGAAGGCCGGCGACCGAGTGCGGCGAGGCCAGGCGATTGCGAGCATCGGCGCTTCCGGCGACGCTCGCGAACCGCACCTGCATTTTGAAGTTACGACTTCCGCGAAGCTGCTGGCTGGCGAAGGAGTGCCCTATCTCATCGAGCGATACCGATGCCGGAGCGCAAGCGACGGAACGATGGAAGTTCGCATACGCGAGTTGCCGCTGGACAAGAGCGTCGTTCAATTTGGGACAGAGGTCCGATAAGGCGCGCCGGTTCAAGCCGCCGATGCGACGCACTCTGGTATAAAGCTGTTTTCAACAGTTGTGTTTGCGCCTGTTACTTCTGTGCCGGTGGCGGCTGGTTTTCACTTGTCGGAGGGACGATGCCCTTGAGGCGCAAATAGGTGACCATGTTTCCATAGTGCTCATCGGTGTGCGCCGAATTGATGGAGAGTACGGCGAGCTTCGCCAAGTTGAAGTTGAAGAGTTTCACCATTTCGCTGCCTTTTGCATCGGTCATGCCGTCGAACGCCTTGTTGCAGTACGCGACGCCATCCTTGAGCGCAGCGACGAGGTCGGCTTTTGACGTCTTCGTTTTTTCGATGTCCTTGGCCGGGTTTGCTTCGCCGATGGCCTGCGAGCAAAACGTGTACGACGCATCGGCCACGTGGCCGACGAGCTGGCCAAACGTGCGAACCTCCGGCGTCGGTTTGAAGGAATAGTTTTCTTGGGGCATTTTTTCCGCCGCAGCGACGACCGCGCCGCTTACAAACGAGTAAAAGCCTTTTTCGCTTGCGGTAATCGGGTTCGCGGGCGGAGCGGACTGCACGGGCGGAGCGGAGGACGCCGGTGGTTTCTGCTGCGCGAGGAGAGCAACCGGAACTGCCAGCAATGCAACGAAGACAAAACCGAGTTTCTTGTTCATGGACACACCTTTCACGAATTCATTCGAGCTTGCGGGTCGGCAGGGATCTCCCTTGCGAACACCCGTACTCTACTATACGCACGAAATGGCAAATCGTTTCGCGCCGGATGGCGAAGTCCTGGCAAGTTGCGTAACCGGAATCTGGACCGCGATCCGAGAGGCGACATGTAACTTAAAGTTACGTGGTCGTGAGCGTGTGCTAAGGAACGTAGAAGCGCGGCACGCGCGCCGTGACCGCGCACAACAAGTCCGAGGTCACGGTGCCGATGGCGCGGGCGACGCGGTTTGCCGGAAGCACTGCGTTGCCGGCGGTGCCGTAGATGGTGGCGGCGTCGCCGAGCGAGACGCCGGGCACGCCGGTGACGTCCACCATGGTGACGTCCATGGAGACGATGCCGACGATCGGCGCGAGCGCACCGCGCACGAGCACGTTTCCTTTGTTGCCGAGCGAACGGTGAACGCCGTCGCCGTATCCGGCGGCGAGCAAGGCAATTTTGGATGGCCGCGCGGTTACGAATTTTGCGTCGTACCCGACGCCCTGCCCCGCGGGCACATCGCGAAGGCTGATGATACGGCTGCGGAGACTCATGACCGGTTTTAACGGAAGTTTGCGTTCCGATTCCTCGCTGCGTTCGGCCGGGTCGTAACCCGGATGGTAGCCATACAAAATGGCGCCGGGCCGGACCATGTCCGCCCACGTTTCCGGCCGCGAAGCGATGGCGGCGCTATTCGCAAGATGCACGATGCCGGGATCGATGCCGAGCTTTTTCAAACGGTCGAGCGCGGCGTGGAACCGCTCTTCCTGTTCGCACGTTTGGCGCCCCGCGACCGAATCTAAAAATACACCCGAAGAAGCGAAATGGGTGAAGACGCCGCCCGGTTTCAGGTGTTTGCATTTTGAAAGTTGCGCGGCGAAGCGTTCCGTATCTTCCGGCGCGATGCCGAGGCGGTTCATTCCGGTGTCTATTTTCAAATGAAAGATCGCGGGCTTCTTTTTCGCGTGCCGCGCGGCCGCGCGATTTAGATCGGCAAGCTGCTCGAGGCGGTGCACGACGGGCGTCAAATTGTGCTTGAGGAGATGCGGCTCTTCGCCGGCGACGAAGCTGGTGAGGATGAGCACGGGGCCTTTTACGCCGGCCTTGCGGACGGCGATGCCTTCTTCGGTGCAGGTGACGCCGAACCAATCGGCGCCAAATTTTTCAAGGGCCTTGGCGACTTGCGGTCCGCCGTGGCCGTAACCATTGCCTTTGACGATGCACAACACTTTTCGCGGCGTGGCGCGATTTTCGCCGGGCGGATTGACGTACGCGCGAATCGCGTTCAGATTGAACTGCAGCGCGCCGAGCGAAACTTCGGCCCAGACCGGCCGGCGCTCAAAATCAATTTTCTTTTCGTGTTTGGTCTTCATGCGAATCCCAGCTCATTTAATTTTACGCCATCCCCACACAGCGAGCGTTCGCGCCAAAACCGTGGCGCGAGAAAGACAACAGGTACGGATGCACGCGAATTGCCGCCGGGAGGGCTGGCGCGAATTAACGGCTAATAGACGATAAACGGAATCGTTGCTAGCAGTTACAGCCATATTGGGCGGGGGCGCGAAACGTTCGCGGTTTTGGCACGGCGTGGCTGGCTTGCCGCGCTGTGTAATCATGCGTCGGCAAGCGAACCAGCACATAGTTAGCGGCCACGGCGTGATATATCTCCGGAGATATGATATATAATGAGATGTATCCATGTGGCGAGTTGTTCTGGACACGTCCGTCGTCGTCGCGGCTCTCCGCACGAGAAAGGGAGCGGGCAACGTGGTATTGCGACTGGTTGCGGAACGCCAATTGCAATTATTAGCCACGCCGCCGCTATTTCTGGAATACGAAGATGTCTTAAAACGAGCCGAACAGCGTCTGGTTCATGGGCTTAGTCTCGAACAAATTGACGAGTTCATGTCCGAACTTGCCGCGCACGTTGAACCGGTCGAACTTCATTTCATGTGGCGACCGCAGGTTCGCGATCCGGGAGACGAAATGGTGCTCGAAGCAGCGATCAACGGTGGCGCGGATGCTTTGATAACCTATAACGTGTCGGATTTTGCGGTGGCTGCCGATCGATTCGGCGTCAAGGTGTTGCGTCCGGCGGAAGCATTGAAGATGGTGAAACGATGAACAGAACCAGTTATCCGTTAAAGCTACCTCATTCGATCAAGCGCGCCGCAGAACGGCTTGCGAAAGAAGACGGCGTTTCGCTGAATCAATGGATTGCGGCAGCGGTGGCCGAAAAAATCGGAGTTATCGACACGGCCGCGGAGTTTTTCAAAAAGCGAGCGAGCAAGGCGAAGGGCGCGGGTCTGATGAAGTTTCTGCGAAACGCGCCGAACGTGCAGCCTGAGCTCGAAGACGAGGTTCGCTAAACTTTGGCTAACTTTTGGATCGAGACCTCCGCGGCGGACCGTGCATGGATTGCTTACATGTCGTCGGGGGCGAATTGGGAGAAGGCGTCGGGCGCGGCTTCTTCGAAGCGCGTGAGGCGGCTGCGAAAGACGAATTTTACTTTGTCGGTGGGGCCGTTGCGCTGCTTGGCGATTACGATTTCGGCCTGATCGCGCTCCTCGGGCGAGAGGTCCATTTTTCCCCAATTCGGGCGGTAGATGAACATGACGACGTCGGCGTCCTGCTCGATGGCGCCCGATTCGCGCAAGTCGGAAAGTTGCGGGCCGCGCTCTTCGCGTTCCGGCGCGCGCGTCAACTGGCTGAGGACGAGCACGGGGATTTGCAATTCTTTTGCGAGGCCTTTTAGGCCGCGAGAAATGCTGGCGACTTCTTCCTGGCGGCTGTTGAAGCGCCCGCGGCCGGAAATGAGCTGCAAATAATCGACGACGAGGAGCGAAAGTCCCTTGTCGCGCTTCAGGCGCCGGGCTTTTGCGCCGATTTCGAGCACGCTGGTCGAGCCGGCATCGTCAATCCAGAGCGGCGCGGAGGAAATTGTACCGAGCGCTTCCGTCATGCGGCGCCAATCTTCGCGATTCAAATGGCCGGAGCGGAACTTGTGCGCGTCGACCTGCGCGACGGAAGCCACGAGGCGCTGCAGGAGCGACTCCTTGGACATTTCGAGGCTGAAGACGGCGACCGGACGGCCGCCGCGAATGGCGATATTTTCCGCGAGGTTCAGCGCGAGCGCCGTTTTACCCTGCGAAGGGCGCGCGGCAAGGATCAACAGTTCCGAATTTTGCAGGCCGCTTAACAGTTTGTCGAGCTCGGTGTAGCCGGTGGCGATTCCGGTGATGCTTTTGCCTTCGCGGAAAATCCGTTCGAGGCGTTCGAAATTGTCGCGAACGATGTCTTTGATGGGGATCAAGCCGGCCTTCACGCGGTCTTCGGCCAGCGCGAAGATGGAAGACTCGGCGCTATCGAGAATCATGTCGGCGCCGTCTTCGCCTTCGAGGGCGCGCTGCTGAATGTTGTGCGTGGCGTGGATCAAATTTCGCAACAGGGCTTTTTCTTTTACGATGCGCGCGTAATGCTCGACGTTCGAAACGCGCGGCATGCCGTCGGCGAGCGCGGAAAGGTACGGCGCGCCGCCGGAGGCTTCGAGTTCGCCGCGGCGATGCAGCTCTTCGGTGAGCGTGATCAGGTCAATGGCCTGCTGGCTTTCGCCGAGGGCGATCATTTGCACGAAGACGCGGCGATGCTGATCGAGGAAAAAATCCTCGGGGCGCACATTTTCGATGGCGGTGTTGAGCGCGTGGTTATCGAGCAAAATGGCGCCGAGAATGGAGCGCTCCGCATCGAGATTGCTGGGGAGGGGACGTTCGAGAGTCGAGTCGGTAGCCATGGGCAGCGTTTACCTGTTCGCCTTTTCTTCGCTTTATAGCACGCTGGCCCGGCCAATGCAAGACATCGGTTTGCCGGTGGATTGGGCGCACGCGTTTTCGAAATTGGATTTTTCGAATTGTGCGCGTTCGATGGCGCGACGTCAACTGGAGTGGCTGTGCAAGGTTTCGGAAAACGTTGCAAAACTTTTTCGCGCTCGTTTCTGGACACGGAAGCGCGTAAACTCTTCGTCGTTTTCAGATTTCAGCGAGGATTGCCATGCGCCAATTCGACAAATGCAAACGATCTCGATGCCGATTTCTCGCCGCGCTGCTGCTTTTCGCGTCCTGCGCTGCGTCCGCGCCGGGAATCTCCGCGCAGTCCGCCGCGGCTTCGCAAGAAAAACCGTCTTCGTACACGGCGGCGCGCGAGCACGCCCGCGCCATCGCGAAGGAATGGCTCGCCCGCGGCATTCCCGGTTTCAACGTGGCGGTGGCGATCGACGGAAAAATTATTTATTCGGAAGGATTTGGTTACGCGGACCTCGAGCAACGGGTTCCCGCCTGGCAAAACACAAAGTTTCGCATTGGCAGCGTTTCGAAACCGCTCACTTCGGCGGCACTGATGAAACTGGTGGAGCAAGGCAAGATCGATCTGGATGCGCCGATTCAAAAATACGTTCCCTCGTTTCCCGACAAGGGCGCACTGATTACGCCGCGGATGCTGGCCGGACACCTTGGAGGAATCCGCCATTACAAGGAAGGCGAGCCGGACAGTCAAAAACATTATGATTCCGTCGTGGATGGTCTGGAGCGATTCAAAGACGATCCGCTGGTTGTGCCGCCGGGAACGAAATTCAGTTATTCGAGCTTTGGTTACAATTTGCTAAGCGCGGCGATGGAGGCCGCGGCCGGCGAGCGCTTTTTGGATTTCGAACAGGAGCAAGTGTTCACTCCGCTCGGCCTGCTGAACACGACCGCCGATCAGCCGGCCGACATAATTCCGCAGCGGGCGCGCTTTTATTCCGGCGGAAAGTCCGTGGCCACGCACAACGCGATGTTCGTGGACAACAGTTACAAATGGGCGGGCGGCGGATTCATCTCGACGTCGGAAGACTTGGTGCGCTTTGGGTCGGCTTTGTTGCAACCCGGCTACTTGAAGGCAGAATCGCTGAAGCTGCTTTTCACTCCGCAAAAAACGAAAGACGGCAAAGAGACGAACTATGGAATGGGCTGGTTTATCGGCAAGTCAAAATCCGGGAAGCGGATCTTCGAGCACAGCGGCGGGTCCGTGGGCGGCACGTCCGAACTGATTGTGTATCCCGATGCGCACCTGGTCGTCGCGTTTGTTTGCAATTATGACGGCGAGAGCTGGAAGGGCGAGGAAGTGCAATCGGTTGGCGAAGGGTTTGAAAACAAGTAAGGGGCGCAGCAAGCTGCGCCCCGACTCGGCAAAACGAAAACGGCGAGAAAACTTTTTGGTTTTTACGCTTCTTTTTCGACGATGGCGCGGATGTGGGCGACGACGTCGCGGAAGACTTTGATGGTGACGTCGTGTTCGCCGATGGTTTTGATCGGCTCGGCGAGCTGCACCTGGCGCTTATCGATCTTGAAGCCCTGCGCGGCGAGCCCTTCGGCGACGTCGCCAGTCGTGACCGATCCGAACATCTGATCGTTTTCGCCGGTCTTGCGCTTGAAGCCGAGCGAAACGCCGGTGAGCAATTCGGCCTGCTTCTTGGCGGCTTCGAGCTCGGTGGCCGTTTTTTTCGCAAGCGAAGTGCGGATGCGCTCGAGCGCATTCATGTTGCCCGGCGTGGCTTCGATGGCGAGGCTGCGCGGCAGCAAATAGTTGCGCGCGTAGCCCGGCTTTACGGTCACGACGTCTCCGCGGTGGCCCAACTTATCGATATCTTCCTGAAGAATGATCTGCATCCTCGTATCCCTTCGTTCTGAATTCTGGCGTTCTGATTTCTGGCGTTCTGATTTCGTTTAGCTCTTGTGCGCTTCCACTGCTTTGGGCGCCGTCGAACCCGCCGCGCTGCCCGCAAACGGCAGCAAGGCGATGTTGCGGGCGCGCTTGATGGCTACGCCGAGCCAGCGCTGATGGCGCGCGCAAACCCCGGTCATGCGGCGCGGCAGAATCTTTCCGCGCTCCTGCACGAACTGGGAAAGAATGTCCGCGCGCTTGTAGTCGATGAGGTCCATTTTTTCCACGCAGAACTTGCAAACTTTTTTCTTGCGGAAATATTGGCGCTTGCCGCGGCGTGGTCCGCCGGGACCGCCGCCTGGTCCGCCTTCGCGGCGCGGACCGCCTTCGCGTCCGCCCTCGCGACGCGGCGGGCCGCTGTGACCGCCCTGTCCACCGTGCCCGCTGTGACCGCCGCCATGACCGCCACCGCTCGGTGCGCCGCTGGGCGCGCCTTCCGCGCGCGGCGCTGCCGCCGGCGCTTCCTGCCCTTGCTTCTGTTCCTCTGCCATCTCATTCATCCTTTCAACAATTTCCCGAAAATCGTTTTTATCTCAGTCTCGACCGATTAACTCGCTGCTGCCTGCGGTTCCGGAACTGCCGCTGGTGCGGCGGCGGGCGTTGCCGCCGGACGACGCGGGCGGCGTGCCGCGCGCTTCTCGCGCTTGTCGCCGAGCTTCTTCTGGCGCTTCAAATCTTCGTCGAGGCGAATCGTCATGTACTTGATGACGGCGTCTTGCACGCGCAGGCGGCGCTCGAGTTCGGTGATCAATTCGCCGTGGTTCGTGCGAATCTGATGGTAGTAATACATTCCTTCGCGGTGCTTGGCGACTTTGTACGCCAGCTTGCGCGTGCCCCAATGCTCGGCTTTTTCGATCTTGCCGCCCTTTTCCGTGCAGGCGTGTTCGATCGCGGCCACCACTTTCTTGATCTCGTCTTCCGGCGTCGCCGGACGCGCGATGAAAATCAAATCGTACAGACGCTCTTCCATGATTGCCTCGTTTCTCTTCCTAGTCCGGCGCCGCTTCCGCAGCCGCCGCGAAATTTTTTACTTTTCGGCGCCGTCTTCCCTGGAGCTATCGGCACGCCGGTTAAACTTGTTCATCGCCGCGTCGATTCCGTTTTCGAGCAACACCTCCACGGCATCGCCCGCTTGCACAACTTCTTCCGCGGCAACTTCCAACTCCGCTTTCTTCATCGGCCGCAGGACATATTCTTTCCGGCTGTCCAGCGGATGATCCGGCCCGCAACCGAGCCGCAGCCTTGCAAATTTCTGCGTGCCGATCGAACCGATGACCGACTTCGCTCCGTTGTGGCTGCCGGCGCTTCCGTCCGGCGCGAGCCGGATCGAACCCCAAGGCAACTGCACTTCATCCCACAGCACGAGCAAATCGTCCGGCGTCAGTTCGTACTTTCCGAGCAGCTCTCGAATCGAGACGCCGCTCAGGTTCATATACGTCTGCGGCTTGGCGAGGAGCACTTCTTGCCCCGCCAACTTGCCACGACCGACCAGCGCCTTGCCTTCCGGCCGTTCGACGCGAATCCCGCCGCGATTCGCCAGTTCATCCACCGCAAGAAATCCCAGGTTATGCGGCGTCCACTGGTACTCCGGGTCTGGATTGCCAAGCCCAACAATGAGCCACATAGTCTTTTCACTTCAGGGTCTGCAAGTACGAACCCTGAAACCCGCGCTTCCCCGCCAGGATGAAGATTACTTCTTCTTCTCCGGCTTCTCGGCCTCGGCGCCTTCTTCGCCTTCCACTTCCTTCTTGCCCTTCTTGATGACTTCCGGTTCGGCCGGTGTTGCCGCTTCCGCCGCCACCGCATCCGCGGGCTTCTCTTCTTCGACGCGCAGCGCCACGACGTGCGCGATGACGCGCTCGGATTCGGTCACGAGTTTCATTTTCGTGGTGTCGAACTGAATATCGCTGGCACGAAGCGCCTGGCCCAGCATCAGGTTGGTCACATCCAGACGGAACTCCGTCGGAATTTCCGCCGGCAAGCATTCGATTTCCACTTCGCGAGTGACCGTTTCGAACACGCCGCCTTGCACCTTCACACCCTGCGGTTCGCCGAAGGTGTGTACCGGAACCTTTACGCGCATGCGGACGTCCATCGCCACGCGCAGCAGATCGACGTGCAGCAGATTTCCGCTGACCGGATCGACCTGCCAATCCTTCACGATCGCCGGCTGTTCTTTTCCGCCGAGCGCCACCTGGAACAACGTGTTGTGGCCCGAAGCCGAGCGCAGAATCTGCCCAACCTGCTTCGCGCTCACGGCGAGAGAGAGCGCTTCGCCCTTCGCGCCGTACAAAATCGCCGGCACTTTCCCGGTCACGCGCAACCGCCGCGCCTCATTCTTTCCGCGCGATTCGCGCGGCGCTGCTTCCACTACAATCTTCTCTGCCATTGCCGTCTTCCCTTCTTACAAGTTCTTAGTCTTCAGTTCTCAGTTTTAAGTTCAAAAACCTAAACCCGGTGCCCGAAGGCAGTGCGGGCGTTAAAAACCGCCGGACCGCAGACCACGCTAAATGAACAACTCGCTGATCGACGTCTCTTCGTGAATCGAGCGAATCCCTCGCGCCAGCAAATCCGCCACGCTCAAAATCTTGATCTTGCCCATCGCCACCGCGGCTTCCGAGAGCGGCACCGAATCCGTGGCCACCACTTCCTTGATCTTCGACTTCGTGATGCGGTCCACGGCCGGGCCGGAAAGCACCGGATGCGTGCACGCGGCATAAACGTCGAGCGCGCCTTCTTTCAGCAGCGCTTCCGCCGTTTTCACCAGCGTTCCCGCCGTGTCAATGATGTCGTCCACAATCAGCGCCGTGCGTCCCCGCACATCGCCAATCAGGTGCATCACTTCGCTTACGTCCACGTCGACGCGGCGCTTATCGACGATGGCCAGCGGCGCATCGAGCTTCTTTGCAAAAAACCGCGCGCGCTCCACGCCGCCCGCATCGGGCGAAACCACCGTGACGTTGGGCAATTTCTTGTGCCGGAAGTAATCCACCAGCACCGGCGACGCGTACAAGTGATCCACGGGCACGTCAAAGTAGCCCTGAATTTGCGGCGCGTGCAAATCGAGCGTCAGCGCCCGGCTTGCTCCCGCCGTTTCCAGCAAATCCGCCACAAGCTTCGCTGAGATCGGAACGCGCGGCTTGTCTTTGCGGTCCTGCCTGGCGTAACAGTAGTACGGCAGCACCGCGGTAATCCGCCACGCCGACGCGCGCTTGAACGCGTCAATCATCAACAAAAGTTCGAGCAGGTGGTTGTCCACCGGAGCGTGGCACGGCTGCACAACAAAGACGTCGGCGCCGCGCACATTCTCCAAAATCTGAAAATAGATCTCTCCGTCGCTGAACCGGCCCAGCACGGACTTGCCGAGCGGCACGTCCAAATGGTGGCAGATCGATTCGGCGAGAATCGGATTCGCGGTCCCTGAAAAAATCTTGAATCGCTCGTCGTTCACGGATGTGCTCTCGTCGCGATTAGCGAAAATTCTTTCCCCTGCGACGCGCTATTCCCTGCCAGGAACTTCGCGCTTTAACACCGCACTTGGCCCGCAATCAAAATCGAAAACCCATAAAATTTCTGCGGGAGAACTGCGAAAGCACACACCATCCCGCGCTTACGGAAAACCGACGACGGATAACTTGTTTTTCGGCTAGTCGCTGCGGTTAGACCCGGCTCGCTCCGCGAACGGAACGGCCCTCGGTCAGACGAAGAAACTTCGCGCGAGAAAGTGTCTCGCAAACGAACGTCTGGTCGTGAGTAAACCCAACAGCGGCTCGGCGCGCCTTAGCTGGGCTCGGGAAAACTCCAATCACCGCCGAACCGCTACCCGCCAGCAAGGCTTCTGATGCCCCTCTTCGAAGCAAATCCCGCTTGATGGAATCAAGCCGCGGATGGTGCTGGAAAACGGCGCCTTCGAAATCGTTCAAAAGGCCGGTTCCCCGCTCGCTCCAGGACAAGGCACAGAACTTCCAAAGTTTAGAGTTTTCCGCGGATTTTGTCAATTCCGGTGCGTTGAGCCAGCGGTAGGCGTCGGGCGTCGGCACATGAATATCGGCGGGGGAAACGATCAATACGGCCTTCGTCTTTATGTCCGGAAGCGGATAAATCTCGTCGCCGCGGCCAATTCCCAGTGCGCGGCCGCCACACAAAAAGAAGGGTACGTCCGCGCCGAGCGACGCGCCCATTTCGAGCAAGCGTTCGGCCGCAACTTTTTTTCCGCTCAGCTTTAGATAACCCATCATCGACGCGGCGGCGTCGCTCGATCCGCCACCCAATCCGCGCCCTGCCGGGATTCTTTTCTTCAGCTCGATCTCCACTCCGCCGTCGTCCTGCAATTCTTTTTGAAGCGCCTGCACCGCTCGATACACCAGATTCTTTTCCACCGGCTCGCCGGAAAGCGCCGCGTTCCCTTCGACGCGCAAAACGATGCCTGTTTTTTTTGAGCGCTTCAATTTCAAGTCGTCGTGGAGCGAAACGGTTTGAAAAATCGTGCGCAGCTCGTGATAACCGTCCGGGCGCTTGCCCAGAATTTCGAGCCGCAGATTTATTTTTGCAAAGGCGGGAATTTTAACTTCGCGCATCGTGCTTACTTCGGCTGCGCGGCGTTCGGCACCGATTTTTGCGCGACGCGATGCTTCGATTGATTGAATTTCTTTTCCACTTCCGCGATTTTTTCGGTTTCCACGTCGGCGGGCAGCACGCGCTTCCATTCTTCCAGCGATTTTTCCCACTGCGCCACGGCCAAATCCGTCCGTCCGGTTTTTGCGTAGACGTCTCCCAAATGCGAGTGAATGGTCGGATCGTGGCTCTCGCGCGCGACGGCCTTGCGCAAAGCCGCTTCGGCTTCGGAAAATTTTCCCTGTTTGTAATAGATCCAGCCGAGGCTGTCGAGATACGCGCCGTTGTATTCGTCGTCGGCCAGCGCTTTCTTGACCATCGTTTCCGCTTCGTCCAAACGAATGCCCAAATCGCCCAGCATGTAGCCGTAATAATTGAGCGCCGCCGCATTTTGCGGATCGACGGCCAGAACTTTTTTGAATTCCACTTCGGCGCGGTCGAAAAACTTCTGCCGTTCGTAAATCGCGCCCAGCAAAAACCACGTCATCTCATTTTCACGCGGCAAGCCCGGCAACGCTTCGGCCGTCCGCGCCGATTGTTCCGCTTCCTTGTACCGCCGCCCGCGCTCGTACACCTGCGCGATGTTCAAATACACTTCGCGGTCCGCGTCGGTTCCTTTCAATTGCGGCTTGAGCAGGGCCAGCGCGTCGTCCGTTTTTCCCGCTTCGCCCAAAAGAAGCGCGTAGCTGGTTTTTATTGCACCGTCCGTCGCATACTTCGCCAGCGCTTCTTTGCCCGTTTGCAGCGCCCGCGGCAAATCTTTCGCCGTGCGGAACGTCTCCATCAGCAGCAGGCGCGCGCGGTGGTCTTCCTCCTCGCCGAGCCGCCCCAATTCGTCGTACGTATAAATTGCCGCCTGATAATTTTCCGTCGCGCGATAAAGCTGGCCGAGTTGCTGGTACAGCACGGCCAGCGTGCGGCGCCGCGTTGGCAGCACTTCGGACTGATTCTTCACTGCGGTCACCGCTTCGCTCAGCACGCGAATCGCGTCTTCATTTCTTCCTTGCGCCTGGTAGAGCATCGCTTCGTTGTACATGACGTCCAGGCTGCCGGGGGCGAATTGCCGCGCTTTCGTCAGCGTCTCTTCCGCTTTGTCCAGCTGATGCAGCTCGCGGTAAATCTGCGCGATGCGCAAATAGACGTCCGAATCGTCCGGCATCAAATCCGCCAGCCGCTGATAAACCTTCAACGCTTCCGCATATTTTTCTTCCGTCAGCAACGTCTGCCCCAGCCCGCGCTGGTGGCTCAGCTCGCTTGGATCAATCTCGGCCGCCTTGCGGTAAGCGGCTTCGGCCTTATCCAAATCCTTTGTCTGGGTATACGCGTCGCCCAGCAGATCGAGCAGCGTCGGCGACGAACTTTTTTCCGTCACGCTCTCGAGCAGCGCCACCGCATCCGCGGATTTTCCCTGGTCGAGCAACAATTGCGTCAATTGCTCGACGCCGGCTTCGTTGTCCGGCTCGTTTTTCAAAATTCCGCGCAAAACCGCTTCCGCCTGCTCGTGCCGGTTCTGCAAACGATACAGCCGCGCCAGCCACAGGGCCGACTCCGTGTCCGCCGGATCCAGCTTCACCACTTCCTTGAATTGTTCGACGGCGCGCGTCACCGCTTCCGATTGCCCGTTGCCGTTCGCCTCGCCAAGGCTGCGCAAATAAATATGTCCCAGCAGGCGGCGCGTCTGCACGTCGCCCGGATCGCGCTGCAGAATCGCTTTCGCTTCCGCCTCGGCTTCGTGAATCCGCTGCGCCTTCCAATACATTTCCGCCAGCCGTTCGCCGATCACCGGCGACTTCGGATCCAGCGCATAAGCCTTTTTGTAATATTCGATTGCTTGCGTCGCGTACTCGCTACGGCTGGTCTGTTCGTACTGCTGCTCCGCGATGTGCCCCATCGTGTAATTGAAGTACGCATCGGCGCGAGAGGTCACGGTGGCGCGGAATTCTTGGTTGCTCTGCGCGGCACGCTCCGGCGCAGCCTGCGGCTCGCCCGCCGACGCAAACGCCGTCTGGCCGGCGGCGATGCCGCACAATCCCGACATCATAAGCGCGGCGGCCAAACCAATGCCCGCCGCCAAAACCGCTCTCTTCTGTGTGAGTGCCATAGTGTCCTTGAACCCGAAATTATCCCATGCGCCCGAAACCCGGTCAAAACACAAAACATCCCGATTTCCAGCACTTTTGCTTCTTCTTTACGATGCCGCCGCCCTGCGCCCGGTTCGCTTCCCGCCTGCACAAGTCAAAAATGCCTTGGCGATCCATCAATTCCATCAAACTTTTTCTGCGCTCCTGTCGTCTATACCTGTGGGATGCCAACAGATTTCCTGTGGCATTCCCACATAAGATTTGGTATTTTGATGTGGTATTCGCACAGGAGCGACACCATATGGCGCCTTCCGAACCGAAACTCGACCTTCTCCAAGGTACGCTCGACCTCATGGTCCTTCAGACCCTGGCCACGCTCGGCCCGCAACACGGGTACGGGATCGCTCGCCGCATCGAGCAGGTGAGCGGCGACGCCATTCTTTTAAATCAAGGCACGATTTACGCTTCGCTCGTCCGGCTCCAGCAGCGCGGGTGGATTTCCGCCGAATGGGGCACGTCGGACAACAATCGCAAAGCCAAGTTTTATTCCATCACCAAAAGTGGCCGCCATCAGCTCTCGTCCGACATGTCTTATTGGCAGCGCCTGACCGGCGTCATTGGCCGCGTCCTCGCCATGCAAGACAAGGGAGAAAACTCATGACGTTCTCCTTCCGCGAATCGCTATTCCGCCTGCGATCCTTCGCGCGCAAGAAGCCGCTCGATCAAGACCTTGCCGAAGAGATGGCGTCGCACCTGCAATTCGCCATCGAGGAAAACGTGCAAAACGGAATGTCGCGCAAGGAAGCCGAACGCCAGGCGCGCATCCGCTTCGGCGGACCGCAGCAATCCAAGGAAAGGCATCGCGAATCCC
>Ga0209166_10000727_pt1 | contig 32309 bp, 25 predicted proteins | sample Coa_R1_3_FD_187151 | JGI IMG/M metagenome (GOLD analysis project Ga0209166, IMG submission 187151) | Surface soil microbial communities from Centralia Pennsylvania, which are recovering from an underground coalmine fire - Coalmine... | ecosystem: Environmental > Terrestrial > Soil >...
CGCTGATCGCCAAGATTCGCGATCGCATGAGCAGCCTGCGCATCGGACCGCCACTTGACAAGGCCATTGATATCGGCGCGATCGTGGCCCGAGTGCAACTGGACCGCATTCAACGCATGGTCGCGCAAGGCGTCGCAGACGGCGCGATTTGCTGGCAGCCGCAAACCGAGCTGCCGGCGCGGGGTCTGTATTATCCGCCGACCCTGCTGAGCAACGTGCATCCCACTTCCATTGTCGCGCAACAGGAAATCTTCGGCCCGGTGCTCGCCGCGATGACGTTTCGGACGCCCCGAGAAGCGGTGGAACTGGCGAATAACACGGTCTATGGCCTTGCGTCGTGCGTCTGGAGCGAGAACATCAACGTCGCTCTCCACGTCGCCGCCCAGTTGAAGGCCGGAGTCGTTTGGGTGAACTGCACGAACCTGTTCGACGCAGCCTGCGGCTTTGGTGGGTACCGCGAGAGCGGGTACGGCCGAGAGGGCGGGCGCGAGGGCCTGCTCGAATATATGGAGCCCAAGTGGCTCAAAGATGCGCCCAAAGTTCCGGCGGCCAGCGCGCCCGCCGCGCCTCAAAATACCGATGAGCCCGAATCCAGTACTCCCGCGATCGACCGCACGGTGAAGCTCTACATCGGCGGCAAGCAGGCGCGTCCCGATTCCGGTTACAGCATGGAAGTGCGCTCGCCAGATGGCCGGTTGCTCGGTGAAGCTCCGCTCGGCAATCGCAAAGACATTCGCAATGCAGTGGAAGCCGCGCGCAAGGCGGAGAGTTGGGCGAAGGCAACCGCGCATAACCGGGCTCAGGTTCTGTATTACTGCGCGGAAAATCTTGCACTGCGCCGCGACGAGATCATCCGCCGTCTTGCCGTGGTCGTCGGCGAACAGCAGGCGGCGGCAGAAGTTGACCTCGGCACCGAGCGAATTTTTTCTTATGCCGCCTGGGCCGACAAGTTCGATGGCGCGGTGCACAATCCGCCCTTCCGCAACATTGCGATTGCCATGAACGAACCGATTGGAACCGTGGGGGTGATCTGCCCTGCGGAAGCGCCGCTTCTCGGTTTCCTATCGCTCGTCATGCCGTTGTTGGCTATGGGTAACACGGTGGTTGCAGTCCCATCGGAGAGATATCCACTGATCACCGGCGATCTCTACCAGCTTTTTGACACCAGCGATCTCCCCGCGGGTGCGGTCAACATCGTCACCGGCTACGTCTCGCAATTGCTCAAGACGCTCGCCGAACACGACGACATTGACGCTCTCTGGTGCTATGGAGACGATGCCACGGTAGCATCCGCCAAAGCTATGTCCACCGGCAACTTGAAGCAAGTCTGGACCAACGAAGGCCGCGTCATTGACTGGTTCGATCGCAAGCATGCCGAGGGGCGCTGGCTCCTCGAGCACGCAACCCAGGTAAAAAATATCTGGGTGCCTTATGGCGAATAGCCGCTCAAGCGCCCAATCACGTTTGCACAACTTATGATGCAAGAAGTTTTTCTGCTCCTGCGCGTTGCTTTTGTTTACCGCCGGCGCTAGCATAGCCCAATCTTCATATCGCCCGGCATCATTCTGCCTTGCAAATCTGTTTATCAAGGAGGACCTATGGGCATCGCAGTTTCTCCGCAAATCAACCCGCAAGTCGCGGAGTTCATCGACAAACCACGGAAGATGTTGATCAACGGCAAGTGGATCAATGCCGCTTCGGGTAAGACATTCCCTACCTACAATCCCGCAACCGGCGAAGTTCTGGCTCAAATTGCAGAAGGCGATCGCGACGACATCGATCAGGCAGTGAAAGCCGCGCGCAACGCCTTCGACAACGGGCCTTGGCGCCGCATGACGGCCGCGGAACGAGGCCGCCTGATGTGGAAACTTTCCGATCTGCTCGAACAACACACCGAGGAGTTCGGTTACATCGAAAGCCTCGACAATGGCAAGCCGCTTAATATTGCGAAAGCCGCCGATGTCCCGCTCGCCGTCGACATGTTCCGCTACATGGCCGGCTGGGCCACCAAGCTTGAGGGCAACACGATTCCGCTTTCGGTTCCGTACACGCCGGGCGCGCAGTATCTTGCCTACACCTTACGCGAGCCCGTCGGAGTGGTTGGTCAAATCATTCCCTGGAACTTCCCGCTGCTCATGGCGGCGTGGAAACTCGGTCCGGCGCTAGCCACAGGATGCACGGTCGTGCTGAAGCCGGCTGAGCAAACTCCGCTTTCCGCGTTGCGTCTCGGTGAGCTCATCATGGAAGCGGGATTCCCCGAAGGCGTGGTGAATATTGTTCCCGGGTACGGCGAAACCGCGGGAGCCGCGCTGGCTGCGCATCCCGATGTCGACAAGATTGCCTTCACCGGCTCAACCGAAGTGGGCAAGCTGATCGTTCACGCGGCTGCGGGGAACCTCAAGAAAGTGTCGCTGGAGTTAGGCGGCAAATCTCCGAACGTAGTGTTCAAGGACGCCGATCTCGACACCGCCATTGCCGGCTCTGCCAGCGCGATCTTCTTCAATCACGGCCAGTGCTGCTGCGCCGGTTCACGGTTGTATGTCGAGAAGTCGATCTACGATCGTGTGGTTGAAGGCGTTGCTGAGCATGCCAAGAAGATCAAAGTTGGTTCCGGCCTGGAACCCGACACACAGATGGGCCCGCTCGTTTCCGAAGAGCAACTAAATCGTGTTTGCGGATATCTTGAGTCCGGATTCTCCGAAGGCGCGAAGGCGATTGCGGGCGGACACAAGGCGGGCGATCGTGGATATTTCGTCGAACCCACGGTGCTCGTGAATACGCAAGAAGACATGAAGGTCGTGAAGGAGGAAATCTTCGGACCGGTGGTGACGGCGATGCCGTTCACCGATCCTGAGGAAATCATCCCGCGCGCCAACGACAGCGCCTATGGCTTGGCGGCTGCCGTGTGGACGCGCGACATCAGCAAGGCGCATCGCATGGCCGAGCAGCTTCGTGCTGGCACGGTCTGGATTAACTGCTACAACATCTTCGACGCGGGGCTCCCGTTCGGAGGCTACAAGCAGTCCGGCTGGGGCCGCGAGATGGGACACGATGTGCTGAACCTTTACACCCAAACCAAGGCAGTCTGCACCAGGCTCGCCTAGCTTGCATAAAAACGAAAAGGACGGCGGCACCGGCCACCGTCCTTTTCTTGACTCTCTGGCTTTTACCTCTCCATCAGCAGAACTTTCTCGGCATCATCGATCTCGGTCAATTTGACCTCGATCACTTCGTTCATCGTGGTCTGCACATTGCGACCCACGAAGGTAGCTTCAACGGGGATCTCGCGATGCCCGCGATCGATTAAGACGCATAATTGAACTTTTCGCGGCCGGCCATGCGAGAACAGCGCATCCAAGGCAGCGCGAGTGGTGCGGCCGGTGAAAAGCACATCGTCGACCAGTACAATATTCTTGTCCTCGATTTCGAACCCAATCTCTTTTTCCTGGACCACCGGCTTCGGCCCGAGCGTTGATAAGTCGTCGCGGTAAAAAGTAATGTCCAGAGTCCCTACCGGGACCTTGGCGTTCTCGATGCGCGTAATGATCTTGCCCAACCGCTCGGCAATCGGAACCCCGCGGCGACGAATCCCGACTAGCCCTAAACTGTCGACTCCGCCGTTCTTTTCCACGATCTCGTATGCCAGTCGCACCATGGTACGTTCAATTTCCGATGCAGACATGAGTTGAGCCTTTTGACGAAGGCCAGTTTTTCGCGAAGGATTCTTTGCGTTCATTAGAAATTATGCCTCTGACGCCGTGAGCCGGCTTCTCAATGTAGTCAAGGCGCTGGCGGAGGTCAAGCTGGCGAAAGTGTTCCGAATGAGATAGGAATGATTTTTCGAAGAGAACTAGACTTTGCTTTTGCCGACAGCGGCCCCAGCGGCGATTTCTTTCGCCAGCTCGTTCGCTGGACATGCAGTGCGAATCACGCGTATCAGCGGAGAAGTTTCGTCGCGCACGGATGCCAGAGAAACTTCCTGTGGATTTTCGCTGGCGGCCTTGGTTGGAAGAATCCCCACGCCTTGATTTCTGCCCAGCGCCTTGGCCTGGTACAGAGCCGCGTCCGCCAGCGCAATCGATTCTTCCGCGCAAATCGCTTCGAACGCTTCGCGGCACCATGGATATGAAGCCCATCCCACCGAGCAAGTCTTTCTCACCATGATTCCATGGCCGAGATCAAACGGCTCGGCAGAAATGACTTCCAAAACGCGGCTGCAGAATGCCGGGGTCCCGGACGTGTCGGTCGAACGGCTCATGATTAGAAATTCTTCTCCGCCCCAGCGCACCAGAACATCGGATTTTCGGACCACAGTGGCAAGCCTTTGCGAGACCAACTGCAGCAGCCGGTCTCCAGCAGGATGCCCGTGCAGATCATTGACTTCCTTGAAAAAATCCATGTCGACCATGATAAATACCAGATCGCGGTGATCCATTTTCCGAATGTCGCCGCCGCGCGCGCGCTGATAATTTCGTAGCACCTGCCCAGCCTCTGCCGTTAAAATCTCTTCCATATAACGGCGGTTCCAAACCCCAGTCAGCACGTCGGTGAAGGAAATTTCCTGGAGTTCCATGTTCTTCCGCTGCAATTCCAAACTATGCCAGCGCAGCGACTGTTCCTTGTTCTCCAACTCATCTTTCAAGCGGCACATCTCATCCAGATTGTGCCGGGATAGGCGCAGCAGACTGAGCAGTTCCTGATCCAGCAAATGCTGCTTCACAAACACCAGGCCGCCCATCACCAGCATCACGGCTACCGTCAAGAGCAGGCGGTAGGCTCGAATGGTTTGCGGCGCTGCGCCGCCGAATTGCGCCCACGCCATCATGAGCGGCGTCACCAGCACAGCCACCATTGCTAACCGTGCTTTCCAGATTCCAAATCCGCGAATGGACGCCTCGTCCGCAGGAATCTCCGGCTCGGCCTCGCCCGCCAGCAACCCAATGCGAATGAACCACGCCATCGACGCTACCAAGGGCACGTCGAACAGGCTTCCGGTGTAATACAGATGTAGATCGATGGCCTCGCTGGCCGTCAGGGACGCCACACAGTAGAGCAACGTCGCCGCGAAGAATTCGAAATAGAACCCGCGCCATTCGCCACGACTGCGGCGCCACACCATAAGCAAGGCGAAGGCGAGCACTAGTTTCTCGCACACATACAGCAGATCAAAACTTCTGCCATATTGCTCCTCGGAGAGGTGCACGTACTGCCAGGGGATCACGACAAACAAATACAAGAACAGCCACCACGTCAGCAGCAGCGCGAAGTCCAGTGTCCCGACGCGGATTGCCCGATCATCCTGCTGGACATGTGGCTGAAGGGCAACCGCTGCCATCATCGGCACGATGTGCAGGAACAGAATGACGTCTCCCACAAAAGGATTCGGCGCTTCCTGCCGCAGGTAGACTTCGAAATACGTCCACATCACCTGCGACACCAGCCACATCACGAGCCCCAGACTCATCAGCGCCCAGAACAGGCGCGACTTTCGCGAAGCCACTCGAACATTGGTGAGAAAAGCAAAGGTCGCGGCGGCCAGCAGAATATTCTGAAAAATATCGCCAAACGCCATCAGCCCAAAGCTGCGTGGCACCAGCAGCGAGACGACGACGTGAACGCACACCAGTGCGCCGATGCCGATTGTCCACTTCCGTCCGTCCTGGAGCGGAGATTTCCCCACGTCACAAATTGTAGGGTTCAACCGATCGCATCAGGTGTTACTCAGGTAACCATGTTCGAAGGCGAGTGGGGTCAGATTAAGCGATATTAGAGAACGGCTGAGAACTGCTCCACGAAGCGATAAACATCGTGATACGAGTTATATAGAGGGATCGGAGCGACGCGGAAAACGTCAGGCTCGCGCCAGTCGCCGGTGACGCCCTCGGCTGCCAGCCGGTCACACAACTTCCGCCCTCCGTGCGCGAGTCGAATCGACAATTGGGCGCCTCGCCGCTCTGGCTCCCGCGGGGTAATCACCGAAAATTTTGACGATACTTTCTGTTCGAGCAGGAATCCGAGATAGCCCGTGAGCTGCACGCTCTTGGCGCGCAAGCGTTCTATCCCAGCTTCGGAGAAAATTTCCATTGAAGCGCGCAGCGGCGCCAACGCCACGATTGGCGGGTTGCTCAGTTGCCAGCCTTCAGCTCCGGCCATGGGGTGAAAATCAGGTCCCATCTGGAAGCGAGTCTTCTCGTCATGTCCCCACCAGCCGGCGAAGCGGGGCAAATTCCAGGCTTGCGCGTGCCGCTCGTGCACGAAGCAGCCGGCAACACAGCCCGGGCCACCGTTTAGATATTTGTAGCTGCACCAGGCAGCGAAATCCGGCCCCCAATCATGAAGGCGCAGCGGAATGTTTCCGGCGGCATGCGCGAGATCGAAGCCTACGACACATCCCTTACGGTGCCCCGCCTTTGTAATGCCGGACATGTCAAAAACTTGGCCGGTCGCATAATTGACCCCGCCCAAAAGGATAAGAGCCACGGACTCGCCCTCGCGCTCGATAATTTCCTCTATATCCTCATCGCGAATGCAGGGCTCGCCGTCGCGAGCTGTGAGCTCAACCAGTGAAGCCGCGGGATCGAAGCCGTGAAAAAGAATTTGGGATCGAACGGCGTATTGATCTGAAGGAAACGCGCCACGTTCGATAACGATCTTATGTCGTTGTTTTGTCGGACGGTAGAACGATGCCATCATCAAGTGCAGGTTTACCGTCAGAGAATTCATCACCACAACCTCGCCGGGCTGTGCTCCGACCAGATCAGCGGTTTGTTGCGCGAGCAGACGGTGATAAGGCATCCAGGGATTTCTGGCATGAAAATGTCCTTCCACGCCGAGTTCCGCCCATTCGCGTAACTCCTGCTGAATGTACGAAGCCACAGACTTCGGCTGCAGTCCCAGGGAATGGCCGCAAAGATAAAGGCACTCCCCGCCATTCTTTGTTTTTGGAAGATAGAAGCGATCGCGAAAATGCGCCAGCGGATCGGCGGCATCCATTTGCCGGGCAAACTCTTCGCCAACCTGAAATCGAGTATCGCTCAAGAGAGCTCCAGCGGAGTGAGTTCACTGTGGACCAGGCGGTCTGCCTCTTCCCAGTCCAGGTCTTCGATGCGCTCGATGCCGTCACAAAGCTCCGCCAAGATCGCTTCCTGGATGCGTCCTCGTTTTAGCGCGGTCGCATACGGAATACGGTGAAACGTCACCATCGCGTATTTCGGCACAAATAGACCGGGATATTTTGTTTCCAGTGCCAATTCAACTTTCTTGCGAAAAAGAAAATGTGGGTCGGCTACCCGATCTCGCATCTCGATAAAATTCTCGACGGCAAGGTCGGCGATCGCGTCCGTGTTCACTTTGCGCGCCTTTTCGAATTCGCGGAAGACGCGCTCCCAGTCTGCGCCGTGCCGATCCATCAATTCCATCAAGATTGTGCAATCCTCAAAGCCGCAGTTAATGCCCTGGCCGAAGAACGGAACGATGGCATGCGCCGCGTCCCCTAGCAGCAACGCGCGGCCTTCCACATGCCAAGGCGAACATTTGACCGTTACCATCGAGCCTGTTGGATTCGCAAAGAAATTATCCGCCAGGTCTGGCATGAGCGGGACCGCGTCCGGAAATCGCGCCTGGAAGAATTGGGTCACGGCTGCGGGCGTATTCAACTGCGCGAAGCTGTCGTTCCCTTCGAAAGGCAAAAACAAAATGCACGCAAACGTCCCATCGATATTAGGCAGAGCGATGAGCATAAAGTTCCCACGCGGCCAGATATGCAGGGCATGGGTCTCAAGTACGTGCTTTCTCCCAGAACCCGCAGGAATCGTCAGTTCTTTGTATCCATAGTCGAGATACTGTTGAGAGAAGTTGAACCGGTTCAGCTTCAGCATCGCGTTGCGAATGGCAGACGCTGATCCGTCGCACCCGAGGACAACTCCGCCCTCAACCGTTCGCTGGCTTCCGGTGTGCTCGTCGCGCATTTGCACGGCACCTGTCCGCAGATCGATTTCCGTGCATCGCCGATCAAAGTGAATCTTCACTCCCTGTGCTTCTGCCGCATTCATCAGCGCAATATTCAGCTCGGCGCGCGAAATCGAGTTGATCACCTCAGACTCATCCTTGCCATAGGGCTGAAACGTCAGCTCCGAACTTGGCGAATGCATCATCCGGCCCTTCATCGGAATGATGATGTTCTGCATCCCTTGCCAGAGTCCGGCCTGTGTCAGCGCATGAATCCCTCGGGTGGATAACGCCAGGTTGATGGACCTTCCGGCGCTCATGCGCACACGCCGCATATCGGGACGGCGCTCATAGATCTCGACGTTGAACCCGCGCTTCACCAGCCCGAGCGCCAGCAGCGGCCCATTGAGCCCGGCGCCGATCAGCGTAACGGTTTCGGATTGGCGAACCATGAGGGAGAGTGAACCAGTTCAGATGGGCACTTCTATTGCGTTAACAACGTTCGCGCTTCCCACAATTCCGGAAAGAATTTTTTGTCGAGCGTAAGTTTCAGGTACGATGCTCCCGCACTGCCGCCCGTTCCCATGCGGATGCCGATGACGCGCTCTACCAACTGGATGTGCCGCAATCGCCAGCTCACCACGAGTTCATCGAACTCAGTGAGCCGCTCGCAGACATCAATCCAGTCGCGGTTGCTGTGCTCGTCTTTATACAGCGACAGCACGGCCCGGGCGCGAGCGGCAAATTGGTCGGCTTCGGTCGCGTTGACGTCGGTGTGCAAGCATCCTTTCGCGCGTAGTGCGCCAAAAAACACGTCGTGCAACGATGGCTCACGCAAGCGGCGTTCCAATTGCGCGTAGGCTTCCGGCGTCGGCCGGTGATACCGGAGCATTTTCTCGTCCTTCAACCCGCACAGAAATTCAATTTCACGAAACTGCTCCGACTGGAATCCGCTAGCCGGCTCAAGCTTTCCGCGAAAGGCCAGGAAGTGCGTCGGTAGCATGGTCTCAAGAATCGTGAACTGTTCGATCAGCACCCGCGTGATTTCGGTACAGCGCCGCAGTAGTCGCGCCGCTTCGTAAACCTCATCGTGTGACTGCGGATTCTTTTCCGCCGCTTGCAGGTTCGCCACTACCCCGTCGAGATCGTGCAGCAATTCCTTAAACCAGAGTTCGTAAGTCTGATGCACGATGATGAACAGCAGCTCATCGTGATGCTGCGGCTTGGATTGCGGATCTTGCAGCGCCAGCAGTTCTGGAACTTTCAGATATGAACTGTATGTAAGCTGATCGTCGTGCGAGTGAGTGGGCGAGCCAATTGCCGAAGGCGCATCCTTCACAGTTACCGGCTCGGCCCTGTCGAGACCGAGATAGGAGAGTGCGTTCCCGCCCAGCAGCCGCGACTTCGTCTCATCATTCACACGACTCGATCGAATCAGGCTTCCAATCCCATGTTCGCCCAAGGGAAACGGATAGTCAGAGCCGAGCAGTACCCGCTCCGCTCCCATGGTCTCAATCAACAACCGCAGCGCTCGCTGATCAAAAACCGCTGAGTCTACATAGAAACGGTTTAGATATTGTCTGGGCGGCAACTCACACACCCCATGCGCCACGGGATGATGCTGCCACGCATTCTCCAACCGTCCCAGCAGAAACGCGAAACTTCCGCCGCCATGGGCGAAGCAAATTCGCAAATTCCGCGGAAGTTTATCGAACGCCCCGCTCAGGATCATCGCCACGATCCCAAGTTGCGTTTCGGCGGGCATGCCGACGGTCCACGGCATCAAGTACTTCGGCATGCGCGGTTGGCCGAGCATATCCCACGGATGGACCAGCACAGCCGCGCCCTCGTTCGCGCAGTGATGCAGGAAAGTCACAATTCCGGGGTCGTCCAGATTCTTTTCCCCAACGTGATTTCCAATTTGCACGCCCAGGTGTCCGGCACGCATGCAGCGGCTCAACTCCGTGCACGACGCATCGATGTCCTGCAAAGGAACCTGGCAAAACGACTTCAGCCGACCCTTGCCGCGCGTGCACAACTCGAGCGCAGCATCATTGAACAGTCGCGCACAGTCCAACGCATGTTCCACCGGCCGGTCGTACTCGAACAGCACGGGCGTCGCCGAGAGCACTTGCATCTCCACGCCGTCGCGATCCATTTCCTGCAGGCGCACCTCGGGATCCCAACAGGCAGAATAGATGTGGCGGAAGAATCGATCGCCTATTATGATCTCGGCCTTACCGGGCTCGGTGTGCTTGATCCACGGCCAGTTTGGCGTGCCATAGCGCTTGGCCAGGTCGGGCCAGGTCTGCGGGAAGAAATGATTGTGAATATCGATGACTGGCATTTCTACTGTTTGCCGGGATGGACCGCGCCGCAATGTTTGCACTTGCGCAGGCTCTCGTTGCTATAGAACTTGTCAAAAAGCGGGGGGAGATCGCGCACGATGCTCTTCAATTTCACTTCCGCGCGATACAGCAATTGGTGGCAGTTTTGGCAATACCACTCGAATCCGTCCAAAGCGCCGTCTGGCCGCGGCATCTCCACGACCACGCCCAGCGTTCCCGCCTGCCGCTGGGGTGAATGCCGCATGTGCTTGGGCAAAAGAAAAATCTCCCCTTCTTTGATGGGAACTTCCAGCGGCGGCTTGCCCGGACTCTCCATCAGGCGAAGAACAATATTGCCTTTCCACTGGTAAAAGAATTCTTCTGTCGGATCGTCGTGATAATCGCGGCGCTGGTTCGGGCCTCCGACCACCGTCACCATCATCTCGCCGTCCTCCCACACCTGCGCATTTCCTACCGGAGGTTTGAACTTTTCCTTGTTGTCGTCGATCCACTGCTGAAAATTAAATGCCTTCAGTTCTCTGATGGACGGCATGGCGTCTCCTATTTCTCCGGCTTGTACGCGACGGCCCGAATCTCGATCAGCAACTGCGGGTGCGGTAACTGATGCACGGCAACCGTAGTCCTGGCCGGGCCGTCGTGACTGAAGTATTGGCCGTAAACTTCGTTGTATCCTGCAAAATCATTCATGCTCACCAGGTACGAAGTCACTTCCACGACGTCCTCGAGACCGGCTTGCACGCTCGCCAGAATCTCGCGCACGTTTTCGATCACGGCTCTGGTCTGCACGCGAATATCAAGATGCGTGGTTCCAAATTCGTCGACCTCGGCGCCGGCAATCGTGTTGTCGGCCCGACGCGCGCTCGTGCCCGACACGATCAGAAAGTCGCCCGCGCGTTTCACATGCGGATATTTCCCGCGCGGTTTAGCGCGGCCCTCAATCACTTTACCTTCGACTTTCCCCATTTTTTATCGCCGGCGCTGCGGCTCACAGCCTAATACAGATATTATTCAGCTCTGAATAAAAATTGAGCGAGTGCACGCCACCTTCGCGTCCGATTCCCGACAGTCCCATGCCGCCGAACGGCGTCCGCAAATCGCGCAGGAACCAGCAATTGACCCACGTGATGCCCACATTCATCTGTTGTGCCACACGATGTCCGCGCTTCAAATTCGTCGTCCAAACCGACGCTGCCAGGCCGTACTTCGTGTCATTTGCCAAAGCCACCGCTTCCTCTTCTGAGTCAAAAGGAGCGACATGGCAGACCGGCCCGAAAATTTCTTCCTTCACGCAGCGCGCCGACTCCTTCAGATCAGTATAGATCGTCGGTTGCACGTAAAAGCCGTTGTCCAGAGCGTTGCCGAACGCGGGAACGCCTCCTCCAGTAACTACGGTTGCACCTTCTTCCCGCGCGAGATGATAGTAGGAAAGAACTTTTTCCCGATGCTGGGCAGAAATCAGCGGCCCCACTTCAGTCGTTTTCTCGAGCGGCGACCCGATGCGCAGACTCTCGGCCTTGCGCTTGAGGGCATCCACAAATCGTACGAAGATCGGGCGCTCGACGTACACCCGTTCGGCACACAAGCAAACCTGCCCCGTATTGAGAAATGCCGCCTCACTGATGCCGTTAACGGCCTCTTCAAAATCGCAGTCGGCAAAAACAATGGCCGCATTCTTTCCGCCGAGCTCAAAAGAAACGGGCTTTACCGAGGCCGCAACGGTCTTCATGATTGCCGCGCCCGTCTGCGACTCGCCGGTGAAAGTCACCGCATTCACATCCGGATGCTGCGTCAGAAATTCTCCCGCCGACTTGGGACCGAATCCGTGCACCACGTTGTAGACGCCGTTGGGAATCCGCGCCTGCTGCATCACTTCGGCCAGCAGCGTCGCGGTCGCCGGCGTCTCTTCCGACGGTTTCACAACAACCGTGTTGCCGCACGCCAGCGCGGGCGCCACTTTCCAGGTCAGCAACAGCAGTGGAAGATTCCAGGGCGTGATGATTCCCACCACGCCAAGGGGATTGCGCACCGCGTAATTGAGAGCGCTCTTTCCATCGGGAGTTTCAGTCTGAAACGACTCCAGTCCCGCGGTCTTGATCAAATCGGCAAACACTCGAAAATTTGCTGCCGCCCGCGGGACATCCAACCGCGATGCAAGCGCGATAGGCTTACCCGTGTCCGCGACCTCCGCCGCCACAAAGCAATCGAACCGCGCCTCGATCGCGTCGGCAAGCTTGTGTAACCGTGCAGCGCGATCCCGGGTGCTCAGCCGGCCCCATTCGCCTCGAAGCGCCTTGCGCGCTGCCTGCACAGCGGCATCGACAAGGTCCCGATCCGCTTCCGTGACCTGCGCGATCACGCTTCCATCCGCCGGATTCACGTCGACGAACTCGCGCTTGCCAGCCACGAACTTCCCATCGATGTAGTTCTGGATAGACTTCACGTGGCGTCAACCCCGGCGAATCGTAACAGTCTGTATAGGACGAAGCAATTCCCTGATGACCTCAACTTGCCCGCTCTTTCAAATATCTGCGCAACGCATCCTTCCATTCGGGCATTTCGATGCCGTAGCGCTGAAGGCTCGTTGCCGACAGAACCGAATATGCTGGACGCGGGGCTGGACGCGCCATTTGGGCGCTGCTCACGGGCCTCACCTCGACCGCGAGCCCGGCATCTTTTACGATCTCTTGCGCGAATTCAAACCACGAGCAATTCCCGGAGTTGGTCACGTGCACAATCCCGCGCGCTCCCGCGCGGCATAACGAAATAATGGCTCGCGCCAGATCCACAGAATACGTCGGGCATCCGCGCTGATCGCTTACTACATCCAGCGCCGGACGGCTCGCCGCCAGTTTCAAGATCGTATCCGGGAAACACTTGCCGCCAGTACCGAACAACCACGAAGTGCGCGCGATGCAAGCCTCCGGCAGTACTTCCAATAATCGGATTTCCGCCTCAGCCTTCGATCGCCCATACACGCTCTGCGGATTGCGTACATCGCTTACTTCGTACGGCGACGTCTTCTTGCCGTCAAACACGTAATCCGAGCTGAGAAAAAGGAGTTTCGCCCCCCAATGCTTCGCGGCCTGCGCCACATTTACCGCTCCATCCCGGTTCACCGAAAAAGCCACATCTGCGTGCGCCTCGCATCCATCTACATCGGTGTAAGCCGCCGCCAGCACAATCCACTCCGGCAGCGATTTCTGCACCACCTCCCGAACTCCGCCTGCGTCGCGAATGTCGACGGCATCCGATCCGAGGCCAATTACTTCATCTCCCGTCCACTCGCGCACCAGGGCTTTGCCCAGAAGTCCGGTAGCGCCAAAAATCATTGCCTTCATTTTGATTTCCGCAACTAGCCGAAGGTCTCGGCATCCTGCAGGGGAGCGCCGCGCTGATCTTTCGCAGACACAATGGGATCGCCTTGCAATCCCCAATCGATCTTCAAGTCTGCATCATTCCACGCCAAAGTGCGCTCGAACTCCGGAGCGTAGTAGTCCGTCGCCTTGTAGAGCACATGCGCCGACTCCGAGATCACGCGAAACCCGTGTGCGAATCCGGCTGGAATCCACAGCATGCGTTTATTCTCGCCTGAAAGCCGAACAGCCTCCCACTTGCCGAAGGTGGGCGAACTTCGGCGCAAATCGACCGCGACATCGAGAATCTCTCCCTCTCCCACGCGCACCAGTTTCCCTTGCGCATGTTGGATCTGATAATGCAACCCGCGCACGACGTTCCGCTTGGAATAAGAATGGTTGTCCTGGACGAATGGCCCGCCGATCCCCAGTTGCGTAAACGCTTTTTCGTTGTAGCTTTCGAAGAAGAATCCGCGCTCATCGCTAAACACTCGCGGCTCGAGCGCGAAGACGCCAGGCAACGAGGTCGGAATTTTCTTGATTGCGTCCATGGCAGGCAGCACTGGCGATACCGCGTTCTTCAGAATACCCTTTCCCGCAATAGCTGCAGCAGATACGCGCCGTAGCTGCTGTTCCGCATCGAACTTCCAATCTTCTCCACTTCCGCCGCGCTGATGTAGCCCGACCGGAAGGCGATCTCCTCCGGGCACGCGACCATCAGCCCTTGCCGTTTTTCGATGGCTTGAATGTAGAGAGCGGCATCCATCAAAGACTCGTGCGTTCCGGTATCGAGCCATGCCATGCCGCGTCCCATGACGACCACTTCCAGTTGTCCCTTTTTCAAATACGCCTGATTGACGTCGGTGATCTCCAGTTCGCCACGCGCACTGGGCTTCATCATCTTCGTGATTTCTACAACTTGGCTGTCGTAAAAATAAAGGCCGGTTACGGCGTATCTGGACTTCGGCTGCTTGGGTTTCTCCTCAATGCTGAGCGCGCGCCCATTCGTATCGAACTCCACCACTCCGTAACGTTCAGGGTCATGCACCCGGTAGGCGAACACCCGGGCGCCATCGACCTTCACAGCGGATTCGCGCAAGTCCTTCGCCAGATCGTGCCCATAAAAGATGTTGTCGCCCAGCACCAGCGCGCACGGACTGCCGCCCAGAAACTTCTCCCCGAGCAGAAAGGCCTGCGCAATGCCTTCAGGCTTCTGCTGCACCTGATATTGAAGTCGAATTCCGTACTGGCTGCCATCCCGCAGGAGCATCTGGAATTTGGGGACATCCTCCGGAGTAGAAATGATCAGGATCTCGCGGATTCCCGCCAGCATGAGCGTACACAGCGGGTAGTAAATCATGGGCTTGTTGTAGACCGGAAGCAGGCTCTTTCCCATCGCCTGCGTCACCGGATACAAACGCGTCCCCGATCCTCCTGCGAGAATGATGCCCTTATAGCGCGTGCTTTCGTTCATGTTAGCGGTAATTGTCTCAGGTTCTGGTCACTGCCCCGAATAGTGCGTTGCAATCCATTGCCGGTAAGCGCCGCTGGTCACATCGCGCACCCATGCTTCATTCTCAAGATACCAGCGCACGGTCTTGCGGAGACCGGTCTCAAACGTTTCCTTCGGCTTCCATCCCAGTTCTCGCTCGATCTTGCTGGCGTCCATGGCATAGCGGCGATCGTGCCCGGGCCGATCCTTCACGTAAGTAATCAACTCACGCCGCGAACCCGGCCGCGGCGACATCTCATCCACCAGATCGCAAATGCTCTGCACGATCTCGATGTTCGGTTTTTCGTTCCAGCCTCCAACGTTGTAGGTTTCTCCCGGCTTGCCAAGTCGCAGCACCGTCGCGATCGCCTCGCAATGATCCTCCACGTAAAGCCAGTCGCGGACATTCTTTCCATCTCCATAGACGGGCAGCGGCTTGCCATCGCGAGCGTTGAGGATCATCAACGGAATTAATTTTTCGGGAAACTGAAATCGACCGTAGTTATTCGAACAATTCGTGGTCAGTGTGGGCAGTCCATAGGTATGGTGATAGGCCCGTACCAGGTGATCCGAAGCGGCTTTTGACGCAGCGTAGGGGCTGTTGGGCGCGTAGGCGGTCGTTTCACTGAACGGGGCATCCTTCGGCCCCAGAGATCCGTACACTTCATCCGTAGAAACCTGCAGAAAACGAAACTGGTTGCGATCGTTGCCGGATAGTTCCGCCCAGAGCGCCCGCGCCTCTTCCAGCAGCGCAAAGGTCCCATTGATATTTGTCTGGATGAATTCCTCGGGTCCGCGGATGGACCGGTCCACATGGCTCTCTGCCGCGAAGTGCACGATTGCTCGCGGCCGATGCTTTCGCAGTAACTGGCGGACTAACTCCCGGTCGCCAATGTCGGCTTGCACGAACTCGTACCTGCGGGAACCCTCGATGCTCTCCAAGTTCCGCAGGTTTCCGGCATAAGTCAGCTTGTCCAGATTGATAATGGACAAGGACTCATTCTGCAATTGCTGCAGAACAAAGTTGGATCCGATAAATCCCGCACCGCCCGTGACAAGAATTCGATCGTTCATGCGAAAGAGGCCGGGCCAGGATGTCCAAGTCTAGCCGGACGCTGGAAGCAAGCCCGAACCTGATTGTAATAAAAAAGGACGGGCGTAGCCCGTCCTGGCGAAATTTACCCAGAACCTGTCTGCGGTTACTCGTACCGCAGCGCCACCATGGGATCGACCCTAGCCGCGCGACGTGCCGGGATATAACAAGCCAGCAATGCAGTCGTCACCAGAAGCAATATGACGGCAGCAAAAGTTACCGGATCGGTTGCGGTCACGCCAAAAAGCAGCGACTGCAGCGTGCGTGTGATGGCGAGGGAACCGGCAAATCCGACCGCGATCCCAATAAGGACGGTGCGCAATCCCTGACCCAGGACCATCGTGAGAACATCCCGGGAGCGGGCGCCCAGAGCCACTCGCACTCCGATCTCGCGGGTGCGGCGGCTCACGGAGTAAGCCATCACTCCAAATACACCAACCGTGGCCAGCAGCAACGCAATGATTCCGAAGCAACCGATGAGAGTTACGTTGAATCGGCGTGAACGGAGCGAGGCCGCATAGATTCCAGAGAAGGTCCGGAACTTCGGCGCAACATCCGGATTGAGATCATGGAGAATTTGGCGGGCAGCAGATGTGACCGGTTGCGTATTGGCGTTAGTCAGCATCGTGACTGTGACTGCCGGTATCGGCCGTTGAAACAGGTTCACATAGAAGGTGGGGCGGGGCGGCGCATCGACGCCGTATTCTCGAACGTCGCCGACGACTCCAACAATCGTAAATAAGCGCAAATCCCCGTCGATAGGGAATTCAACGGTGTGGCCGATCGGATCTTGGCTCGGCCAACGATCCCGCGCCAGCGACTCGCTGATGACCGCCACATTCGGAGAATTCGGGCCGTCGCGTTCATCGAAGAGGCGCCCTCGAAGCAGAGGAATCCCGAGAGACTGGAAATATCCTTGCGTCGCGGCGCAGAAATCTGCCGAGCCGTAGCCAAAGCGCTCCCTCTCGCGAAACAGGTTGTCGAGTAAGTGAGACAGGGCATTCAGGCTGTCGGGAGTTTTTGGAACATCCTCCGGCCTCAGAAGCAGGAACATGCCATCAGGCAGACCGCCATCCAGAGGAAGACCGCTGGTCGCACCCACTCCGCGTACGCTCGGAATCTGCTTGAGGCGGTCGAGCAAGCTGCTGAAGAAAATTCCCTGGGCTGCTCTTGCTTGAGTATCCTTCCAATCCGGCCAAGGCAGCGAGACGTCCATGGTGACGATTCTGTCGACTCGAAATCCCGGATCCACTTCCAGCACCTTCATCAAGCTGCGACCCAGCAAGCCCGCTCCAATAACGAGGACAAGAGTGATTGCGATCTGCGCGGCAACGATCCCACGGCCCATGTGGGTGTGAGAACCTGCTTGGCCCCGGCCACCTTCCTCAAGTTCGTTGCGCAAGTTGCCGGAGGTTGCTCGCAAAGCGGTGAACGCCCCTAGCCCAACGGCAACCGCGGAAGACAGCAGACACGCAAACACAAGAACCGGGATATTGACCGAGACGCCGTCGGAAAGCGGAAGGTCCGCAGGGGCCAACGCCAGCAGAACGCGCACGCTCCAAAAAGCTCCCAGCACTCCAAGACCGCCGCCGATCAAAGCCAACAAAGAAGCCTCAGTAAGAAACTGCCGAAGTAGCCGTTGGCGCGATGCACCCAGGGCGCTGCGGATCGCAAGCTCACGTTCTCTCACCGAAGCCTGCGCAAGCAGCAGGTTGGCTACGTTGGCGCACGCAACTAGAAGAAGAAATCCGACAGCCCCCAGCAAAACCAACAGCGCCGGCCGAACTTGACCGGTCATTGAATCCTGCAGCGGGACGACCGTGGCATCCTTGAGGAGATAATCGTTTTGCTCGCTAGAGCTGTCATGAATGCGACGCCCAATCGCGCTGATTTCCGCCTTTGCTTGTGCGACTGTGACACCGTCGCGCAGACGGCCGACTGCTTCGTAGTTATGCGAGCCCCTGCTCGGATTTTCGCCCTTCCTGTCGGCCGTTACCCACAAGTCTGTGTCCTGAGGAAATTGAAATCCCTGCGGCAGTACGCCAATCACAGAGAAATCCGCATTATCGATTTTCAAATGCAACTGCGACAAGTCCGGCGACGATCCGAGATACTGCTTCCAGTATCCGTAGCTGACCAGAGCGACCGGAGCAGCACCTTTCTTGCCGTCGGCAGCAGTAAAATCGCGACCAATGACCGGCTGAACACGAAAAACGTTGAGAAAGTCAGGTGAGACGTGGGCAACCACCGAACGGCTCGGCTGCGACGCGGCTGACACGGCTACTGCGTAGGCGCTGTACTTTGCCATCTCCCTAAAACTGCGGTTTTGATCCCGAAAATCGTCAAAGTTCGGATCGGCAAGACGGTTCAAGGTTCCTTTAGTAGTGACCTCAAAAATCGCCATGATCCGATTGGGCTCGCTATAGGGTAGTGGCCGCAGGAGCACGCCATAAACGACGCTGAAGATTGCGGTCGTGGCGCCGATACCGAGGGCGAGCGTAATGATGGCTACTGATGTAAATCCTGGGCTCTTGCGTAACTGACGCTGCGCATAGCGAAAATCTTGAGTTATCGCTCCCATCTCTGCTCCCTCCTGCTACTCCCACGGCAATGCCACAGGTTGGCCAAATGCCCAGGCGAAAAGGTCACGGGTTGATCTCTTCCAGCAAGGCTTTTTCCAATCTGGAGCGAAACCTAACCCTATGGTGGCAAAGGACAAGAGTTGATCTCTAGCGAGCCAGCGTGTTTAAAACATGTCCGCCGCCGGCCTTAGATGTCCGGAACCGAACAGGTAACCGACGATCCGCTTGGATTATGAGGCGGGTTCTAGACGCGGAGTGCGAATCTACCCAGTGCGAAGGTGGGTTAACTCGTCTTTAAGAACTACTTCCGCACGCTTGTTTTCTTTCCTGGCGGCGGAAGGATTCGGCTCCCACCCCAACACTTCGAAGTAAGCTCTCTCGATGTCTTCGGCAATCTGTTGCCATTGATACTGGTCCTCGATGCGCGTTCTCGCAACCTTACCTGCGGCCTCTCGCAAGGCGGGATTTGCGATCAAGGAGCGCAGACAGTCCGCGAGGTCTGCCGCATTCCCCCGCTGGAATGTGAAGCCGGCTCCGTCGACCAATTCTCGGTTCTCGGGAACATCGCTGGTCAACACGCACAATCCGGCGCCCATCGCATCAAGCAGCGCCAGCGATAGGCCCTCCAGGTCTGACGGCAGCACAAAAATCATGGCGTTGGTAAGTAGTTCGTCCAGAGTTTCTCCGGAGACCCATCCAATCATTCGAATCCGGTCGCTGGCGTGCGTGCGCAATTCGCGGCTATAGTCATCGCAATAACTTCCGGCCCCAGCCATCACCAGCTTCACATCGGTATCGAGATGTTCGAAGGCTTCGACCAGCAAATGGCAGCCCTTCTCCGGCGAGAACCTTCCCAAAAACAGAACGTATTTCCCGCGCTCCAACCCCCACTCGAGAATTTTATTCGGTTCGCTTCTGTCGCGCAGAACGCCGCCATTCGGGACATAGATAGTCTCAATTCCATGCGCCTCCCGATAATGCTGCTGCAGCGTTCGAGAGACCACCATGGTCGCATCTGGTAGCCGCACCGAGGCGTGTTCTCCCGCTCGCAATACCGCCGCAGCGACGCGCCCCCATTTCTTCCGTTGCCAGTCCAGTCCCTGGACAGTCACGGCAGTCTTTGTCCGCAACAGCCGCGGAATGAAGGCAAACAGCGCCGGCCCAAGAGCGTGGTAATGCACGAAATCATATCGTTGCGTAAGCGCGTGCAGAGTGCTCAGCACTGTGTGGATCAGGGTTTCAAGATGCTTCGATCGAATCGTGGGCAACCGCACCAGTCTCATGCCGTTGTGCTGTTCGAGTTTCGGAGTGAAGTAATTCCGGCAATAGACTGTGACTTCATGCCCACGCTCAGCCAGCCGTTTGCCAACTTCTTCGCAGTAGCTCTCGATACCGCCGTATTTTGAAATCACACCGCGTGCTCCGATAAAAGCAACTCGCAGCTTCTGAACTTCCGGCCCTGTCAGCCCACGTTGGGGCACTTGAGGGACCCGCTTTGGCCGATGCCCCGGCATTGCCACCAGCCGGTTGCTCCGACTGGCTACGAGCCGCTGGTAAAGGCTCATCATCTGTTCGTAATGCGCATCCGGCGTATGCTGCCGCCGAACCCACTCCCAACCGGCGCGGCCCATGCTCTCCGCCAGTTCTGGTCTTGCGACCAAGATCTGCATTGCTTGCGCCAGGCCATTCACGTCGCCGCAGGGATATAGAAATCCATTCTCTCCGTGGCGCACTAATTCGCGGCGCGAACCGATATCGCTGGCCACCACCGTGCGTGCTTGTGCATACGACTCCAGAATTGTCTTGCCCAACGTCTCATAGGCATGCGAGGGAAAAACCGTGAATCGCGAATTCGCGATTAGCCGATCGCGTTCTTCCGCCCCCACCTGCCCCACAAATTCGATATTGGCCAAGCCCAGTGCAGCCGGTAACTGCTCTAGCTCGCTTTTCTGCGGCCCGTCGCCGGCAATCACCAGCCGGACATCGGGCAACTGCTGCATCGCACGAATCAAATCGTGAACGCCTTTTTCGGCCGAGAGTCTGCCCACGTACAGCACTGGCCCCTCAGCGGATCGGCTCAACTGCTGCGGTTCCGCGACGCACTGAAAATGCGGCAACACATGAAACTTGTTTCCATCCCAGCCGTGTTCCACAAACTTGTCGCGTACGAATCGGCTGGGTGCGACAAAAAGATCCAAACATTTACGATAGGTTCCCATGCAACGGTGAACGTAGGCCTCGGTCGCCAAGGTCATGCGTGCGCCCATCCCGGGATAGCAACTCGGCCGCAAGACATGCCAGAAAGCCCCACCCTTGCAGGCCTCGCATGCTTCCCCACGCGAAACCAGGTTGTAAGTTGGACATAACAATTTGAAGTCATTCACGTGATAGAGCACCGGAACGTTCTGCGCCTTCAGTTCCCACAGAATCGACGGCGATAAGTGGTGGTAGATGCTCCGCACGTGTGCCACATCCGGCCGAAAGTCCTCGATCATCGCGCGCAACTGCCGCCGCGCCTCGGTCGAGTAAATGGCGTGAGTTGCCTTTTGCGCTTTTCCCCGCCATCCCGACTTCGCCTTGAAGTCAACGTGAGATACGAAGTGCCGATCGTATGGAGTCGGCTGTCCACGCGGATCGGCCATCGAAAACAAGGCCACTTCATGGCCTTTCGCCCGCATCAACTCCATCAACTCGAACAGGTAAACTTCGGTCCCGCTGAACGGGTAGTTATATTTGTTGCAATAAAGGACTCTCATCAGGAATGCTCTCGGTCTGCGGTGCGATCCGCTGAAGAAATAATTCCGCCAACAGCTGCAGATTGTTGCGACGGTTGAAATTCTGTCGAACGTGCACCCGGGCCGCATGGCGAATCCGTTCGAGCGCCAGGCTTTCGATAGCACTGTGAGCAGGAAATTGTTGTTGGGCACCCTCCGGTCGTTGCATCAGTGAACGGATCAAGAGAAGATGCGCGACAAAATCGTCCATCGAACCAGGCTCGTATAAAAATCCTGTCTTGCCCGCGATAACCAACTCTGGGATTCCAGTAATGGCTGGCGCCAGCACTATTTTTCCCCGTGCCATCGCTTCCATCAGGACCACCGGGATGCCTTCGCTGCGGCTGGTCAACACCACTACATCGGCCATGGCATACAAAGAATTCCTTCGCGTCGGTGGCACGTGCCCCAGCAGAGTGACGCAGCCCTCCAGACCAAGCGTGCGAATCATAGATTCCAAACACGAATGTTCGGGTCCATCGCCGGCGATACAGCAGTGGAATGCCACATCACGGGCAACAAGGTTGGCACACGCGCGCAAGAGGAAAGCGTGATCCTTCACGGGATGCAACCGCCCCACGGCAAGCAAGAGCAAAGGAGTGCCCTTCGTCTTAGTGCCAACTACCGGGCGCGCGGCTTGTCCCGCCACATCGACTCCCAGGCGCAGCACAAGCACCTTCTCAGGTTCAACCTCGGGATAATGCTGCAAAATGTACTGCCGGTTGTATTCCGAAATGGCCCGGCAAAACGCGCAGTGCTCCAGCTTCGTGTCGAGGTATGTCGCATACAGCAGTAGGTCCGATCCATGAAGAGTCATGCTGAACGGCACATCAAGCAACCGGGCCGCCACCATTCCGACCCATGATCCGAAATACCCGTGATGGACATGGATGTAGTCGACCCCTCGCCCTTGCAGGCTTACCGCGTAGGCAGCCCCCACCCACGTATGAATAAGGGTTTTTAGGCGCCGCAGCAGGCCTTCTCGTCCGCCAAACATGACACGCCTCACAAGCGGCGCAATCCGCTTCCATCGCCGTAGGCACAACCACAGCGCGTGCAGCACAACCATCCCCTCCACAGCTTGCAGCACGACCTCAGGTTTGAACTGAATGGCCAGCGCTTCATCTTCCCTTCGTGGCGGCAGCACGCTACCTGCTATCACCTGGATGCCACGCCCCCTCAGATCTGTAATCTCGTCCATCACATAAGACTCAACTCCAGACGGGAACTGATTCGCGAGGTAGGCAATTGTCGTCATGGCTTGCCAGCTTCCGCCGCCCTCCGCCCCTGAGCTGCCAGCATCCCTGCTATGGAAAACAGCAAACAATTCACGAAGTAATAATTCATTACCACCGCGGCTGCGTTCACCCAATACACCGCCAGCAGGATCGGCCACAGGCGGTGAAACTCCTCATCGAGAAATCCCTTTCTCTCGCAAGCTGGAATCGCTCCTCGCCCCAGCCGCAACAGTTCCCACATCAGCCACAAGTACAGCGCCAGGCCCGCGACTCCGCCCTCCACCAGCACTTCGAGATAAGTGTTGTGCGGGTACAACACCTTGTCCGGCCCATCGCCGACATACCGCGGCAACTGAGCTGGCATCTGGTGGAATCCCCACCCGGTCAGTGGGCGCTCCAGAAACATTTGCCAGCCGCCTGCATACACCAGCTGGCGAAATTCCACCGGTCCGCTATCAGTCAGACGGTCCGATAGCGTGCGCTCTAAGCTCGGAGAACTCAGAACCACCGCCAAGCCTGCTCCCACTACCAATGCCAAGCCCAGGCCAGCGCGTCGCAGCGTACGGCTTTTCGAGAGGAAAATGAGTGCCACCACGGTTCCGGCGAATGACAACCAGACCGCGCGTGTCATCGTCGCCAGGATCGCAATCGGCACAGATGCCAGCAGAATGGCAATCTTTACTCCGCGGGCCCTTCCCCGCCGGTAAGCATGGAGCGCCAGCAGTCCCAGCAGGTTCAGCGAAACGCCGTTGGCCACCGCCTGCAGAAAAGGTCCTCTCGCCCGCTCCGCATGAATGCCGAGGCTTTCGTCAAGGATGAATCGGGGGAAAATCAGGGCATGAGCGCCCACCAAGAACGCGATGGCCGTAAAACTCAGATAGGCCAGCACGGCAAGGGCAAAAACCTCAAACTGCCGCAAGCGCTTTTCCTCAGTGAACACCGAGCAGGCAAGATGAAACACTACGAACGGAACCGCAAATTTCGAGGCCAGCAAGCTCCAGGTCTCAGCGTCGAATGGCAGGCTGACGATGCCAGCCAACGCCAGCAGCGTCAGCCCCATCATGGGCCAGGATGCCCTCTCGAGCACGAACACGCGTTGCCTGCAGACGACAGCCCGTCCCGCTACTCCCACCACAAGAAGGCCGAATGTGATGCGGTTTATCTCGTATAAGCGTACGTCTGGATGGTGCAGCAACATGGCCAACAGCGCCGCCAGGAAAAGCAGCGTGGGAGCAGCAATCATGGCGTGCAGCGGGCGCAGAGCCAATCGCATGCCGCTCGTCGCGACTTGGGTCCAGACTTCGTCCCTTCTCGCGGCCCGCAACGAAAGAGTCATCAATTTCCACTTCCTCGCGCCACGGCCAGGAGAGTTTTGAGCAGAATTCGCATGTCTAATGCCAGGTTCCAGCTCTGGATGTACGTGCGATCTAATTCCATGTTCTGCTCAAACGAGGGATCGCGACGCGCAGTGACCTGCCATAGTCCGGTGATACCCGGGGTGACGTCGAGCCTCCCCAGGTGTCCCACTTCATAGGCGGCAAAATCGTCTACTGTATGCGGTCTTGGACCCACCAGGCTCATCTCCCCTCGCAGGACGTTCCAAAGCTGGGGCAATTCATCGAGGCTGTGGCGCCGCAGATAAAACCCGATGCGCGTGACCCTGGGATCACTTGCCATCTTGAACCATGGGCCGGAGCGCTCATTCTTTTCCAACAAATGCGCTCTTAATTCATCCGCATTGCTCACCATGGTGCGAAATTTGTAGCAGCGAAAGATTCTTCCCTTGCGGCCGGCGCGTGGCGCGCAGTAGAGGATCGGGCCTGAAGAGTCCAGCTTGACGAGAAGGCCGATGGCAGCCAGCAAGGGCGACAGAAGTATCAGCGCTACGCTTGCGCCCAAAACGTCCATCAACCTTTTCAGCATCAGCCCGATCGCGGGCAATTTTTCCGCGTGCAGGTAGATGACGGGCAATTCGCCAATTTGCTCGATTTCGGGTCCGACCGGCCTGCATCCGAATAGCTCTGGAACGATTTCCAGGTCGAGCCGCAAGCCTCGAGTCTTGTTCAACACTCGCAAGGCCAGTTCGCCGTTGTTGGGAGCAGCCAGAATTACTTCGTCCACGAATTCGGTCCGCGCCAAACGCGCCAGATCCGCGGTGCCGCCGATGACTCCTCTGCCCAGCGGCTTTTCGTCGTCGAGGAAGCCGGACACCTTCCTGCCACTCTCAGGATTCGATTGCAAATGCGCGGCAATCGCGCGCCCGACCGGGCCGGCGCCGACAATCAGTACGTTGCGCGACGGTTGACCCGCCTGTTCACGCAAAGCGCTGTTCCGGCGCCATACCCAAAGTGCGCCCAGATGCAAAAGGCCGGCTGCGCAGCATAAGCCGCTGGTCGCCCATCGTGCCGTCAGCAAACCAGCTCCCAGTGACATCAGAGCCGTCGACAGTGCCACGGACTTTTGCAGAACTCTGGCTCGCACCTGCAAATCACCGGCAGCGGCGTACAGGCCTTCCGTGTGCCCCACCAGCGTGATCAAAGCCGCCTGTAAAACCGCCAGCCCCAGCAAAGGAAGGGGAGCCCCAGTCGCGTATTCAAAAAATGTCGGCTGCGGGAAGGCCATCCGTAATGGAACCAGGAGCGCTCCGAGCAGCAGCCAATTTAATGCCACCAGCGCCCAATCCGCCGCCACCCATCTCAGCCATTTCCACCCGATACGGGTTTGCAGCGGTGCTGGAATCAGCATGGTCAGCATCCTGTCGGGCGAGTCGGATGGTTGCTGCCACGCCGCAGTTTCCGCGGCCGATTGCGGCAGCACAAACGGCTTCTCCGAGTGCAGCCGCTTTCTTTCACTTCCCCGGACCGCGGGGTTCTCGCCCGGAATTAAACGGGCCCATTCAACCGTTTGCGATTCCTGCTGCCTGGCACCGCTCTGAAGTGAAGACACCTCAACTCCGTTCCTTTTCGTACCTCCGATGCGCGCTCGCACCGGACACTTCCACGCCAAACCTAAAGACGCCGGTAAATTCGCTCGGGTATAGGAAATTCCCGGTCGCTCAGCACCGCTCCGAGGAGGCGCACTTGCGCCGCGTCCAACATCTCTTTGATCTTGCACGCACTCGCGCGTCGCGTCCGCTCGGCTGAGACAACTAGAACCACTCCATCTGCAATCTGGGCCATTTCCGTTGTCATACTCGACTCACCCGCAGGTTGTCCCTGCACGATCGAGTACTCAAATTCGTGACGGAGTTCTCCCAGAAAAACGTGCAGAGACGCGGAATCATGCTTTTGCTGCGTCACTTTATCCGGTACCAGCCACAAATTTTTGCCTAGCCGGACCGCTGTTTTCCGCAGCCGGCCGCTTGGAGTTCTCGGATCATAGTCGGCGTGTGCAAGATACGGTGCGACTTCACCCACTGTGTCCGCCCTGGCCGCAACCACCGCAACGTCGGCGGATGTTTCCATTGCAAGAGCCTGGCCCACCCGCAGGCATATCCCCTGGATATCCGTTTCCCGTTCGAGCGCACTGAATATGACCTGGTGCGCCGACAGCGACGCGCTGCCGCGGAAGAGTTGCCGCACCAGGTGCTGGATCTGCTGGCGCGCGAAATTTTCCGGGTTCCAACCGTCAATGGATAGCAGCCTGGTTTTCGCGGGTGCGGCTCGCTCTCGTGTCGCCGCGCACCTCTCCTCGGCAACTCTCAGCCAACCCGCACTCATGAATGCTGCCCTCATGCCGAGAGACTCCTTCGCAAGTTCTTCGGCAATGACGCCAGCACGGGGGCATTTAAATAAGCCATGACGTCATCTGGATTGCGAAAAGCCGGATCCAGATAATCCGCTGCGAAAGCCGAGCCCGTTCCCGTCACAGCAGCCGCCACAAACCCGATTGCCAGCACAGACCATGCCGATCGCATGGGTAGCGCCGGGACTATCGGGCGCTCGGCGATGGCAACGTTGACGATGCCGCGTTCGTCGAGCGCGTCATCCATCCTCGCCTCTTCCTGTTTCTTCACGTAGAGTAGATAATTTTCCTGCGCCGCTTTTTCCGTGCTCGCCAAGTCATCCTGGGTGACCGCGTCCGCTCCTAACTTTTCCGCCATGGCACGGTAGGCCGCGGCCTGCATCTCGGCTGCTGTCGCGCGCGCTTGCAGCGCCTTCCATTGCACCTGCGCCTGCTGCAATTCCGCCTTCGCCCACTCATAGTGCGGATTCTTGTCCGTGGTTTCATCCCGCACCGGGGTGGCGCTTTCTGCGATGATGGCCGTCTCCGTCTGGGCAATCTGATCTTCCACTTCCTGCACCAACCGGTGGTTCGGTTCAAACTTCGTCAGCAACTGCGTTCTCTTCAGTCGGAGGTCGAGCAGCGTCGCTTTCAGTGACCTCAACAACTCTGGATTGTCGGCGCTGCGGACCTGCGTAGTGGTTCGCTCTGGCAGTTTCGCCAGTACTTTGTTCAGTTCCGCAATGCGCTGTTCGGTCTCGGCCGCCTCGACGTGCGCTTGCCGCGCGCTCGCGTCCATTTCACTCAGCTTCTGCAGCGCCAAATCGCGTTGTTGCCCTGCGGCGACAACCCCACGCGTTGTCGTGAATTGCAGGAGCCTCCTCTTGGACTCTTCCAGTTGCTGTCTGGAGGTCGCCGTCTGCTGTTCAAAAAAACCGAACTCCCCGTCCAGCCGGTGAACGGTCTTATGCTTTTCCAGATATTCATTCGATAGGGACTGAAGCACCTTCGCTGCCGCTTGCGGATCGCCCGCGGCGTAGCTAATGGCAATCAGGTTGGTTTTTTTGACCGGTTCGACGTTGATCTTCGTGGCCAGTCGCCGCGCTGCGCGTTCGATAACTTGTGCGTGCCCCTCCCCTGGGCGTAGAAAGTGCAACCAATCCCGGCCACCCGCTCCTGTCTCCTGAACCACTCTTCGCAGCACTTCGTCATCCCGCAGCAACTCCACCTCTGAGTTCAGTTCCTCCTCCGTAATCCCCATGCGCGTCAGGTCCAGGGGCGCATTTTCGCCGGCGGTAACCGGAGCATCCGCTCGCCCCCGCCGCACCAGAAATTTCATCTTGGCCTGATAGCTGGTGCCAGTGGCGGCATAGAAGATCGCGGCCGCCAGAACCAGCCCCGAGACCCAGACGAAGACCCTTCGCCGGCGGAACAGCACCATGGCCAACTCCCGCATCGTTGGCACCGATGGCTCGCTGCGCCCTCGATTTGGGTCTTCGTCTGACATGCCCGTGAGCGAAATTCTTTGTCTAAAACTGGGGAGAGCTCATGTACATACTCAATGCCGGCTTGCTCAGAAAGCGGGCGATCTTGGAGATAGTATTCTGTGGAACGAACACCATGTCTCCCGGCCGCAGGTGCGAATCCTCTTTCAGCCCGCTCTTTCCTAACATCTTCTTCAAATTGAGAAGCCGCGCCTCGACTAAATCGCCATTCACCCGCCGAAACAACACCACCTGTGAATGCTTCGCCTGCTGTGTCAATCCTCCGGCGATCTGGACTGCTTCGGTGACGGTAGTGTCCTCGCGCAATTCGTATTTGCCCGGCTTACCTACTTCGCCTCCCACGATGAAGTACGGACGCTCGAAATCTTTCAGCGCCACTGCCACTTGTGGGTCGTGAAGATATCCCGTGTAGGCCGTCCGTACTGCCAGACTGAACTCCAGCAAGTTGAGTCCTTGGGCGTCGAGCAGGCCGGCGTCTTTCAACATCACGTATCCGTCCGGCTGCACGGTCAGGGTCTGATTAAATTCTGGAGCGACGGTGAATGCGATCTCCACCACGTCGCTGGGTCGTAACCGGTAGAGCGGACGGCGCTCCCCTCCGAGTATGGGGTTTCCCAGGCCGTCCGCTTTTCCGGGTTTTGCGGCCGTTGTGCTCTGATCTCCCGTTCCGGCCCCGGTTAGGCCCGAACGGGAAGCTTCTTGGTATTCGCGCAGGTCTGTCCTCTCATCCTGCGCGAATGCCATCGAACCGCACTGACACAATAAAATCCCAACTGCCATGAACCGCACGAATATAAGGAGACGCCTCATTTCCCAACGCTTTGAGCCATCGGCCAGAGTGTGTCATCAACTGTCAGGCTCTATCGCGCAGACTAAGTTCTCTTCTCCCAGGCAACAAGACTTGAGAAGTGCCGTCCACAAAAGGCTGCGGTCTTCCATATACGGGAATCATGTCGGCGCGCCGTTCGTCCAATCAAAATCACAGCGTTGCCGACACTGTTGCCCCACGGCAAACGCAAAGGCGCTCTGGAGAATGGCTCTTCGAGGCGTACCCACGAAAGTAGACTTGCATGTTTGCCACATCACAGCTTCGGCGGTTGAATTGTGAAACCCCTCAGTCGGACTCCCCATCAAGAAGCCACTATCCATGCGGGGACTGCTCATTCTCCGCGCATTAACGCGAGCCCGCTTGACTAACTCTCCGCAGCGAATGAGACTTCCGCTTCAACGCTTTCCACATCAAATCTCGATGAGCATGGATTCCCACTACATCAAATCTCCATTCCCATTTTGAAAACGACATTCACATTTTGTGATCAGTTCCCTTGTTGGGCGCATTTCACATCCCTACAATCGCATTAATCGTTTCTCGAATTGCTTGGGAGACTTGTTTTATGAGTGTGTTGTCCGCCGCCACTTCGAATGTTGTCGGTGTGCTCATCGCCGATTCCAACCGCATGCAATCCCAACTACTCGCAAGCGCGCTGCGCCGCCGTTCGGAGTTTCGTATCACTGCCTGCCGCATGGACATCGCATCGATCCTGCAAGCGCTCACCTCGACCCTCCCGCGTGTGGCACTTCTGTCGTTGAACTCATCGGTAAACGCTTCAGAAGCGCTGACAACCTTGCACCGCCTTCATCTCTTGCATCCCGAGATCGCAATTCTTTTGCTGGTTGAGTCTTGCAATCGGGAACTTGTGGTGAGCGCCTTCCGCTCGGGCGCCCGTGGCATTTTTTCCATTAACGACTCTAATCTGCGCCTTCTCTGCAAGTGCATCCTCCGTGTGGCCGGCGGCCAGATTTGGGCCAATACCGAACAACTAAACTACTTGATCGATTTAATCTCGGAGGTTCCCTCGCTTCGTGTGCTCAACGCCAGCGGCAACGATCTCCTCACCCCGCGCGAAGAACAGGTCGTCGCCCTGGTTGCCGAAGGCCTGAGTAACCGCGGCGTTGCCCGCGAACTCAGCCTCAGCGAGCACACCGTCAAGAAATATCTCTTCCGCATATTCGAGAAACTTGGCGTTTCCAGCCGCGTCGAACTTGTGCTCTATGCCTTCAACAACGGAGATCCGCGCCAGGCTCAATGGCTGGCTGGTGCCAACCGGATTCTGCCAGTAGCCTGAACGGCGCTTGATGCTCCGGGCGATTTCAAATCGACAACTCCTTGACAGATCACTCGGATTCCGATACAACGATATCCGAGCTATGAAGGAAGATTTTACCAGCGCCCTGCCTCTGTCCCCTGCCGCCCTGCACATTCTGCTGTCGCTCGCAAGCGAAGATCTTCATGGATACGCCATCATGCAGGAGGTGGCCAGCCAGTCAGAAGGAAAGTACAAGCTGGGTCCGGGGACTCTCTACGACAATCTCCAGAAACTGATCCGGCGGGAATGGGTCGAGGAACTCGGCCGCCGCCCGGCTGACGACGATCCCCGCCGCCGTTACTATCGCCTCACGTCGACCGGCCGAGGCGTGCTCGCCGCCGAAACCGCCCGCCTCGCCGAGGTCGTCCGCGAAGCTCGGGTGCGCCTGCGAATTGCCAAACATCGGAGGGCCTGATGCTCCGTTCCTTTTATCGTTGCGCGCTCCACCTGCATCCGCCCGCGTTCCGCAAACGTTTCGGGGACGAAATGCTTTCGATCTTCGATCAGCCACACGGGACAGCGTCGGCCCTCAGGCTGCTTCTAGACGCTCTCTTCTCGCTCTCGCGGCAGTGGACGTTGCGCCCGGAATTCTGGCACGACCTCTCTCCGGCCGCATCGCCGCAGCCCGCCTCCGATGGCATTCCGTCCTTCTATACGATCAGTCCCTTTCGCCCGCGCGGCGCTGCCGTTGTGAATGGGCTGGTGCTATCGCTGGCCGTTTTTTGTATGACCTGCTTCGCCATCCGGTATAGCTGGATTCACGTTCTTCACGTGCGCATTCCCGAAGTACAGTTTGATCGGCCGTCATGGATTCCGCCGAAGAGCACGACCAGTGGCGCGAGTCCAGCGTTACAGAAGACGCCGATTCCTCCGCCGCCAGAAACACGAACACCAACCGCAACGCCTACACTTTCGCAAGTTCCGCCTCCTGCTGCAGCTGCGCCCCAAAGCCGTGCCGCTCGCGCGGCCAAGCGAACGGACACAGCAAGACCCCAGTACAAGCCGCAAGTATCGGATCAGCAGGCGCGAACGGCGTCCGCCGAACTGCCGTTGCAATCCTACGAAGGCACGTACGTGGTCGATTCACCAGCGAACCTGAGAATCGCAATTACACTCGAGGATGAAAATCTGATGATGAGCATGTCCGGACAGGCGACGCTGACTCTCGCGCCAGTCTCCGAAACGAAATTCGTCGTGCAAGGAATCGAGAATTGCTGGATTGAATTCGTGCCAGGCAGCGGGACTATGGGCCAGGAAAGCGCTCCCCAACTGCAGTTATCGTGTAACGGTCAGCGTTACAGCGCCCGCCGCCAACCGTAGCGCCGTCGGTTGCTACCGCGCAGGGCAATACGGCACTGCCGACGCCCCATAGGATTTATTTGAAACTCTCCGCCCAACGCTGTATAACTTGGGACGGAATTTCCTTGTCCCAGGACCCTTCCAATCCGGCTGCTTCGCCCAAGCCGCGCCGCTGGACCATCATTGCCGCGGGCCTGCTGCTTATCGCCCTGGCAATCGTGGTCATCTACACCACGCGCCCGGCTTTCTTCAGTCCCTTGGCACTGGTAGTGGTGGCGGCTATCGGTTTGGCCGCGCTCCTGCTGCAGCTCCGCTTGCGCAAAGATCTCACCGCTGAGGTTCGCGCGCCGCTCTGGCTCAATGTGCTGGGGCTGCTGCTTGCGATTGCCGCCGTGTTCGCCGATATGCTGCACATGCACTCGAACTTCATGTTCATTGCCGCCTTGGGCGCGGTCGTGTGCTTCGCCATCAGCGGGATTAAGGTCATCCATTCGATGCGCCGGCAGAAGACCTAGGCGCGGCCCCGAGAGACGAAAGCCTATCTTTTAAACTCCACGGCCATCGTCGTCTCCGCTACTGACGGCTCGCCATTCACCCGGTAAGGCTCGAATTTCCACCAGCGCAACGCGTCCATCGCCGCGCGCGAGAGCACGTCCGGACCATTCAAGGCGCGCATATTGATCACCGATCCATCTCGCCCCACCACGATGTCAACGGCAACGATTCCCTGCAGGTTCTGCTTGCGCGCTTCCGCCGGATACACGGGCTCGACCCGGTGCACCAGCAATTTCTGCATCACCTCGGCCGG
>Ga0209166_10000728_pt1 | contig 32289 bp, 24 predicted proteins | sample Coa_R1_3_FD_187151 | JGI IMG/M metagenome (GOLD analysis project Ga0209166, IMG submission 187151) | Surface soil microbial communities from Centralia Pennsylvania, which are recovering from an underground coalmine fire - Coalmine... | ecosystem: Environmental > Terrestrial > Soil >...
CAACCAGCAGGGCCTCATCGACAAGCAGCCCGGCGTCGCGCGCAGTATCCAGCTGCGCGTCGCACCCCAGGAACTGCCCATTCTCGGCTTGGACCAACCTGTCATAATCACTGCGTCGGGACACTAGGGCGTCCGCGGCCAAGTTTCGGAGCCTTCGGAGGCGATGACACCCTGGCCACCGCCTCATCGGCAGATCCGCGCAGATCCAGGTCTATGGTGCGGCCGTTTGCGTCATCCAAGACATTGGGCTGCCCGCCCTCATAACCGTGGGCGAGCCGTGCAACCTCAGCCAGCGAGCCGCGGGCGATGATCTGGCCTTCCACGAACGCCGTGAATGTGTTGACGGGCGGGTCGTCTCTAACGTTCTCCATTATACCCGGATGAATATCAGGAAAATCGCCAACCGCATAGCGAACTATGGACCCCGTGCTGCACGACGCACTGCTGGCGCAACACAAAAGGTCATGATCCATTCCGATTTCACCATCGGATCGCGCTCGCCAACGCAATTGACGAGCGCCTACGCGAAACCTTCGGCTCAGCGCTCAGCGCCGCGCGGGTGAAGGTGCTTCTTGGGACTTGAAGAGTTCAGGCGGACTTGACGAACACGGCAAGCTCGTGCCCCTCAGTGAGGGTCCCGCCGAACTGGGGCAGGACCCTCGAAGCCACTGAAGATTTCAGAGGCGGTCTGTGCGGCCTGCGGGATTGCCCATCTTGTCTGAGCTGGAGCGATTGGCTCCGCTTCCCATCTGATTTTGTTGTTGTGGCTTTTGCTGCGACTTGTTGGCGTTCTGTTGCTGCGGCTTGCGCGGAGGTTTGCCTGATTGGGCGCCCATCTTGGCGATCTCCCATTTTGCCGCCTCCCCAGTACGGCGGGAAAACGTGAGGGCGGGATTGGTTCCTCGCAAAACCCGATTTGTGGGCCTGGCCGAAATACCCTGCGCGAATGCTGGCCGGTCGAGCGTCAGATTGAAATAACGCGGGGAAGGCTTCGATAGAGTTCGACCACTGTATGTTCTGGATCTGCGTCCATTGCGCGTAAGACCGCATACAGTTCTATAATATCGAGCCGTCTAATACGTCGCTCTACGGCTGAGACGAATTGTTGTGACTTCCCAAGTCGACGGGCCAATTCCACCTGACTGACACCCTGTTCCTTTCGCAACGCCACAAGTCGCGCGACAAACGAGGCATAAGCGTCGGTGAATACCGACGTGGGCATCGGCCGGTCCTTTCGGGAATCCAGCCCTTTCGTTATACGTCAATTTCAGGTACACGAATTTCATGTATTTTGGCTGAAAGGCGAGCGATGTCCCTCGAGCGTCATAATCAATCACCCCAGCGTAGAGTGGCGTCTCAGGTAGCTGAGGCCGTTCCGGTTTCAATTGATGCAGTCTCTTCTGAGCTCTGGCGCCAATTCGACGATTGGCTCGCCGAACGTGCGGATTTGCATTCAGCCCTCGAAGTCACACCAGGGACGGACGTCAGGGCGCGAGAAAAGATCCTCGATCGCTATTTCGAAGTCGAGCAGCTGATCCTCAACACACCTTGTATCGATCGCCGCGCGATCCGTGCGAAGGCGACCTTGGTTCTCTCCTATATGGAGATAGAGAGGGCCGATGGGGTCCAGGCGATGCGTGAAATCAAAGCCTATTTCGATGGGATCAACTAACTTCCCCGTGCAGCTCAAGCACAGCGGCGCAGTCGCTGCAGATCGCGAGCACGGGCTGAACGACTACGCCACGCGCCGCTCGACCTCGGGAGACGCGGCGGGCGCGCCTTCAATGTAGCCTCGCGTGATCGGCGCCGTATCGGGATGCTTGGCGAGCTGCAGCTGAAAGACCATGTTGCCGCGATAGCGAAAGGCGAGCTCGCTGATTGCTAAGTAGAACTCCCACATCCGGCAGAACCGCTCGCCATACATCTGCAACGCTTGGTCGCGGTGGGCGAGGAAGCGTTGGGTCCAATGATGGATCGTCTGGGCGTAATGCAGCCGCAGGATCTCAATATCGGCGACCATCAGGCCAGAGCGTTCCACCGCGGCCAGGACCTCGGAGAGGGCCGGGATATAGCCGCCGGGAAAGATATATTTTTCGATCCAAGGATCGGTCGGCGCAGGCCCGTCAGCCCGACCGATCGCGTGAACGACCGCGACGCCGTCATCCTTCAAGACCTGCGCGATCTTGCCGAAATAGTCGTCGAAGTTCTTGCGTCCGACGTGCTCAAGCATGCCCACCGAGACGATGCGGTCATAGGGCCCGGCTATGTCGCGATAGTCACGCAGATCAAAGCGAACCTCGTGCGTCAGGCCTTTTTCCGATGCGCGTTTTCTCGCGGTTTCGAGTTGTTCGGGGGAAAGGGTGATGCCTTCCACATTGACCCGAGCATGTCTCGCCATCGAGATCGCAAGCCCACCCCAGCCACATCCGATATCCAGGACGCGTTGACCGGGCTTCAGCAGAAGCTTGGTCATCAGTCGATGCTTCTTGGTGCTCTGCGCATCGTCCAATGTGTAATTGGGCTCCATGAAGTAGGCGCAGGAATACTGTAGGTCGCCATCTAGAAAGAGGCGGAAAAAATCTTCCGTTAAATCATAGTGATGGGCCGCATTGTGAGAAGCCGCCTTACGAGAGTTGCGCTTGGTTCGACGATCGAACCACCAGCTGGAAATTGCGTTCATGCGCACGATCGGTCGATATTTGGCGTTGCGGCCTATGAGGTCGACCAGCTGTTGAAGGGTGCCGACTGTGACGCTTAGGCCGCCGGCCATATAGGCCTCGCCCAGCCCCAGCGGGGGATTGGCGAGGATGCGGGCTACCCAGTAGTTAGACTTGATCAGAACCTCGATACGCGGACCAATACCATCGCCCAGTTCGATCTCGCCGCGCGGCCAACGGACATGCAGCTGTCCCTCTTTGATCACCTCGCCGAGAAACCGTTTTAGGCTCATGGGCTCTTCCTCCCAACTGATCTGACGAAAACAGTCTTCTTGTCGAGGCAGTTCCAAAGCCGCTGGATACGTCGGGGCCGCGCGCACCTGGCGCGCAGTGGTCAGGCTGAAAGGGGATGAGGCGCTTAGCGCGGCGCTCTGCGCGCACTCCGGCGAATGGTGCAATTCCCCGGTCAGCCCATCCTAGGTAACGATCCCCGTAGGGATCATTCCGCGGCAGATCTTGATAAGCGCAAAGCGCGCTCATCAGGATCCTCGACCCATGCGAAAAGCCGGACACATCTAGGCTGAAAGGACCTTTTCTTCATTATTATCAAGTAGGTACCCATCATAGAAATAGCCGGGCGTCGCCTTGAGCGTGCGCGACAATTTCCACAGCATTCCAGCGGTCATCCGATGTTCACCGCTCTCGTACTTGTGGATCTGTTGAAAGCTCACGCCGACGGCGTCGCCAACTTCCCTTTGGGTAAGGTCCAAGATCATCCTACGCCGGCGCAAGCGCCGACCCATATGAACATCGATTGAATCAGTCATTTTTCTTCCCAGCCCCTGGATAGAATTTCGCGAGCGACAAAGGCGGCCTTAGCCGCCAATGTCCCTAAGGCTTAGCGCGGCACCCAGACGCCGTTTTCGTAGTAGCCGCGACCTTCGTGGTACTCGCGCCAATGACGGCGGTTGTCGTTTTCCCAGCGCTGATGGAAATACCAGTCATCAGGGTGGACTTCGAAACGAAGACCGGGCGGGTATCTTGGGTGATCGACGTGCCAGCAGTCACCGGCGGCATTGCAAACTACAGAAGCCAACGCCGGTCCTGACGCGACAGCCATTGCTGCCCCGGCCAGGATGCCGATAGCTGCAATTCTGATCGGTTTCATTTGCGAATTCTCCGTTACTTCCCTCCGGACGAGGCCGGGGATCCGACGAAAAAACGCACGCTACGAAACATGGTTGCTGGCGAACGGGGCTCTTTTGCGGAGCCCGGACCGGTGATGTTTTTGGGTCGCAAGTGTGGAAAGCGCGCGCGCGCGCGCCTAGCGGGCCTTGGCCTCGATTGCGACGCGGGTCCTGCTGCGCAAGGGCCGGTCTTCGGAGTTGAGAAGCCGGTGCAAGCTCGTCGCCAGGAGGCGCGCATCATAGGGCTTGTCGAGCACCTGGAACTTGGTCTGATCGACATGCTTGCGGCTTCCGAGAAAGCCCGAGGCCAGCAGGACCTTGAGTTCTGGCCGCTCTTCCTGGGCGATCTGGGCCAGATCGATGCCGTTGACGCCGCCTGGCATCACGACATCGCTAAACAGGAGCTCGATCGAAGGGTCGTTGCGAAGCAGATGTAGAGCTTCTGCGGCGTTGGAGGCGATGCAGACCTGATAGCCCAGCTCCTCCAGCAATTCCGCCGTCAGCGATCGAACCGAGCTGTCGTCTTCGACGATTAGGACCCGCTCGGCATCGCCTTTCACATCGGCGACCTCTGCGGCGTCTTGCACCCGCGGCCGTGCGGGCTCGGCGGAAGCTGGCAAGAGAAGTTCGAACCTTGCGCCTTTGCCTGGCGCCGTCTCCAGTTGCACCTGGCCGTTCGATTGTTTGATGAAGCCATAGACCTGGGAAAGACCCAGGCCCGAGCCATGGCCGGAAGGCTTGGTCGTGAAGAAAGGTTCGAAGATCTTGGCGCGGACCTCGTCGGTCATGCCCGGACCATCATCGAGCACCTCTATGCCGACCGTCGCTGGTGGGTGATTGAACGTCGAGATCTTCAGCGTGCCGCTGGAGCCCATGGCGTCTCTTGCGTTGACGGCGAGGTTGAGGAGCGCGGTCTCAAGTTGCGTGACGTCGACGAGGGCGCAGGGCGTCACCGGATCCAAATGAATGTCTAGGGTGACGCCCTCGCCGACAGCGCGTTGCAGAAGCGGGCTGAAGTCGCTGACCAATTGATTGAGGTTTGTGGAGAGCGGCGTAAGTTTCTGGTTTCGGGAGAACGCCAGGAGCTGTCGCGTCAGGTCGCGCGCGCGCTCGGCGGCTTGGCGTATGGCTGCAACCCTGCGCTCACGCTTGGCCTCGTCGTTCACGGGGCGGGCCAAGAGGTCGAGGTTGCCTAAGATCACCATCAGGAAATTGTTGAAGTCGTGGGCCACCCCGCCCGTCAGTTGCCCGACGGCCTCCATCTTGCGGGCCTGCGCCAACTGCTCTTCCAGGGCGTGGCGATCGGTGGCGTCCAGGATGACGCCATAGATCTGCTTTTCACCGGTTTCATCACCGGGCGCGAGGACGCCCTGGTCCAGCAGATAGCGGTATTCGCCATCTGCGCAGAGCCAGCGGAACTCGCAGGAATAAGCGCCGGTGTGACCCGCAGCCGTGATGCTCGCGACCACGTGGGCCAGATCGTCTGGATGAATGCGCGACGAACCAAAATCCTCCTGTTCAATGAACCGATCAGGAGGAAATCCTGTGATGGTGCGAACGCTCTGGCTAAGAAAGGTCGGGGCGAACGGGGGCTCGGCCTTGCGGGCGTGAAAGACGATCGGCAGGCATTGCATGATCGCCTGCTGGCGCGCTTCGCTTCGCTTGAGCGCGTCCTCGGCGGAGGCTTTTTCCGCCTGGATCCTGGAGTTTTCCTCCAACAGCCATTGACGGTGCGCCGCGAGCCGCCGCGCCTCCTCGGTCTTCATGTAGACGTCCACGAAAACCGAAACCTTGGAGCGCAGGATGAAGGGATCGACGGGCTTGAAGACCAAGTCGACCGCGCCTGCGGCATAGGCCTGAAAGACGTGGGCTTCGTCTCGAAAGATCGCGGTGAGGAAGACGATCGGCGTATGACGGGTCTTGCGGTGCGACCTGATCAGGCCGGCCGCTTCATAGCCATCCATGCCCGGCATATGCAGGTCGAGCAGGATGACCGCGAATTCCTCCCGCAGCAGCGCTCGCAGCGCATCAGCGCCTGACCTTGCGACGACAGTTTCGACGTTCAGACCCTCAAGGGCCTCCATCGCTGCAAACGCGTTTCGCTCATCGTCATCGACGATCAACACCTTGGCGGGTCCAGGGGCGGCGTCCGGAAATGCGTCTCTTCGCCAGCCGGTAGCTGAACCGCTTCCCCCCGATCGCTTACCCACGTCAGCCGGCCTGACGAACGGAGGCGCGACCGCTGTTCGCCAGACGCACGGCGTCTGTCCGCTGTACGGAAACTCGCAGAACGGAAACCAGGTGGTCGATGTCCACGGGTTTCGAAACATAGTCAGACGCACCTGCCTGGATACACTTCTGCCGGTCGCCCTTCATGGCCTTGGCGGTTACCGCAATGATCGGCAGCTCGCTGTGTGCGGCGCGGGCGCGGATCTCACGAATGGTTTCGTAACCGTCCATGTCGGGCATCATTATGTCGACCAAGACGACGTCGACGTCAGGTTGCGAGGCCAGGAGCTCCAATCCGCTTCGCCCGCTTTCCGCATAGGAGAGTTCAACGCCATATTCGTCGAGGGCGCTGGCCAGCGAGAAGATGTTGCGGATATCGTCGTCGATGACCACGATCTTGCGGCCCGACAGCATCGAAGACTGGCGGCCTTGGCTGATCTTGGCCTTGGCGAGCTCCGGCAGCTGATTGACCGGCTGGTGCAGCAGAAGGCTGGTCTGCTCCACCAACTGATCAGCCGAACGCGCAATTCGGATCAACCCGCCAAACACCCCAAGCCTGAGGCGCCGATCATCCTCAGCGGCCACGCCGTCAGGGGCGAAGACGACGATGGTCGGCCGCCCGCCGGCCTTCTTCAGGATGTTGATCAACTTTACGGCTGGAAGGGCTGCTGCGCCCACCACCACGCTATCTGGGCGCTCGCTGAGGGGACGCGACATCACCGCGGCCAGATCGTCTGCGATCTCAAGATTTGCAAAGCACTGGCGCAGGATCTCCAGGGCTTCGCCCTCGACGCCAATGACGGCGAGGCGTCGCTCGGGCTTTTCGACAAAGGCCTTTACCCCCTGGAGGGTTGAGACGATCAGCTCACGCTCCACCGGCTTATGGGTAAAGCCGAAGGCGCCGATCGAAAGGCCTAGCCCGCGCTGGTCGTCCGCAGAGATCACATGCACCGGAATGTGGCGGGTCTCCGGCATCCGCTTCAAGAGATCAAGCAGGGCCAGTCCATCCATATCCGGCAGCCCCAGATCCAACATGATGGCCTGCGGCGCGAAGCGTCGCGATAGAGACGGCACCGCCGCCCCTTCGGCTGTGACCACGCCCTTGAACCCGCTATCGCGTGCAAGCGAGAGCAGGATGGCTGCAAACCGCGGATCGTCCTCGACAATGAGCACCACCTCATCGCCCGGCGCGACCTGGTCGCGGTCATCGGCCACTGGTTCGGCGCGATCGTCGGTCAGCAGCGTCGGAACGCCGATACGCGGCGTCGCTGCGGAGGACCTGGCGGCGGGCGCGGCTTGCAGATTGGGGCTGAAGTTCAGCGGCATGTAGAGGGTGAAGGTCGATCCCTTTCCAGGCATCGATTCGACCCTGAGCTCCCCGCCCAGCAAGCGGGTGATTTCGCGACTGATGGAAAGCCCAAGTCCGGTGCCGCCATATTTGCGGCTGATGGAGCCGTCGGCCTGCTGGAACGACTCGAAGATAATGCGCTGCTTGTCTTCGGGGATTCCGATGCCGCTGTCCTCGACGGAGAACGCCAGCACCTGACCGGCCGTATTGAGGTGGTCGTTGGTGACGTGCCATCCGCTGCTGGCGCGCTCGACCTTGAGTTTGACATGCCCCTTCTCGGTGAACTTGAAGGCGTTGGAGAGCAGGTTCTTGATGATCTGCTGCAAGCGCTTGTCGTCGGTGTAGAGCGACCTGGGAAGCGCCGGGTCGAGTTCGACAATGAAGTCGAGTTTCTTGTCCAAGGCGATCTGGTTGAACGTGCGGTCGACCTGATCGCGCAGATTGGCGAAGCTCATCTCGCTGATGTCGAGCGTGACCGTTCCGGACTCGATCTTGGTCAGGTCCAAGATGTCGTTGATCAGGCGCAAAAGATCGACGCCGGCGTCGTGGATGTTGGTGGCGAACTGCACCTGCTTTTCACTCAGATTGCCCTGCGAGTTGTCGCTGAGCAGTTTGGAAAGAATGAGCAGCGAGTTCAGCGGGGTGCGCAGCTCATGGCTCATGTTGGCCAGGAACTCGGACTTGTATTTCGAGGTGAGCGCCAGCTGCTCGGCCTTGTCTTCAAGGGCGATCTTGGCCTGTTCGACCTCGGTGTTCTTGGCCTCCACCTGCTGATTTTGCACCGACAGCAGCTGGGCCTTGTCCTGCAGCTCGTCGTTGGTCTGCTGCAGTTCTTCCTGCTTGGCGCGCAACAACTCCTCAGACTGGCGCAGCGAGGCGGCCTGCTGCTCAAGCCGGTCGTTGGTCTTGGTCAATTCCTCCTGCTGGGCCTGCAGCTCCGAGGTGAGCAATTGCGACTGTTTGAGCAGTCCTTCGGTGCGCATATTGGCCGCGATCGTGGAAAGCACGATCCCGATGGATTCCATCAGCTGGTCGAGGAAGGCGCGCTGGGTCTCGTTGAATTCCCCGAAGGTCGCCAGCTCGATGACCGCCTTGACGTCGCCTTCGAAGAGCGCCGGCAAGACCACGATATTGAGCGGGGCGGCCTCCCCAAGGCCGGAGGAGATCTGCACATAGTTCTGCGGGACGTTGGTCAGCAGAATGCGCGATTTTTCATAGGCGCACTGGCCGATCAGCCCCTCACGCAATTTGAACGAACTCGCCAGGTGTTTGCGATTGTTGAAGGCGTAGGCGGCGGCCAGGTTCAGCACCTCCTGGCCCTCGTCATCAACGTCTGCGGCGTAGAAAAGCGCGTGCTGCGCATTGATCAGCGGCGCGAGTTCCGAGAGCACCAGGTTGGAGACCGTCGAAAGGTCGCGCTGGCCCTGCAGGAGGCGGGTGAAACGCGCAAGGTTGGTCTTCAGCCAGTCCTGTTCGGTGTTTTTCAGCGTCTGATCCTTCAGATTGCGGATCATCTCGTTGATGTTGTTCTTCAGCTCCTCCACCTCGCCGGAGGCCTCCACCGTGATGGAGCGCGTCAGGTCGCCTTGGGTCACCGCGGTTGAGACTTCGGCGATGGCGCGCACCTGGGTCGTCAGATTGGCCGCGAGCTCATTGACGTTGTCGGTCAAGTCGCGCCAAAGGCCAGCTGCGCCCGGCACCCGCGCCTGGCCGCCCAGCTTTCCTTCTGAACCCACTTCGCGCGCCACGTTGGTCACCTGGTCGGCGAAGGTTGCGAGCGTCTCGATCATGCCATTGATCGTGTCGGCGAGACTGGCGATCTCGCCCTTGGCGTCCAGCGTCAGCTTGCGCTTGAGGTCGCCCTCGGCCACGGCCGTCACCACGTCGGCGATGTTGCGCACCTGGCCGGTGAGGTTGGCGGCCATCATGTTGACGTTGTCGGTGAGGTCTTTCCAGGTGCCGGCCACGCCCGGCACCTGAGCCTGGCCGCCGAGCTTGCCTTCCGTACCCACTTCGCGGGCCACGCGGGTCACTTCGGAGGCGAAGCCGTTCAGCTGATCGACCATGATGTTGATGGTTGATTTCAGCTCCAGGATCTCGCCGCGCACATCGACGGTGATTTTCTTGGAGAGGTCGCCCTTGGCGACCGCGGTCGTCACGTCGGCGATGTTGCGCACTTGGCCGGTCAGATTTCCGGCCATCAGGTTCACGTTGTCAGTCAGTTCCTTCCACGTGCCAGCCACGCCCCTCACCTGGGCCTGGCCGCCGAGCTTGCCTTCGGTGCCCACTTCGCGGGCCACGCGGGTCACTTCGGAGGAGAAGGAGTTGAGCTGGTCCACCATGGTGTTGATGGTGTTCTTCAGCTCCAAGATCTCGCCACGGACGTCGACGGTGATCTTCTTGGAGAGATCGCCCATGGCCACCGCCGTGGTCACTTCAGCGATGTTGCGCACCTGGCCGGTCAGATTGCCGGCCATCAGGTTCACGTTGTCGGTCAGCTCCTTCCAGGCGCCGGTCACCCCCTTCACCTGGGCCTGGCCGCCAAGCTTTCCTTCCGTACCCACTTCGCGGGCCACGCGGGTCACTTCGGAGGAAAAGGCGTTCAACTGGTCCACCATGGTGTTGATGGTGTTCTTCAGCTCCAGGATCTCGCCCTTCACATCGACGGTGATCTTGCGTGAGAGGTCGCCGTTGGCGACCGCGGTCGTCACCTCGGCGATGTTGCGGACCTGGCCGGTCAGATTGCCGGCCATCAGGTTCACGTTGTCGGTGAGGTCCTTCCAGGCGCCGGCCACGCCCTTCACCTGGGCCTGGCCGCCGAGCTTTCCTTCCGTACCCACTTCGCGGGCCACGCGGGTCACTTCGGAGGAGAAGGAGTTGAGCTGGTCCACCATGGTGTTGATGGTGATCTTCAGCTCCAGGATCTCGCCGCGGACGTCCACCGTGATCTTTTTGGAGAGGTCGCCGTTGGCGACCGCGGTCGTCACCTCGGCGATGTTGCGGACCTGGCCGGTCAGATTGCCGGCCATCAGGTTCACGTTATCGGTCAAGTCCTTCCAGGCGCCGCCGACGCCGCGGACCTGAGCCTGGCCGCCGAGCTTGCCTTCCGTACCCACTTCGCGGGCCACGCGGGTCACTTCGGAGGAAAAGGCGTTCAACTGGTCCACCATGGTGTTGATGGTGTTTTTCAGCTCCAGGATCTCGCCCTTCACATCGACGGTGATCTTGCGTGAGAGGTCGCCGTTGGCGACCGCGGTCGTCACCTCGGCGATGTTGCGGACCTGGCCGGTCAGGTTGGCGGCCATGAAGTTCACGTTGTCGGTGAGGTCCTTCCAGGCCCCGGTCACCCCTTCAACGCGCGCCTGGCCGCCGAGCTTTCCTTCGGTGCCCACCTCGCGGGCCACGCGGGTCACTTCGGAGGAAAAGGCGTTCAGCTGGTCCACCATGGTGTTGATGGTGTTCTTCAGCTCCAGGATCTCGCCCTTCACATCGACGGTGATCTTCTTGGAGAGGTCGCCCTTGGCGACCGCAGTCGTCACGTCGGCGATGTTGCGGACCTGGCCGGTCAGATTGCCGGCCATCAGGTTCACGTTATCGGTCAGCTCCTTCCAGGCGCCGGTCACCCCCTTCACCTGGGCCTGACCGCCGAGCTTTCCTTCCGTACCCACTTCGCGGGCCACGCGGGTCACCTCGGAGGCGAAGGAATTGAGCTGGTCCACCATGGTGTTGATGGTGTTTTTCAGCTCCAGGATCTCGCCCTTCACATCGACGGTGATTTTCTTGGAGAGGTCGCCGTTGGCGACCGCGGTCGTCACCTCGGCGATGTTGCGGACCTGGCCGGTCAGGTTGGCGGCCATGAAGTTCACGTTGTCGGTGAGGTCCTTCCAGGCCCCGGTCACCCCCTTCACCTGGGCCTGGCCGCCGAGCTTTCCTTCGGTACCCACCTCGCGGGCCACGCGGGTCACTTCGGAGGCGAAGGAGCCCAGCTGTCCCACCATGGTGTTGACCACCTTGCCGATCCGCAGAAACTCGCCGCGCAACGGCCGTTCCTCGTTTTCAAGGTCCATGGTCTGAGAAAGGTCGCCCTTGGCCACCGCGCCGATCACCCGGGCCATTTCAGCGGTCGGGTGGACCATGTCGGTAATGAGGGTGTTCACGGCTTCGACGCTGGCCGCCCAGGAACCGGACGCCGCAGGAAGCTTGGCGCGATGGTTGATCTTGCCTTGGCGTCCGACGGTTTCTCCCAACCGCTCAAATTCGCGCGTCATTCGGTCGTTGAGTTCAACGACGTCATTGAAGGCTTCGGCGATCTCGCCGCTGGTTCCGCGATATCCTCGCGGCAATCGAACCGAAAAGTCGCCCCGCCGAAATGCGCGCAGCGCCGCCAGTAGCTCGCCGGTGTCAATCTGTTCGTTGGGAGGGGTCTTGATTGCGCGGCTGCCGGCGCGGGCTTTTGAAGGGGCCAAAGGCGTGGAAGCAACGACTGCGTTCATATGAATTCCCCGATCCGACGGGCGCAATCGCAAAGCCGCTCATGGCTTGGTCAGAACCCGCGTATGACGATTGAACGAAACTTTCTGTTCCCGGTTCCCCCGGCTTTGAAAATTCTTTGGAACGGCCCTGATAGGGGGCCGGCGCAAAGCCATTAGTCGGGCTCAGATCAACTTAAACCGCCCACCAGCTTTTAGAGGTAGTCCTGCAACTCAGGCGCGTCTGTCGGCGAGCCGACATGAGACCACGGGTACGGAACTTAAGTGTTCAACAGGAGTTGGTTAATTCCCGAAGTCTCTGATAACAAAAAAGGAAACGAAAACTCTTTGAGTATTATGTAGTTTTCTCTTCTCGTGAGAATGTCTACCTCAATCTGATTTTCGAACTAAGAAAGTATGTCTTTTCGTAATCGACTCTTGAATGAGTTGAGCGATCTCGAAATACCGGGGATGAACTCGAGATTGGTCAAGGTGCACCTTAAACGCGGACAGGTTTTGTTTGAGCCTGGTTCTCCACCTGACGGTGTGTTTTTCCCAAGCACTGCGGTGCTCTCGGTGGCCACGATGATGTCCGACGGCCGCTCAGTTGAGAGCGCGACCGTTGGTTTTGAAAGCTCAGCGCCCCTGCTGTCGGCGCTCGTGGCGAGCCCTATTGAGAGCCGGATCCTCACTCAGATCAGTGGCGAGGCGCATCGGATTTCCAGTTCATGGCTGCGCAACGCCGCGCACCACAATCACAAACTTTTGAGCCTCCTGCTGCGCCACGTCGGCGCCACGATCCGCCAAACCGAGCAAGGCGTTGCTTGCAATAGTTTCCATGGCGCAGCCGCGCGCCTGGCGCGATGGATCTTGATGACGGCGGATCGGGCAGGCAGCAACGCCTTGCCGCTTACTCAGGAGCATTTGTCCGTCATGGTCGGCGTGCAGCGGACCACGATCACTGCGATCGCAGGCGACCTTCGCGATCGCGGAATTATTCGCTTCAAGCGAGGGCTTCTTGAGATCGCCGATCGCGCGGCCTTGGAAAGGGTCAGTTGCGAGTGTTACGACCCCTTGCGCGAGACGTTCCTGTCACTGGCCGGTGTAAGACAGGCGCGCGGCTGAGCACGTGCTTAAAGTCCAAATTCCTGATCGCCAGGCCGGCTTGCTCTAAAGCCCGCCCGGCGACCAGCCTTTGCGGCTAACGCGCAGCGTTGCGCTGGCGGGTGGCCGCGGCTTTTCTTGCTGAGGCTGATCGATCCGCCGCGCTCCTCGCGGCTGCAGCCGCGCCACCCATTTTTCCGCCCTTATGAGCGGCGGGATGACCGGTTGACCTGCCACGCCCCGAGCCCGCTTTCTTTCCGCCGCCGTCGTCCTTGTTGACCGTCGCCCAAGCCCGGCGTTCGGCTTCCTTCTCCGAAACGCCCCGCTTTTCATAGCCGCTGGCGATGTGGTCGGCCTTGCGCGCCTGTTTGTCGGTGTATTTTGATTTATCGCCCTGGGGCATTTTAATCTCCCTGCCTCGCGCCCGTGGGGTCAGTTCGATCTTGCCGCGCCAAGCTCTTTCATCAGCTGGTCTTTACGGGCTTTCAGGCGCTCTCCCATGGCGTCGAGATTTTCGTGCCCCTTTTTGGCCTGGGCGAAGATGCCGCCCGGCTGCTCTTCCTCGCCGATGTGGTGCTTGACGTACTCGCCCAGCACTTTGATCTTGGCGTCGTAGAACGCCTCGCCAGGCTGCATCGCTTCGATTTCAGCGATCAGCTTCTTGGCGCCGTCATGCTCGACCAAGGCTTCGTCGAGCAGGTCTTCCTCAACGTCCCCGCGCTCTTCCGGGTAGAAGACTTCTTCTTCGACGCGGGTGTGGATTTTCAGGGCCAGCGCAATTTTCTCGAAGAGGGCCAATTTCTCGCTGTCGTCCGAGAATTGCTCATATTCGTCAAACCAGGCCTCAACCTGGCGGTGATCGGCTTTCAAAAGACGCACCGCCAGCGGATCCTTCCGTTCCGAGCGGCGGCGTCGACCGGAACGGACCTTGCCGGGGTGGCTCGCAGAATAATCGGTGTTGACCATCAGGAGGTCTCCTTAGATGGGCTTAAGTGGATAGTTCGGCATTACGGAGGGACTTGTTCGAGGATGCGAACCTTCGCCCCTCCTAGATGGCCAAACAGCCCAGCGCGCGAGCCGTTCCTTGCACGTCCAAAAATCGTGCGAAGCAGCGGGTCTCGGAAATTAGCGAGATATTTCTATAGCTTGTTGGTGGGGTGGTCAGCCGGCCAGATCACGGGAAATTGCAAAAGGGCCGCGCTTGGGCCGGGTTTTTCACAGCCATTGGCCGCTGCCGCGGTGGGAGCTAGGTTGGGGTTAGCTCGGCGTCTACCCAGCTGACTGCGTGGAGGTGGAGCTGCAATCTTGGTCCCATCAGCCGACGTCCTGGTCACGACGACCGCTTCGCCCTCGCGGACCAAGGTCGCGATGGTGCGGCCGCCCAGACATACTTCGACTGAGGTGCAGGTTAGGTGATCATCGAGCACCTGTGGTGCGCGGCTCAAGGCGGCTGCATCGTCTGCAAGCTCAAAGGCCTCGAAACACGTGGGCGACGAAGCTTTGCTGACATAGAACAGATAAATCGGCACGCCACCCTCCGGAATTCGGCGCCGAAAAACCCCCCGGGCCTCAATAGCTAAGCACCGAATTGTGGCGATAATGTCGGGGGCCGTCTGTAGGCAAGGCGACGTATATTGATTAATTCGACGCAGTTTAGCGGCGGCCTAACCTGACTTGCCAGGCTGGACTGGCGAGACGCCCAACCCGGGGCGCGACAACTTCGGGAAGGGCCCTTTCGAGGCCATTTCCTTAGCCCCGCTTGTTGTTGCGTAAAAATACACAACCTTGGGGTCAAAGTTGCCTGAGGTGCTGGATGAGCACCCTTGGCGACCCGTCCCATTCACGCCCCCGGGCCGGCCTCATCCGGTTCGCTACGGAACTTCTTCATGTCGAAATCCGACGCACAAATTCATTCAATCCGCGATAGCGTGGCTCTCGTTGGGCGCCTGTCAGACAACCTCGTCAGGCTTGGTCCCTTCAGCCTGGGCCTCGATGGCGTATTGAGCTGGGCGTCGGGTTTGGGTGACGTCTACAGTACATTGGCCGGCAGCTTTATCATCGTCCAAGGCGCACGCGCCGGCGTGCCGGGTCCAGTCCTTGCCGCAGCGGCGATGCTGATTGGCTGCCGCACGATTGTCGGCGCCGTGCCGATCGCAGGCGCGGCGTTCGCGGATTTCTTCACAGCCCACAAATGGGCCGCCGCAATGATCGTGCGCGCCATCGACGCGCAGCTAGGCGTGGCGGAATCGAGGAGCAGAACGGTCTTCACGCCCTGGCCATCTCGCGACCGCACCGCACGTCGCGAGGCTCAGGCCTGACTTAACCGGATCGCGAGTTTGCGGGTTTGAGGTGACCCGCAGCCTGCATATCGTCATTTTTGTCGATGATCATGAGCCGCGCCACGTCCATGTGTTCGGTGCAGGTGAGGCTAAGGTCATCTCACGCCGGCGAGGGCGATCTTAAGCTGATTTACGCCAGGGCATGACCCGCGCTGAAATCCGGCGGTCCATGAGCGTTGCGAAGGAGCAGCAGGCCTACCTGCTCAAGCGCTGGAGCGATGATTGATCTTTCCGACGCACGCCGCTTTCCCATGCAACGCGTCGATCGTGACATGTTGCGAGGAGCGTTGAGGACAAAAAAAATCGGCTCCGTTCTTCACGAAGCCGATCTTTCTACTTACGCGCTCAAGCGCCTGGAGAGCTCGTTAGGCGGGCGCGTCTAAGCGACCGCAGCTAGCGCCTTTTCGTGCCGCCGGCGGCGAAGGAGTACGCCGAGGCCCCCGAAGCCCACCAACATCATCGCCCAAGTCGCCGGTTCCGGGACGCCGCCAGCAATACCGGTCGCGTAAACGATCAAGTCCGACGTGGCTTGGAACGGAGGATCGAGGGTCAAGGATGTGGTTCCAGGCGCGGCGTTAATTTTGAAGAACGCAGTGCCGTCCGGCGAATTACCGCCCGCACCATAGTGGATGCCGATAAACGTGATGCCCGACAAGGGTGAGCCGATGAAACTCGGATTGCCGCCGTTCAAGCCCGAAATAGTGTCGAAAACTGTCGAGCCATCCCAGGTGAAACCCAAAGTCCCAAGGTCCGTGATTTGACTAGTGGTATTGGCGCCCCCGTTGCCGTTGTTGAGTAGATTGCCGCTGAAGAAGCCATCACAAGCTAGAATCATGGCTCCGGTAAAGTCCATGTTGTTGCAGGCTGGCGGCGACACCGGCATTCCGGCCTGAGCGGGCGCTGCTAACGTCATCAAGCCAAGAGCCAGGCTTCCTGAGGCCGCAGCGCTCAAAAGGAACTTTTTCATTTGGACACCCCATCTTTCAAGCGCTCACTTCTACATTCGTATTCAGTTCACGCAACACCGTTCGCTTATTGGGCGAACTTTATCTTACGTCGTACACATCGCGCGAGCAGGACGCTAGACGTCCCCTCGGATTTTTCAGCTTCAATCTGTTGATGACGTCGTCGGAACCATGAGCTTTCCCCCCGGACGCGAGATCACGGGACGAAGCTCCTGAACGTTGCGCAGAACCGGTCACCAGGGCCGCAGCCTGAGCCTCATCCAGCGCGACCCGGCGCTTCGGAATGGCGTTGGCGAGCGTTTTATGGCCGCTTTGGCGGCGCCGCGGCCCGGCCTTAGCCCATGCGGGGTGCGCTTAATTTCCCGCATTCGAGTCCGCGAACAGAGCGTCAACGTCCCGAGCCCTGGCGGCCTCACGCCCCGGGGCTGCCTTGATCGGCGTGATTGTCTCGGCTTTGGGGATCCGGGGCTCGAAGGGTAGGGCCTTTTCAGCGGAGATCTGCGTCGTCATGGGGCGAAAGGCGTTCGGCGCCCTTAGGCCCATCGCATTCAGCACCGCGCGGGTCTGGGCTCCGATCTGCGGGATGTGAGCACGCTCTATGGGGGGTAAGGCTTGCCGCTCTGGATCGGCGCCGACGCAGCAACAGATACCCAGCCGGAATGACAATCATCGACAACAATGGCGCCGTGAGCATGCCGCCGATCATCGGAGCTGCGATGCGGCTCATCACTTCGGAGCCCGCGCCATGGCCGACCAGGATCGGCGCCAGGCCGGCCAGGATCACCGCCACGGTCATGGCCTTAGGCCGCACGCGCAGCAGCGCACCTGCCCGAACCGCTGCGGTCAGGTCGTCGTTGTTCGGGTCAGGCCCCCGTTCGGCCAGCGCGTGCTTCAGATAGATCAGCATAACCACGCCGAATTCGGCTGAGACGCCGGCTAGTGCAATAAAGCCCACGCCAGTGGCCACCGACTGATCGTAGCCTAGCAGGTAGAGGATCCAAACTCCGCCAGTGAGCGCAAAGGGCAGCGTAGCCATGATCAGCAGCGCTTCGTCGAGCTGCCCAAAAGTAAGGTAGAGCAGCAGGAAGATGATCGCCAAGGTGGCCGGTACGACGAGCTTCAGCCGCTCGCCAGCGCGCTGCAGATATTCGAATTGGCCGGAATAGGCGATCGAGACGCCCGGCGGCAGGGGCACGTCCTTCTCCACCGCGCGCCGCAGGTCGGTGACCACGGAATTGAGGTCGCGGCCTCGCACATCGACATAAACCCACGTCGAGGGCCTGGCGTTTTCGGTCTTGAGCATCGAGGGGCCGTCGGCGATGCGGACCTGGGCGACTTGGCTCAGGGTGATCTGTTGGCCGCCGGGCGTCAGGATCGGCAGGGCCCGCAAGGCTTCGAGGCTGTCGCGCAGCTCGCGGGGGTAACGGACGTTGATCGGGTAGCGGGCCACGCCCTCTACGGTCTCGCCCACGGTCTGGCCGCCGACTGCGCCAGCGATAATCTCCTGCACGTCGGCGATGTTCAGCCCAAATCGGGACGCCGCTGCGCGGTCGATATCCACATCGACGTAACGCCCGCCGGAGAGCCGTTCGGCAAGTGCGGAGCTGACGCCTGGGGTGCGCTTGGCCACCGTCTCCACGGCTGCGGCCACGCGGTCGAGCTGAGCCAGATCGACGCCTGAAACCTTCACGCCGATAGGGCTCTTGATGCCGGTCGCCAGCATGTCGATGCGATTGCGGATCGGCGGCACCCAGACGCTTGCGAGGCCGGGGACCTTGACCACGCGATCCAGCTCATCAACCAGCTTCTCCGGCGTCATGCCGGCTCGCCATTGGTCACGAGGTTTGAATTGGATGGTGGTCTCAAACATCTCAAGCGGCGCGGGATCGGTGGCGCTCTCCGCTCGGCCGGCCTTGCCGAAGACCGCCTTCACCTCCGGCACCGTGCGAATAAGCCGGTCGGTCTCTTGCAGCAGCTGCGAGGCCTTTTCCGCCGAGAGGCCAGGCAGAGCCGAGGGCATATAGAGGAGGTCGCCTTCATCCATCGGCGGGATGAATTCACCGCCCAGCCGACTGAGCGGCCAGGCTGTGGTCGCAAAGGCGATCAGGGCCAGGAGCAGCACCGACTTGGGCTTGCGCAGCGTCCAATCGATGACCGGGCGGTAAGCGGCGCTCAGCCAACGGTTCAGGGGATTGGCGTCTTCGGCCGGAATGCGTCCCCGGATCAAATAGCCCATCAGCACGGGCACTAGCGTGACCGACAGAATTGCAGCCCCCGCCATGGCGTAGCTCTTGGTGAAGGCCAAGGGCGAGAACAGCCGTCCCTCCTGAGCCTGGAGGGCGAATACCGGCACGAAGCTTAGGGTGATGATCACAAGGCTGAGGAAGAGCGCTGGGCCGACCTCGACCGCGGCCTCGGTCACCAGACCCCAGCGGGTGTCCGCGGTCATGGTTTCACCGCGGTGATCGTGGTCCCACCGTTCCAGGCGTTTGTGGGCGTTTTCGATCATTACGACGGCGGCGTCGACCATCGCCCCGATGGCGATGGCGATGCCGCCCAGCGACATGATGTTGGCGTTGACGCCTTGCGCGCGCATGACGACGAAGGCCAAGAGCACGCCCAGCGGCAGGGTGATGATCGCCACCAGCGCCGAGCGCGCGTGCCACAGGAAGAGGCCGCAGACGAGCGCCACGATGACGAATTCCTCGACCAGCTTTTCGCTGAGGTTGGCGATCGCCCGATCGATCAGCTGGGAGCGGTCGTAGGTGGTGACGATTTCGACGCCCGGCGGCAGGCTGCGTTTCAGCTCCTGCAACCTGGCCTTGACCGCGGTGAGGGTGGTCCGCGCGTTCTTGCCGGTGCGCATCACCACCACTCCGCCAGCGACCTCGCCCTGGCCGTTCAGCTCGGCGACGCCGCGGCGCATCTCCGGGCCGAGTTGCACGCTCGCCACATCACCCAACCGAATGGGCGTCCCGCCTTGGGCCGTGCGTAGCGGAATGGCCCGAAAGTCGTCGAGGGTCTTCAGGTAGCTGGAGGCGCGAACCATGTACTCAGCCTCGCCCATTTCCAGCACTGAGCCGCCCGTCTCCTGATTGGCGCGCTGAATGGCCTCGATGGTCTGCTGATGGGTGACGCCAAAGGCGGCGAGCTTCACCGGATCCAGCACCACTTGATATTCGCGGACCATTCCGCCGATGCTGGCCACCTCCGCCACGCCGGGCAGGGTCTTCAGCTCATAGCGCAAAAACCAGTCTTGAATGCCTCGAAGCTGGGAGAGGTCATGGCGGCCGGTGCGGTCCACCAGGGCGTATTCATAGATCCATCCGACCCCGGTGGCGTCCGGCCCGAGCGCGGGCTTGGCCGCAGCGGGCAGGCGGCTTTGAACCTGATTGAGGTACTCCAAAACGCGCGAGCGCGCCCAATAGAGGTCGGTCCCGTCTTCGAAGATCACATAGACGAAGCTGTCGCCGAAATAGGAATACCCCCGCACCGTCTTGGCGCCTGGCACGGAAAGCATGGTGGTGGTCAGCGGGTAGGTGACCTGATTTTCGACGATCTGCGGGGCCTGGCCGGGGTAGCTGGTGCGGATCACCACCTGCACGTCGGAAAGGTCCGGCAAGGCGTCGACCGCGGTCGAGCGAACCGCGATCACCCCGATAGCCAGGAGCGCGAACGCAGCCAAAAGCACGAAGATGCGCGCGCGGACCGCAGCGCGGATGACGGCGGCGATCATGGTGCGGTGACCTTGCTCAAGCCAAGCACGCGCGGTCCGCCTGGGGGCCGGTCGAAGCTGAAGGCCACCTGGTCTCCAACCTTGATCCCTTGGGATAGCGACGGGTCGGCCAACCGAAAGGTCCGGGTCATGGCTGGCCAGCCGAGGGCTGGCGTCGGCTTTTGCGACAAGGTGATCGAGGCGGCGCCGATTTGTTCGACCCGGCCTTCACTCTCGTAGGAGGCCGGTTGGCTGGATGGCGCCGATGCATCCGAATTCGGCGCAGGCGCCATGTTGCTGAGCGGCCGCGGTTTGAGCTCGGAGAGGCTGGCCTCGCTGTCGATCAGGAACTGGCCGGAGGCGACCACCTTTTCACCCTCCGAGAGCCCGGCCAGGATTTCGGTCCTGCCCTCGGCTTCGCGTCCGATCCTCACTTCGGCCGGAACGTAACGCCCGCCCGGTTGGGCGACCATCACCAGGTTTCGCAGGCCGGTGCGGATCACGGCCTCGGAGGGCGCCAGCAAGGTCGGCCGGCTGGAGCCGCCGAATCGTGCGGAGGCGAACATGCCAGGCTTCAGCCGCCCACCCGAATTCGGCAATTCGATGCGCGCGGTCAGCGTATGGCTGGCCATGTCGGTCTGCGGCAGGATCGCGGTGACCCGACCGTTGAAGCTCTGGCCAGGATAGGCGCCCAGCGTCGCAGCGACGCTCTGACCCGGATAGATTTGCCCGGCCATGGCCTCAGGGACCGCCACGTTCAGCCAGACCCGCGAGAGCCCGTCAATCTCCGCTAAGGTCTGGCCGGCCATCACCGACATGCCGGCGCGCACGCCCAGCATCTTGATCATCCCGCCCGTGGGGGTGGAGACCGTGACGACGTTGCGCACCTGGTCGGTCCTTGCGACCTGATCGATCAAGGCGGGCGGCATTCCCAGCAGCCTTAAGCGCTCGCGCGAGGCCTGGATCAACGCCGGATCTGCGGTGCGCTTGACGGCCAGGAATTCGCCCTGGGCGCCGCTCCATTCGGGGATCAGCAAATCGACCAGCGGTGCGCCGGGCGCCACGACGTCGCCGGGCGCGCGGGCATAGGTGCGCTCCACGAAGCCTGCGGCCTTGGCCTGCACCACCGCGACGTCGCGCGCGTTAAAGTCGATGACGCCGGTGGCGCTCACCCCGCTTGGCAAGGTTCCGCGCTCGACGCTCGCCAGCCGCACGCCCAGGTTCTGCGCCTTGGCTGGATCGATCTGGAGACCGGGCGAACCAGAACCCTCGTCTGCATATTTTGGGATCAGCGTCATGTTCATCGACGACTTTCCCGGACCGGTATGGCGCTCCATCGGGATCATCGGGTCGTACCAGTAGAGAATGCGACGCCCGTTCTGCGGGGCCGGGGCGGCGGCCTTGGGCTGCACTGCGCTCAGCCGTCCGACGCCAAAGCCGAGCATCGCCACGAGGGCGAGACCAGCCGCTGAAAGAAGGATCAGGCGCGGGTTCATTGGTCTCTCCCGTAGGTGAGGACTATTCGCACGCCGTCGCGCACGACCAGCGCCTCACGCTCGAGCGCGGTAAGTTTGGCGTCGGCAAGCGCGGTCATGGCGTCGAGCACATCGGCCAAGGACGCCGTGCCGGCGGCGTAGCTTGCGGTCTCCAGATCGGCGCGATGCTGGGCTGCGGGGACCACCGCAGCCGAGGTGCGCATCCACTGCTCGTGGTGCATGTCGTGGTCGGCCAGGTCCGTATCGAGCTGGGCCGCCAGAGCGCGGCGCGCGTCCTCGCGTTCGGCGTGGACGCGCAAGGCGTCGGCCCGGCGCGCCGCGATCAAGGGCTCCTGGCGCGTGCTGGCGAAGAGCGGAAGGCTCACCGTCACGCCCGCGGTCACCATGTCGCCGAACGCCGGATCGCGCCGCTGATAGGCGATTTCCCAGCCCCAGTCCGGGTGCTCCGCGGCGCGGGCTGCGTTGAGTTCCGCCTCGGCGCGCGAAGCGGCTGAACGATAGGCGATCAGCGAAGGATTGGTCTCCAGCGCCGCGCGCAGTTCGCCGGCGTCGATGCTGAGGTCGGGCGGGGCGCCCACCACGGAGGGCGCGGTCTCGCCCGTCCATCGTGTCAGCTCCGCACGTGCGCGGGCGAGATTGGCGACCTGTTCGCTGCGCTGGTCTTCCAGGGTCGCGCGCATCTGGACAGGCGAGAGCGCCTGTCCAAGCCGTTGGCGGCCTGCCGCTGCGGCCGAGGGCTGAGCCTCCCAAAGCGGGCGCAGGCTGGATAGAACCTGATCGACCGCCGCAAGGCGCCGTTCGGCGTAAGCTACGTCGATCCAGGCCAGCGCGGTGGCCACCTTGACCTTGCGCAGCTCCACAAGCCGCGCGGCCTCGGCCTGGGAAATCGCCGCCGTCGCGCCGGCGACAGCCGCCTGCCGCCGTCCTTTATTAGGCACGTCCTGAATGATCCCGACGCGCACGTCGGTGAAGTCGTCGCGCGCTGGATGACCGGCGAGCGGCCCAGAGACCGGGAAGCCCTCCACCCCGAAATTAAACTTAGGATCGGGTAGGGTTCCGGCTGCGCGCGCTGCGGCCCGTGCCGCCTCGGTTTGCATGGCCGCGGCCTGCAGGCTGGGCGCACTGGCCGCAGCCCGGTCGAGCGCCTGAGCGAAGGTCAGTGGTCCGGCGAGCGCCGGACGGGCCAGGGCTGCTGCGACCGCAACGGCCGGCAGCCATCGAATAGGTGACATTCTCTGAATTCCTGTTGACGGCGCGCATGCGCCAAGGGGCGGCGGTGGGGACCGCCGCGTCACAAGGGCGTCAGAGTTGGATGGGAGGTCTCAGCGCCGGGTCGGGGGAAAACGAGGGCGCAGCGAGGGCCACGACGAGATCATGCTCTGTGGCTTCTGCGTGCAGGGACATCTCCGCTGCGGTCTGCGCCGGTGGCGGCGCAGCGAAGACGCTTTGGCAGACCGCCATCGACTTGCAAGGCGTCTCAGCCTTGCCGCCTTTCCCAGGGCCCTGGTTGTGGTGGTCAGCTGCGGGCTTGGCCGTCTGCATCATCATCGGGCAGTCGAGCGGACACGGATTGCACGCGTTCGATGCTGCGCTCGCAGGCGTTCCCCCGATCATCAGAATGATCGCGGCGAGTAAACCAAGAAGGACGCGGACGCGCTGCATGGCCGCTTAGGATGGAGATCTAAGACCATAAGCGCAAGGTGCAGGTTAGCTCAGAAGCGCTGCTGAGGAAGGTGTCACGCGCCAGGCGCTCTTAAGCGAGACTTTGGACTCCGCTGAGCTTCTCGTCTCTGCGGCGTGCGTACCAAGCTGAAACTGGTAAAATGAAAGATTTCGATCACCACCAATAGGGTAAGATACTGAATATTCGCCATCAAAGACCGAAAAATATCTATCGTCTCGAAATCTTCCAAAGAGACAAATTCGCCAGCAACCAAGTATCTAGAGATGCGTTTCTTGCTCAGACCCCCGGATCTGTCCGGCGGAGAATGACGGAGAATTCGCAAATGAAATCGATCAGAATTGCCGCGATCGGCGTCTTGGCCGGGGCGGCAATGGCTGTGGCGTCAGGACCGGCGATGGCGGCTGTGGTTTGCAATGCCGCCGGCGACTGCTGGCATGCCGATCACCCGAAATACCCTTCTGGTCTTCGCTTCGAAACCCATCCTGATGACTGGTATTTCCATCAGCGCTGGGACAACGACAACCGCCGTCACTGGCGCGAGCACCATGAAGGTCGCGGCTACTATCAAGACGGGGTTTGGGTGCCGCGCTGAACCTAAGGGCGTCGGCGGCTAAGGCCGCCTTCGTCGTTTCCTAAATTCTGTCCTGGGGCTGGGAAGCCAATGACCGATCTAATTGATGTCCATATGGGTCGGCGCCTGCGCCGGCGCAGGGTGATTTTGGACCTTACCCAAAGCGATGTCGGCAAAGCGGTCGGCGTAAGCTTTCAGCAGATCCACAAGTACGAGAGCGGTGAGCAACGGATGACTGCTGGAATGCTATGGAAGTTGTCGCGAACGCTTGAGGCGCCGCCAGCGTACTTCTATGACGGCTACCTTGTTGATAATAATGAAATAAGAGCCGTTGCGATTTAGGCGGATGCCCGAGCGCCCCGCCGCGTTGATGCGACCGCTGCGTCATCGACGTTCAATCCGCGCGACAGGCTCGATCGCGGGAAGCCTAGACGTGCCGAAGGTGTCGCGGCCGCACCGCGTCAGTACACATAGACGCGCTTGGAGCGACCGAGGTCCTTGGTGTCATATTTGAATCGGATTTTCGACCGCGGCTTTCGAACAAAGACCTCCCAGACATGAATTTGGAGAGCACGACCGCCGCAAACGCGGCCACTGGTCTTGCGGCGCACATGGTGGGCGCCGCAGCAAACACCACTTCGAAGTTCGGATAGCTGCAAATGGACTCCTGGGACGAGGATTTTGGCGCGCCCCAACGTTCCCCACTCACCAGTCGAGAGGTTTCCCAGGCGACAGCGCTGCTGCGGGCCGCACACCAAGAAGAGACGCGTCCGCTCCAGCGCGCCGTCGATCAGCTCACCGCCTATGTAGGTTGGCCCGGTTTCGTGGCAGTATCGACGGTGGCGATCGCGTGTTGGGTCGCCGGTAACTTTCTGGCGATGGCCATCGGGCTCAGGCCCGTCGTTCCGCCACCCTTCTTTTGGCTTCAGGGGGCGGTCGCCGCGGGAGCCCTATACGTAGCCGCCTTGATCCTTACCACCCAGCGCCGTGAAGATCAGTTGTCCAGTCATCGGGCGCAGCTCATCCTCGAGTTTGCGCTTCTGGGGGATCAAAAGCTCTCAAAGCTCATCGAACTGGCTGAGGAAGGGCGACGTGACAACCCGATGATCGCAGACCTCGTCGATGACGAGGCGGCCGCCATGTCGACGCCTGCGGATCATCGGGCGGTTCTGGACGCTATCAAGGAGGACGGCCGCGACCGGGCCACTTAGCGCCGTTCAGTCCGCAAAAGTCCACCGAACCACCTTCATGCCGTCCGATAGGGCGGATCCGGCACCGGCCTCGCCCTCCCGGTGCTGGCTGCGATCCGGCCGATTGCCGGAGGTTCGAGGCATTGCAGTCGCGGGCGTTAGCGTCGCGGAGCCAATCACCAGGCCTTTCATTGGAGAATCGGTTGGTGCGAGAAACGCCACAGGGCATCGCAGAATATTCAGTGTGCCCGCGTATGGAGTGCTCTTGAGTTGTACAGGTTCCTGTATGCCCGGCTCATCGGAAAGACCGTGCCAGCTCGTTCGGTCGCCTTAAGGAACAATCAATCGGCGCCAGTGTTTTGATACGCCTAAGATGGACGCGACACGATGACCGACGAAGAGTGCAACGAACGGGCCTCCGAATGCGCTACAAACGCGTCTCTCGCGGTTAGTGAACCGATCGCTCATGAGTTCATCAAACTCGCCGCCCAATGGCGAGCGATGGCCTCGAGGCGGATTTTTCTGGGTTCGATCGACGATTCCATGGGCACGCTCGCAACTCTAAACAGTCTGCCAGAGCCGAGCTGAATCCGGCTTTTGCGATTGAGCGCGGGCCTTATTCGCAAATGTGATAGGGTGCAGACATGCGCCCGTAGGGGCAAATCTAAAGCCAGCCGTAAGATTACTGCAGCTGCGCCGGGAATGGCTTTCGTTTCGCGTGCCTCCGACGACTGATACGGGTTATAATGGACGACTTACCGATCCTTCCCATTGTCGTAGACACCCTGGCGTTGGCGTTGGTGGCGTCGTCCGACGCGCCGATCCTTCTACTCGATGGCTCACTGTCGGTCGTCGCGGCAAGCGCCTCGTTCGCCCACGCCTTCCAGATCGATCCGGCAAGCGTAGCGGGGATGTCCCTGTTTGCGCTAGGCGCTGGCGAGTGGGATGTTCCGCAACTGCGCTCGCTTCTGAAGGTGACGCTATCGGGCGCCGCAGTCATCGACGCCTACGAAATGGATCTCAAGCGGTTGGGTCATGAGGCGCGTCGCCTGGTGATCACCGCTCACCGGCTCGACTACGCTGACACGGCCAACGTGCGGCTGCTCTTGGCGGTGTCGGACGTCACCGACGCGCGGCTTGCCGAACGCCTGAAGGACGACCTTTTGCGCGAGAAGGCGATGCTGTTCCAAGAGCTGCAGCACCGCGTCGCCAACAGCCTCCAGATCATCGCCAGCGTACTGATGCAAAGCGCACGTCGGATTCCGTCGGCAGAGACGAGGAGCCATCTCTACGACGCCCATAGCCGCGTCATGTCAGTCGCCGCTCTGCAGCATCAACTCGCCGCTTCCGTCGTGGGGGATGTTGAGCTGCGGACCTACTTCATGGAGCTCTGCGGAAGCATCGCCGCCTCTATGATCGCTGATCATGACGCGCTCACGCTGGCGGTTGAGGCTGACGATGCTTCAGCTACGGCGGATGTCTCCGTCGGCCTCGGCCTGGTCGTGACCGAGCTGGTGATTAACGCCTTGAAGCACGCGTTCCCTGGCGGTCGTGGCGGTCGCATCGTCGTCGGCTACAAAGTGGATGGGCCTGACTGGACACTTTCGGTCAGGGACAACGGTGTCGGCATGCCCACCGGGGCGTCGCCCGCCAAGGTCGGCCTGGGCACGAGCATCGTCCAGGCGCTCGCGAAGCAACTCGGCGCCGAGATCACTGTGACGGACGCCAAGCCAGGGACCAGCGTATCGGTCGGTCACATTGTCGCCTCGTCGGGTGTCGGCCAAGGCAGGCTGGCGCCCGCCACATAGCGCCACGGCGTTAAGCCCCGCTCTTCACCCTCGGCGTGGCCGAGTGTGTCGGCGTTTTGGGGGTTCTGCGGTTTTTCCGATCACGCCTACCCAAGCAAGCTGTCCGATGCGCCCCTCGTCTGGGGGATCAGGGGCTCCATACCGGCCGCAAGGGCGACCCGCACAGCCGCGGACAAGCCGCGCGCGTTGAGCTTCTGCATCACCTTGGCGCGGTAGGTCTCGGCCGTTCGCACGTTGATATTGAGCTCGTATGCGATCAGCTTGTTGGGCAGGCCCGCCAGCAGGCCGCGCATGACCTGGGTCTCAGGGCCCGTGAGCTGTGTGACCCGAACCTTGGCATCGGCGGTCGTGGCCCGGTCGTCGTTGGTAGCTTCCAGCGTGGCAAAGGCCTCGCGCACAGCTTCCAGCAGGGCTTCGTTCTGGTAGGGCTTCTCGAGGAATTCGAAAGCGCCCCCCCTCATGGCCTCGACAGCGAGCGAAATGTCGCTTTGGCCCGTGAGGATGATCACCGGCGACTGGACGCCGCTCGCCGTCAACCGCCGCTGCACTTCAAGGCCGTTCATTTCCGGCATGTGGATGTCGAGCAGAATGCAGCCGGGAACTGCGGATTTGGCCGATTCGAGGAAGACGACACCTGACGCGTAGGTAAGGACGCTGTAGCCCGACGCTTCAAGCAGCAGCGCCACCGCGTCGCGCACATGGTCGTCGTCTTCGACAACGTGGATGATCCGCTCAACCGGCAAGGCGATGCTCCTCTGAAGCGAAAGGGATCGTGAAGCGGAAATCGGCGCCGCTCAGCGACCACTCGAGCCACATGCGCCCGCCGTGCGCCTCGACGATGCGCCGGCAGATGGAGAGGCCCACGCCCATTCCGGTCGTCTTGGTGGAATGGAACGGCGAGAACAGCTCTTTTGCAAATTCCGGCGCCACGCCCGGGCCGTTGTCGCTGACCGAGACCTCGACCATGTCGCGCCGAGCGCTGGTGCTGATGGTCAGGTGGTGGGGCGCAGGCGAGCCGCGCATGGCCTCCATCGCGTTGCGGATCAGGTTGACCAGGATCTGCTGGACTTGGATCCGGTCGGCGAGCACTCCGTCTGCCTTCGGCGAAAGCACAATACGGATTTCAATCTCTTCGGACTTGGCGTTCGGCGCCGCGAGGGCCACGGATTCCTCTATGAGGGAGGCAAGATCTTCCAGGCGGGCGTCGGCCTCGCCGCGGGCGATGAAAACGCGCAGGCGTCGCACGATTTCTCCTGCGCGGATTGCCTGGTTCTGGGCCTGATTGGCTGCCTGCATGACGCGCGAGCGGGTGACCTCGTCGAGCTCTTTGCGGCCATCACCCAGCATGATTTTCAGGGCCCCAACTGAGTTGCTGATTGCGGTCAGCGGCTGGTTCAGCTCGTGCCCGAAGCCGGCGGCCATCTCGTTCATGGTGCTGAGACGCGACACGTGGGCCAACTCCGATCGCAGTTCGACGAGGCGTTCGTCGCGCTGGGTCAGTTCGAATTGCGCGCGACGCTCTTGAGTCACGTCGCGGTAGATGCCGATGGTCCGCTCGTGGACCCCATCCGGTGAATAAAAGAAGCCGCGTACACCGTGGAGGTCGCGAACCCCGCCATCCGGCCGCCGTATGCGAAAGTCGTCGACTTGGCGGGGCAACTGCGCCGCCGCCCCGGCGTTGGTCAAACGCAGGGTGCTCGGCAGATCGTCGGTCACCGAGGTGGTGAGAAACTTGTCTAGAGAGCCGTTCATGGTCCCGGGCGCGACGCCGAGGATCCGCTCCAGGCCAGGTTCAACTAAGATTTTGTCGGCGCGCACGTCGATGTCGGCGATTCCCAAGTCATAGACGCCCATAGCCAACATCAACCGCTCCTGGCTCTCCCGAAAGGAGGCCTTTGCGCGCTTCAGGTTAGTGATATCGACGACCGTCCCGACGACGCGTGTGTCGCCGTCGGGGCCACCATCCTGCAGCGCCCAGTTGCTGGCGACCCACAGGAGGTCCCCACTCTTCGTCCGTTGCTCAAGTTCGCCGCGCCACTCGCCACTGCGCAGGATCTCCGCCTGTCGCGTCGCTTGCCCCTCGCGAGTCTCCTGGCTGAAGAGGTCGATGGTATTGCGCCCGATCGCCTCGGCCGCCGTCCAGCCATAGAGCAGCTCACAGGCCCGCGACCAATACTTGATAACGCCGCTGGGCGTACAGATGATCACCGTGGAGCTATCCAGCGCGCCTACCAGATTATTGCGCTCCAACCGCTCCTTGCCGAGCGTGCGCGCCGCCCAAAACGCCAAGCACAGCAGGGCGCAGGCGCTGAGTTCGCAAATCAACAGCATGCGCACATCGGGACCGTAGTAACCCACGCCTACCCCGAGGTTTGCGATCGCGCTGAAGGCGACCGGGATGAGGGCCACCGGCGCCAAGGCCCGGGCGAGTCGAGCGCGCTCGCTGGAACCGGCGATGATGCGGACCCACTCGGTGTCGCGCAGCAGGATCAGGATGCCCCCGCAGAGGGCGCAGATCGCCACTGTGGTGTTCAGAGCCAGGCGCAGGTCCTGGTGCAGGATCGAAAGCTGCGAGGGATCCTGAATCGCGTAAGGCAGCAACGAGAGTGTGGCGAGCAGCGCCCCTAGGCTCGCCGCCAAGACTGCGACCTTGCGCGCGCCCGCGAACTTCACCTGAACGCCGAGCAGCGCGGTGGCAAAGAGGGCTACAACCGCGCAGGTGATGATGCTTGGGCGGCCCGGCCAGACGGGCGCCGGGTCTTGAGCTAGCACTGGCGTGCGATTGAAGAGGAGGTCCAAGGCAAGCGGCTGCTGTGTGGCGTCCGCCCACAGCCACAGGGCGCATACCGCCAGCAGGGCCACGCTGGCCGCCCGAGCGGCCCAACGTTGGCCTGCAGCGGCGGCAGAGAGACCCGCCGCGCCGACGATCAAGGCGATAGCTGTGCTGGGCTGTAGGGCGACGGAACCGGCGAGCACCGCAATCAGGAAGACGCTGCCGGTTTGCCAGCCGATGAGGGCGGCGACGGCAATCAAGAACACGCTCAGCGCGATCAGCGTCGCAAAGTGCTCCGGGGTGCGCAACCTCCACGATAATTTGAAGTGCATAACGTTCCTTGGTTAACCCCCGAAAGCAGAACGTCATATAATTTGGCGATAATCTAGAGTGAATATTTTAAATAATATGTTTGTCGCGGAAATAATTAGATATGAAATTCCATTATATCTTTATATTATCAATACGGTATGTGCGAAAACTTTAATAATGCTGTCTTCGAGATCTGGATCAGTTCCACAGCAGGTCGATAGTTCAGGCGAAGATGTGCGCTATCGCACCCAATCTAGGCTTCTTGGATAGAAGTCTGCGGCAGGCGCCTTCGCGACGGGGTTTTGGGAGGCGCCGGCGGCTTCGTGCCGGAGATCGACCAACGGGATTGCAAAGAAACCCAAGCTCAAAGCTCGAAATCCGGCAATCGCGAGCACCGTCGAATGCCTTCAGAGCGTCTATTCATTGGGCAGAACGTCAATTCATTGGGCGTTGCGCACAGGTGAGGACTTCGCGCCTAGTCAACACTGCATCGGGCCAACCGGTGGAACGAACGATATCATTGGACGTTGGCAAGATACCGCTGAGGTGCTCATCGGATCCTCCTTAAAGGTGACCCCATGGGCCTTATCCTCATCATCCTCGTGCTGGTTCTGCTTTTTGGAGGGGGAGGCGGCTACTACGCCCATAGAAGCTACGGACTGCCCGGCCTGGGCGGTGTCTTCGGGCTGGTTGTCATCGTGCTGGTTGTGCTCTGGCTGTTCGGCGGCCTTCGCGTTTAGCGGCGTGATCGACCAGATCGCCTCGGAGCGCGCAGGCCTCGACGATGCCGTCGAGCGGCTCGAGGGGGCCGAGGGCGTGAAGCAGCCAGAGTGGCCGAAGCTCGTTCAGATTCTGGGACCAGGCCTGATCACCGGAGCTTCTGACGACGATCCCAGCGGCATCGCTACCTATTCTCAGGCGGGCGCGCAGTTCGGCTTCGGGCTCGCCTGGGTGCTCGTCCTATGCTGGCCCTTGATGTGCGCGATCCAAGAGATCAGCGCGCGTATCGGCAGAGTGACGGGGCGCGGCATTGCCGGCGTTATCCGGCAGCACTACCCAGCTCCGGTGCTCTATGTCGTCGTGTTGCTCCTTGTGGTCGCCAACACGATCAACCTCGGCGCCGACCTGGGCGCCATGGGTGCCGCGACCAAGTTGCTGATCGGCGGCCCGTTGTTGGCCTACATCGCCACCTTTGGCGCGCTCTCCCTCCTGCTTCAGGTGTTCGTGCGTTACTCACGCTATGTCTCGTGGCTCAAGTGGCTGACGCTATCTCTGTTTGCCTATGTCGGGGTGGCCTTCGTCGTTCACATGCCCTGGGCTTCGGTTGGCTATCACCTCGTCGTGCCGGACATCAGTCTGAAGGCGAGCTACCTGACGGTTGTGGTGGCGATCCTCGGCACCACGATCAGTCCTTACCTCTTCTTCTGGCAGGCTGAGGAGGAGGCCGAGGAGGTTAAGGAGCGCGCAGACGCCAAACCCCTCGAACGCGCGCCCGACCAGTCGAAGTCGGAGTTTCGACGTATCCGCATCGACACCTACCTTGGCATGTTTCTGTCCAACATCGTAGCGATCTTCATTGTCATCACCACGGCCGCGACGCTTCACGCTCATGGGATCACCGACATACAGACCTCTTCGCAGGCTGCCCTGGCGTTGAAGCCCATCGCCGGGCCATTCGTCTTCTTGGTCTTCGCACTCGGGATCATCGGCACCGGCCTGCTCGCGGTGCCGGTGCTGGCCGGCTCAGCGGCCTACGCCGTTGGTGAGGCGCTAGGCTGGCGCGTCGGGATGGCGCGCAAGCTCAGCCGCGCGCCCAGATACTACGCGATCATTACCGCGGGCTTCGTGATCGGCGTCGGGCTGAATTTCACGAAGATCGACCCGATCAAGGCGCTGTTTTGGAGCGCGGTGATTAACGGCGTCGTGGCCGTACCGGTCATGATGATGATGATGATGCTGTCCAGCCGTAGCGCTGTGATGGGTCGGTTCGTCCTGCCAAGTCCGTTAAAGGCGGTCGGATGGGTCGCCACCGCGGTCATGGCCGCCGCCGCGGTGGGCATGTTCGCGACCTGGGGCTCATAGGCCCGGCAATATTTGTGGATTGAGAGGCTTGAAGGCTTGCTCAGGAGCGGGGTCGCTTCCTGCAAACCGACCCCATCGGGCAGCAGGACGACCCGAACGTCTACGCCTATGTGAAGGGTGATCTGCGAAACAACGGTGATCCGACGGGCCTCACAGAGGATAGCGGGTGCACTGGAAGTCGCGGTGCGGCGGAGGCGAAACCGTAGATCAATTCAGCTCTGGCGGAAGCGAATTAGATTCCATGTGGGTGGATAGCCCCCGAGCTCTGCCAGAGTGAAGGGGTCTGCAAACCCCTCACAGTGGAGAAGAGCATGCTTGCTGTAACAAGTCTGACCGAGAGCCCGGTTGCTATCCGCGTCG
>Ga0209166_10000729_pt1 | contig 32261 bp, 28 predicted proteins | sample Coa_R1_3_FD_187151 | JGI IMG/M metagenome (GOLD analysis project Ga0209166, IMG submission 187151) | Surface soil microbial communities from Centralia Pennsylvania, which are recovering from an underground coalmine fire - Coalmine... | ecosystem: Environmental > Terrestrial > Soil >...
AGTTCTGCCCACGCCTAAAAGGTTACTTAGTAACCCCCACCCCCCAACAGCTCCAAACACGAACGGCCATTTTCAAATTTCTTCAAATTTTGGTAATGGTTCAGCCTGACGTAGCGCCGGCGTCTCGCCGGCAGTCGCGTGGGCACTACTGCATTCGCGTAAGCCGCTGAATATAAACAACATATCAGCGCCTCGACTACTCGAGTAATGGGGGGAGGGGGTGACTACTTCGGGGGGTATGGACCGGAGACATCCCTGACAGAATAGACCGGGGACATTCCTGACACTGGAAAAGGGAGCCTGTAGAAGTAGGGCATGCCCTGGAAAGAGAGCCGGTCCTTGAAAGCGGCATCACCGCCAGCCAAGGGATTATCGCTTAATGGACTGGGAACCGAATAAACTAAAATGTTCATCGAGAACATTTCTGTACTGAGTACTGAGGACCGAGTACTGATAAGAAGGGGGCCTCCAAACTGGCAAATCCTGAAAAAATTCGTGTAGCTGTCATCGGCGTCGGAGCTTTTGGGCGCAATCACGCCCGCGTCTATCACGACCTGGCCCAAGAAGAAGCAGGCGCGGTGGAATTCGTCGGCGTCGTCGATTCCAATTACGCGCGCGCCGCCCAGGTTGCCGCCGAGTTCGGGACCCAGGCTTTTGCCTCGCTCCCGGAGTTGCTGCAGCGCGGCAAGCCGCAGGCGGCTTCCGTCGCCGTGCCCACCCAGGCCCATCTGCAGGTTATGCGTGGGCTCGTGCAGAACGGCGTTGACGTGCTCGTGGAAAAACCCATAGCTCCCACACTGGCAGATGCCGACGAGATGCTGCATCTGGCCCAGCAGCATGGACGCATCGCGCAGGCCGGCCAACTGGAGCGCTTCAACCCTGCCGTGCGCACCACACTGCCTTTGCTCACCAAGCCGATGTTCTTTGAGGTGCACCGCTTGAGCGTCTTCACCCCGCGCTCGCTCGATGTGGATGTTGTCCTCGACCTGATGATCCACGATATTGATGTGGTGCTCTCCTTCGTGCAGTCGCGTGTAAAAGAAATTCGCGCTGTGGGCCTGCCCATCCTCACTCCCAAAGTGGATATCGCCAACGTGCGCATGGAGTTCGACTCCGGCTGCGTAGCCAACTTTACCGCCAGCCGGGTGAGCACCGAGCGCGTGCGCAAACTGCGCTTCTTTCAACCGCAGCAATACATATCGCTCGACTACACCCGCCAGGATGTAGTGACATTCACGGTGTCGTCCAACGGGGCCGGCTCCGGCGGCCTGTCGGGGCTCTTAGCCGGCATGGGAGAAGAAGATTCAGAGCACCCTTCCAGCCCGCAAATCAAGATTGCCAAGCCCGAGGTGGTGCGCGTAGAGCCTCTGCGCGCTGAACTATGCGCCTTTCTGCACTCGGTCGTGACGCGCAGCTCTCCCGTGGTTCCCCTCGATGATGGCCGGCGAGCCCTGGCCGTGGCGCTTGAGATTCTGGAAGTAATCCGGCAGCACTCGCGCAACGTCAATTTGGATAGGCTGCTGTAAAAAGCAGCTCCAGTCTGCAAGTTGGAGGCTTCACAGCGTTCTTAAGCTTAATAACTGTAATTACTGCTCTTTACGTAAGTATGTAAAGTTTTGTACAGGGGTATTTCTACTGAGGCGCGAATCTCTAAAACAATGAGAAAATAGTAACGAGTGCAGGCTTTAAGCATCTAAGTAGCAACAGCCTCAAGATTGCAATTTCCGCGAGATGCCGACGATTATTCAAATTCCGTTGCTGGAGGAGATGCGCAAGTCGGAAGCTGCCGCTGCCAATGGCAACGGCAATTCTGGTGCGCAGGGGTCGCTGTTCCCCAGTCCCGGTTCGCAGCCGTTTGACGATCGTCTCCATAAAACTCCGTTTGCCCTGCTGGAAGACGATTTGGAGTTGCAACTGGAGCGCTCGAAGCTGCGCGAGGCCTTTTGGATTTCGCTGACCATCCATGCTATCGCCATAGCCATCATTGCGTTGTTACTTCCCAGGTTATTGGCGCGTTATCAGTCCACATCCAATCCTTTGGCGGTAATGTTGCAAGACCATCAGATAACATTCCTTGAGATGCCGCCCGCGCCCGTACAAAAGCCTTTGGATACCAACAAAATATCTGACCAGGACCGGCGCGCGGCCTTGCGCCACCCTGACCTGCAGCAATTGCGCGAACTGGAAGAGGCGCGTCGCGCCGGTTCTCCGGTAGCAGTTTCCGCGCCTGCGGTGAAGACCCCGCCACCTGGACAGCCCGCGCAACAAAACCAGCAGTCCACCCCGGCGCAGCAGTCCCAGCCCACGCAGCAACAGCAACAACCTGATAACAACATGGCGCGCCTGGAGCAGCCTCCGGTGGCCGCGCGGGGAAGCGGAAGAAATAATCCATTTGCAGCGGCTGCGTCTCCCGGATCGGTGATCGAACAGGCGGCGCGAGAATCGGCCGAGCGCCGCAATTATGGCAGCGCTGGCGACTATGGCGTGGGCCCATCGGCACAGCCTACAAAATTGCGCAGCGATATTGACATCCTGAGTGACACCATGGGGGTAGACTTCGGCCCTTACTTGTCGCGCGCATTAGAGACCATCCGCCAGAACTGGTACAACGTGATTCCAGAAGAGGCCCGCCCGCCGTTGATGAAATCGGGCAAGGTTTCCATTGAGTTCGCCATCCTGAAAGATGGTTCCATCGCCGGCATGAGCGTAATTTCACCCTCGGGCGACGTAGCCCTCGACCGTGCGGCCTGGGGTGGAATCACAGGTTCCAATCCCTTCCAGCGGTTGCCCCAGGAATTTCACGGGCAATACCTCGCATTGCGTATCCACTTCTTTTACAATCCGCAAAAGGGCGACTTGCGCTAGTAAAATCAGCTACAAGCTCCAAGGGAACTTAACCTATGCCCGCCGCCAAACGCCAGAATACGCTCGGCCTCATTCTCATTGCGCTGCTCATCCTTCTATTCACCTTGGCGCGCTTCTGGAAGGCAATTCACTGGAAAAATTTCTGATGGCAGAGAGCGAGAGGGCATCGCAGTATTCATCGCCCCCCAGCCTGCCTTTGCTGGTAGTCGTGCTGGGGCCAACCGCCTCGGGCAAGACCGCGCTTTCTCTGGCATTGGCGGCGCGCTTTCATGGCGAAGTTGTCAACTGCGATTCGGTCGCGGTCTACCGCGAGTTCGAGATCGGGACCGCCAAGCCCACACCGCAAGAGCGCGCTCTTGTTCCCCATCACCTGCTGGATATCGTCTCGCCTACCGAACCGTTCACCGCTGGTGATTACTCGCGTTGCGCGCGTACCGCCCTGCACCAGATCCGCCAACGCCGCGCTCTGCCCATTGTGGTGGGCGGGACCGGACTTTATCTGCGCGCGCTTCTGGAAGGGCTCTTCGCCGGCCCGCCGCGTTCCGAGGAGCTGCGCGAGCGGCTGCGGCAGCGAGCGGCTGATAAAGGTACGGCCCACCTGCATCGCGTCCTGCAAAAGCTCGATCCCGAATCGGCGGCGAAGATTCATCCCAACGATCTCCCCAAGCTGGTGCGCGCCATTGAAGTGTGCCTTTCGGCGCAGCAGCGCATGAGCGACCTGTGGCAGCGCGGCCGCGATCCGCTCATCGGTTTTCGTGTGCTGCGCCTGGGGCTCGACCCCGAGCGCAGTGCTCTCTATGACCGCATCAATGACCGTGCTCGCCGCATGTTTGCCGCTGGCTTGATCGAAGAGACCCGGCACCTGCACAAAAAATATGGCGACACCGCCGTGTCCCTGGCTTCGTTGGGTTACAGGCAGGCCATGCAGTTCATTCGCGGTGAAATGGAGTACGAGCAGGCTGTGGCCGCCGCGCAGCAGGCCCACCGCAACTATGCCAAGCGGCAGATGACCTGGTTCCGTCGCGAACCGGATGTTCACTGGTTCAACGGTTTTGGCGATGATTCCCAGGTGCAAAGCGAAGCGCTGGCGCTTGTGGAAAACTATCTCGAAACTATGGGGTTGTAGACCTTTCGTAATCCCCGTTCGTACACCGAACCTGTAAAAATGGCATCTCACATGTAACAGTAATAACAAGGCCACTTTGATGAATCTACTCGCTACCGCTGTTCCCAACCCAGATGACTTTACAATCCGTCTGCGGCGGGTTACGGAAGAATTGCGCGCCATCGAGAAAGATATTTCTCAGATGGCGGCTTCCAAACCTCTGGGTTCAGGTCCTCTGGATAAAGAGGAGCACCTGCGGTTGGTGAGCTTGTTGCTCGATATGGCCTTGCTGGCTGAACTCAAGGCGGTGGTGGACCATTTGCGCCAACTCCTGCGCGCTTATATGGATAGTCTGGCTGAGCGCGGAGGCGATAACAAAGAGTATGCCCGCCAGGTCTGCCGCATTCAAGATGCGACCGAGGCCCTCCGTTTGCTGCATGATCGGGCCCAGGGGCTGGCCGAGGGCGAGCTGGCCAGGAGACGCTCTTTCATTGACCGCATTGACTCCCTGGTCGAGCATCGCCTGCAACACCCCGAAGACCCCAGTCATACCCCCGAAGCCGCCTTAATCACACGTTGACTGCAAAATCCCCGATGACGCCATGAGGTAATTCTGCTATTGTCGCCATCATGCATAAGCGTGTGCTTCTTCTGCTATTGCTGGCCATCCATTCTTTCGCCAAGGATTTTCAAAAACCCGGGCCCATTCAGACCACATCCGACGCGCAAAAATGGGCCGACAAGACCCTGCGTAAACTCAGCCTTGAAGAAAAAATAGGACAGATGTTCATGATGCGCGGCCGCGCCGAGTTCCTGAACGTCACCAGCCCTGACTACCTGCAGCTTCGCGACCAGATCCATCGCTACCACATTGGCGGAGTGTTGCTCACGGTGCGCACCGATGGCCCCTTTCTGCTGCGCAACCAGCCCTATGAAGCAGCCACGTTTACCAATCACCTGCAGTCTGAGTCGCGCCTGCCCCTGATCTTTGCCGCCGATTTTGAGCGCGGCCTCTCCACACGGCTGAACGGCGCCACTGTGTTTCCCCATGCCATGGCCTTCGGCGCAACCGGAAATCCGCAATATGTTGAGGGCTTCGCGCAGATCGTTGCCCAGGAGGCCCGCGCCATTGGTGTGCAGTGGAACCTGTTTCCCATTGCCGATGTGAATTCCAACCCCGCCAATCCCATCATTAACACCCGCTCGTTCGGCGAAGACCCTAAGCAGGTTTCAGATATGGTCGCGGCTTATATCCGGGCAGCGCGCGATGCCGGCATGATGACCACGGCCAAGCATTTTCCCGGACACGGCGATACCGAATCGGATTCGCACCTGGAATTGGCGAGGGTCAGCGGCGACATGCAGCATCTTCAAAACATCGAGTTGCCACCCTTCGAGCAGGCCATTGCCGCCGGGGTTGACTCGGTAATGGTAGCTCACGTGACTGTGCCAACCCTGGACCCTGACCCCGGACACGTGGCCTCGACCTCACCCCTGGTCATCGAGAATCTGTTGAAGGGCCAGCTTGGCTTTAAGGGGCTGGTTGTTCCTGACGCCATGGACATGAACGCGCTCATGCGGCTGTTCGTTGGACACGATGCCAATCCCAGCGCGCGCGCGGCGGTCGAGGCGATCAAAGCAGGTAATGACATGATCTTGATCCCTGCCGATCTGGATGCAGCCTACAATGGCCTTCTGGCAGCGGTGCGCAGCGGTGAGATTCCAGAGGCGCGCATCAACGATTCTGTGCGTAAGATCCTGGTCGCCAAGGCCACGTTGGGCCTCCCCAAGGCGCGACTGGTCGATATTAACGCCCTGCCCAACCTTATTGCCACCCCTGAACACGTTGCTTTCGGACAGCTAGTGGCAGACGCGGCCATTACCCTGGTACGCGACAATGGGCAGGTGCTGCCTCTTAAAAAAACCGCACCTGCCCAGGGAACTTCCGCACCCGCACTTTCGTATCAAGCAGAACAGGAGGCCGGAAAGCGGACCTTGGCCGTGATATTTTCCGACGATATACGAACAGATTCAGGACGGACCCTGGAGCGTGAGCTACGCGCGCGCATTCCCGATGCGAACATCATCTACGTGGACCCCAGGATTGCGGCAGCCATGACCTCACAAGTGATGCAGGCCGTAAATGACGCCCAAAGTATTATTGCCGCCGTCTATTTGATTCCAACCGCCGGCAAGGCCGTGCGCGTGCAGGGTACGGTGCAGAATGCGATTGGCTTGACCGACGCCCCGGCCGATCTGTTGCGGCAGATCCTGGAGCATGCCGCGGCCCGCACCGCGGTGGTGGCCGTGGGAACGCCCTATGTGGCCGCCGAATTTCCCGACGTGCAAACTTACCTGTGCACCTTTTCCGCCGCCAGCATCTCGGAGTTCAGCGCGGTAAAAGCTTTGTTTGGCGAAATCCCCATTCGTGGCCACCTGCCGGTCACGATTCCCAATATTGCTCAAAGGGGAGCAGGCATTGAAAAACCATCTGCTGTTCCGCCTGTGCCCCCAGTCGAAGGAGGTTTGCTGCAACATGCGCAAGGAAAATAAATTGTCTTTAATCGTTGGTGCCGTCGCACTGCTCCTGGTGCTTGCGGGATGCAATGCGGTCATCACCAAATCCGATGACAACGGCAAGGAGAAGAAGGTGGAGATCAGTACTCCTCTCGGCGGGCTCCAGGTACGCAAAGACGTTGACCCCAAAGACCTCGGCCTGACCCCTTATCCTAATGCGCGCTTGCTTCCCGAGGAGCAGGGCTCTGGAGATTCGAGCGCCAACGTCAACATCTCCACACCGTTCTTCGCGTTGAAGGTCATTGCAGCAAAATATGAATCCGATGACCCGCCCGAGAAGATTGCCGACTTCTACCAGAAAGACATGGCCCGCTACGGAAAAGTGATTCAATGCAAAGGATCGGGCCACACAGGGGCCCACTCGGGGAGCGGCAAAGAAGACGAAGCCAAATTAACGCTTAGCTGCGACGATTCGGATGGCGAGGACAAGAGCACGACTCTGAAAGCCGGCCAGGGGCAAAGCCAGCACATCGTAGAAATAGAGCCACAGTCAAAGGGAGCGCACATAGGCTTGGTCTATATCCAAATGCGGGGGAAGGCGGAAAGCATGTAAAGCAGTTTCGAGTTTCGAGTTCTCAAGTCAATAAGCTCAGGCTAGACTATTGTCTTAGACAGATGTTTCGGAGCCCATCCTGCGTTGAAGGAGGAGTCAATGATCACTTTAGCTTTAATGTTTCTGGCCTACTGGATTCCAACCTTGCTGGCATATCACTGGAACCACAAGAACCGTCTAGCCATCCTGGTCACCAATTTCTTCCTGGGATGGACGGTGTTAGGGTGGGTCGTAATTCTCATCTGGGCATGTACTAACAACAGAGAGCCTAAAACCGTCACTGCGTAACCAACACTCCAGGGGCTGGAATCCTGACAAGCCCCGCCCATGATGGGCTAACTTGCTAACAATACGCCCCTTCCGGCGTCTATAATGAGATACCTTTCAAAGCGGCCGGTTAGGCTGCGTGGTTCCGGCCTAAAGGTATTTCCCCATGCCTTCGCTGACATTGAGTCCGCCAAAATCTATTGAATTGTTGAGGAGTTCCACATATGCGCCCGATGACACTTTTCGGCTTTATGCTGCTGGCAGTCACGCTGACTGCCGCGCAAGGGTCCAAATCCGTAAATTCTTCGCCAGATGATACTCCCAATCTCTCTTTAGGGTTCAGCATTCACGGGTTAGACACCACCGCCGACCCCTGCAACGATTTCTATCAATACGCGTGCGGTACGTGGTTGAAGGAAAATGAAATTCCCGCTGATAAAACCACCTGGGGCCGTTTCAACGAGCTCGATGAGCGCAACCGAATTGTCCTGCATGACATTCTGGAAAAGGCCGCCGTCAACGATCCCAAGCGCAGCGCAGTGGAGCAGAAGATTGGCGACTATTACTCTTCCTGTATGGATCAGCAAGCCATCGATCACAAGGGGTTGGCCCCGATCCAGGCGGAGCTGGAGCGTATCGCAAACCTGAAAAACAAGTCCGAACTGGCGGCTGAAATTGCACACCTGCACAACTTGGGGGTGGAAGTGCTTTTCAATTTTGGTTCTGATGCTGATTTCAAGAATGCCAGCAAGGTGATCGCCCAAGCCGATCAGGGTGGGCTCGGGCTGCCCGACCGCGACTACTACTTCAAAGATGATCCCACCTCGCAGAAACAGCGTGAACAATACAAACAACACGTGCAGAACATGTTCCAACTGCTGGGGGATAAACCAGCGGCTGCCGCCCAGGAGGCGCAGACGGTGTTTGAAATTGAAACCGCGCTGGCCGATGCTTCCATGAAACGGGTGGACCGGCGCGAGCCGACCAACGTTTACCACAAGATGACCAGGGAAGAGCTGGCCAAACTTAGTCCGGCGTTCGACTGGAATGAATACATCACATCAATCGATGCGCCCGATTTCAAAGAGCTGAATGTCGCGGTCCCGGGATTTGTAAAAAGCATGCAGGAGCTGATTAAAAAACAGCCCCTGGAGAACTGGAAAGCCTATTTGCGCTGGCACCTGGTTCGTGCCAACGCCGTTTTTCTGCCCACAAAATTCGACCAGGAAAATTTCAAATTTTATGGCCAGATACTACGCGGACAAAAAGAACAGGAAGCCCGCTGGAAGCGCTGCGTACGCTATACAGACGGCGCTTTGGGTGAGGCTTTAGGAGAAAAGTATGTGGAAGAAAACTTTGGCGCCGAGGGCAAAGAGCGCACTCTGAAGATGATCCATGCGCTGGAAAACGCCCTGCAAAACGACATCAAGAGTTCACCCTGGATGACCGAGACCACCAAGCAGGCGGCCCTGGTAAAGCTGGCTGCCATCGCCAATAAGATTGGCTATCCCGACAAGTGGCGCGACTACAGCACGGTCAAGATTGTGCGCGGTGATGCGCTGGGGAACCAGCAGCGTGCCGATGAATTTGAATTCCGGCGCCAGCTCAAAAAGATCGGCAAAGACGTAGACAAAAGTGAGTGGGGAATGACTCCGCCCACGGTCAATGCTTACTACAATCCTGTGGAAAATAACATCAACTTCCCGGCGGGCATCCTGCAGCCCCCGTTTTATGACAACAAAATGGATGATGCCGTGAACTTTGGCGGCATCGGCGCCGTCATTGGACACGAGCTCACCCACGGCTTTGACGATGAGGGCCGGCAATTCGATGGCGAAGGCAACCTGCGCAATTGGTGGACGGCGCAAGATGAAAAGGCTTACAAAGAGCGCTCCCAGTGCCTGGTGGATGAGTACAGCAATTTTGTTGCGGTGAAAGATGACAAAGATCCCAAGAACGATGTTCACCTCAATGGCAAGCTGACGCTGGGAGAGAATACCGCTGACAACGGCGGCTTGCGTATTGCCTACATGGCGCTCAAGGATACGCTGGCGGGCAAGGACGCGCCGAAAATCGACGGCTTCACCCCCGAGCAGCGCCTCTTCCTGGGTTGGGGAGAGATCTGGTGCCAGGAGATGAGGCCGGAAACGGCGCGGCAGTTGGCGCTTACCAATCCGCACTCGCCCGGCAAGTATCGCGTCGATGGCGTGGTGAGCAATATGCCGGAATTCCAGCAGGCTTTTAGCTGCAAGAAGGGCGACGCCATGGTAAGCGAGAACGCCTGCCACGTGTGGTAGTCGTTCTTGAGTCAATCAACAAAGGCACAACCATTTGGGTTGTGCCTTTGTTTTATGGAACTCACCGACTCCGCTTGTTCATGGGCGTGATAGCTGGAGCGCACCAGCGGTCCTGATTCAACGTGACGGAAGCCCATCTTCAGGGCTTCGCTCTTCAGATAGGCAAACTCATCGGGGGTGTAATAGCGCGTCATAGGCAGATGGTCCCTGGAAGGACGCAAATATTGCCCTACGGTCAGGATATCTACTTTGCGCGCAGCCAGATCGTGGAAGACCGTCAGCAACTCATCCATTTCCTCCCCTAACCCTACCATCACACCGGTTTTGCTCACGGCTTCCGGGGAAAATTTCTTCACGTTGGCCAGCAGTTGCAGCGTGCGCTCGTAGCGCGCTCCGGAGCGCACCGCGCGATACAGCCGGGGTACAGACTCGGTATTGTGATTCAGAATGTCGGGCCGGGCATCGAGCACAATCTTGAGGCACTCATCCATGCCCTGGAAGTCTGGGATGAGGACCTCCACGCTGCACCCCGGCACCTGTTGCCGTATCTGGCGGATGGTTTCCGCAAACACCCGGGCGCTGCCCAGGTTGTCATCATCGCGATTGACGCTGGTGACGACAGCAAATTTGAGCCCTAACGATCTTACCGCTTCGGCTACGCGCCGGGGCTCGTCATAATCAATGGGCAGGGGCTTGCCCTTGGGCACGGCACAGAAGCCACAGCGGCGCGTGCACAGGTTGCCCAGCAGCATGAACGTCGCAGTCTTGTGGTTCCAGCACTCGCCAATATTCGGGCACTGTGCCGATTCACAGACCGTATGCAGTCCCAGCCCGCGCGCCAACTTCTTGAGCTCGTGGTAATTCTCGCCCATTGGCGCCCGCGCTTTCAGCCACTCCGGCTTGGAACGGGGAACACGCGGTGAGAGGTCAATCTGGACGAGTTCGACAGCGCTGGCCATGAAGTTTAATTCTACTAGAGTGTAGCGGACATAACGAAGTTCTCAGTTCTCAGTTCTCAGTTCTCGGTTCTCAGTTTTTCCCGACTCATCTTGTCAAGGTTTTCTACGACAATTATCGGAACTGGGTTTCTTTGTACATATGGTTCAACCATTGAGTTGGTTCCATGTCTCTGGCAACTGGCGACCGGCAACTGGCAACTGTTTTTACAAAGTGTGCAAATAGGCGAGCAGATCGCTGAGTTGCTGGTCATCCAGAACATTTTGCAATGCCGGCATATTGCGGCGGCCGAACATGATCGCGTCGCGGGCGCGGTCATCGTTGGCCGGAGCGCCGCTGGGCAGGTATTTCTTGCGGAATATCCCCTGCAGTCCCGGGCCCTGGCGCGGGCCGCTGGAGTAGGCATCGTGACAGACCGCGCAGCGCGCTTCGAAGATGCGCCGGCCGCGTTCTTCCTGCGGAGTTAACGGGCGGCTCCCGACGCCGGGGGATGAATTGCATCCAATGGATATAAGTAATACGACGGCGCCGGCAAAGATGCCAACCGTGGAGCTGCCGGACAGCAGACGGGATTTCCGAAACCCGAGCAAATGTTTATTATGTTGGAGAAGGCATAGATTTTGCAAAGCCCTTACCGGAGGCAAGCTGGAATGTCCGTGCAGATCAAACGCGCTTATGAACCGCCGTCACTCAGCGATGGTGAGCGCGTTCTGGTAGACCGCCTGTGGCCGCGCGGCCTCAAAAAAACTGCCGCCCGAATTGACCTTTGGCTCAAGGAACTTGCTCCCTCGAACGAGTTGCGCCGCTGGTTCCACGAGCGTCCCGAGTATTTTGCGGTTTTTCGCAAGCGGTATCTTCAGGAGATGGCTGCTCCGGCCGCCTCCCAGGCCTTGCAGCAGCTCTACGAGATTGCGCACGAAAAGAAAACCGTAACCCTGGTCTACGCTGCAAAAGATGAAGCTCATAATAACGCAGTCGTACTGCGTGACTTGCTGCAGGGAATGCGCAAGCCGCCTTCCAGCTCGGGCCCGGCAAAGGCGGCAACCGCAAGGGTCCGCGCGCGAATGCCGAGGGGATAATCCCGCGTCCGCACTCGGTATTCAGAAGGCGGTATTCAGGATTAGAATTCCAACTGGGAGAGATTCCAATGAGTTCACCGGCAACATCCGGCTCCAATCCAATGCCTGGTTCCGCTCCTGAAACTGCAACCGCGCTCTCGGAAGGCGAGCGGCTTGTCAACGTCTTCATCGCTCCTTCCAAGACATTTGCTGATTTAAAACGCAAAGCAAGCTGGTTTGTTCCATGGCTGGTGCTGGCGGTTGCCAGTTGGTTATTTATCGGCGTGGTGGCGCAAAAGGTTGGTTTCAAACAGGTGACTGAAAACCAGATGCGCCTCAACCCTAAGGCGCAGGAGCGTATCGCCCAGCTCCCGGCTGACCGGCGGGAACGTGGCATGGAAATCAGCGTAATGTTTACGAAAGTGCTTGCCTTTGCCTTTCCTGTATTAGCCCTGTTGGCCTACTTGATTATTGCCGCGGTCTTACTGGGCACCTTTAATTTCGTTATCGGAACGGAGGTCCCCTTTAACACTGCACTCGCCATTGTCGTGTACGCCCAACTGCCCCGGATTATCAGGCTCGTGCTGGCCATTATTTCTCTTTTTGCGGGGGCCGACCCGGAGAGCTTTATGCTCGCCAATCCGGTGGCCAGCAACCCAGGGTTCCTGGTGGATGCGGGCGCCCATCCGGCTTTGTACGCACTGGCTTCCTCCCTGGACATATTCACCCTCTGGACCATTGTGCTGCTCGGCATTGGCTTTGTCTGCGTCAGCAAAGTAAAGAGGTCAACCGCCATTGCGGTCGTCTTTGCCTGGTATGCGCTGATCACATTGGTGGCAGTGGGTTTCACCGCCGCGTTTTCGTGAAAGAGACTAAGTATGCGGTTGTTCTCGAGTGGGCTTCATGAATCCCAACTTGTGCCCTGATACATGTCTGGAAACTTTCTAGATCAATTATGAAACAGTTCTAGTGAATCTTCTCCCACACAAATAGAACACTGCGCGCCTCGCCTTGGTTGTCGAATTCGGTGCGAAGGTTGAGCCGCTTGCCGTCGAGATCGAAATGCTGCGTGGTCATCTGATTGTTGAGATAAGGCTGATTGCTCGCCCGGATATTTTCGAGAATCACGCTGTGAGTCTCGTCCACCGTCCAGCTTCCGTAATAGGCGAGGTAGGCTTCGTGCACGGCCTTGACCTGCTCCGCCGTGGCGCGTTCGTAGCCGGCAGGAAAGCTCACGCGAGGAATTTTCATGATTTGCAGGGAGACGTAGCCCCCGGGCTCAAAAATAACAATGCCCTGCGGAGTTTCGCCAAACGGATTCACGACAGTACCGCCCGGCGTCTTTTCCTGATAAGAAACCAGCCGCCAGGTTCCTGCGATTTGCTCGGCAATGGAAGCGCGCATGGCCGCTGTGGGCGAAGTGTCGGGCGGGATTTCCTTTTTCTGCGGCGCCGGGCTGGCCGAAAGGGAGCTTTGTGCGCCGGCATTTTCCACGGCGACAGCCAAAATTAAAATGGCAAATAACAGGCATTTCTTGCGGCCCAAGTTCATGCATCCTCCATTGTGTGGGGGTCTCGCTTACATGATAAACGATAGCGGGTGCGCTGGAGGCAGGGCAACGGGAAGGTGATTACGAAGGCTTCAGGGTCTCAGTCGCGATGCTGAGCGTTTCTTCTTTGTTAGGCGCTTCGTCTTCTTTATTCATCATCTGCGGAATGGTGACGAATTCATATCCCTGGTCGTGATAACGGCGAATCAGGCGTTCGGTTGCTTCCACCGTGTGGCTGCGGTCGGCGCCCATTTGGGCGTGGTCGCCGTCATGCATCAGAATCAAATCGCCTCCACGAATCTGCCGGACGGCGTGCTGCTCAACCCGGTCGGCCGTGGTCGCCTTCCAGTCATAGCAGGTCACGCTCCACTTAATGGGCTTGAAGCCCATATTGTGCACTGTGCGCATGACCGCCGGACGCTTGGCGCCAAAAGGCGCACGGAACAACCGGGCGTGATCGCCAATGGTCTCTGTCAACACGCGTTCGCAGATCTGCAGTTCGCGGCGCAGTCTTTGCAGGGAGGTAAAAACCAGGTTGGGATGCGAATAAGTATGATTGCCGATAGCATGGCCCGCCTCTGCAATCTGGCGGGCAATGGCGGGCCGTGAATGCACATAGCGGCCGATCAGGAAGAAAGTGGCTTTTACTCCATGCCTGGCCAGCACGTCCAGCAGACGCAACGTACAGGAATCGTTGGGGCCGTCATCATAGGTCAGGGCAAGTTGCCGGGGATTATCTCCGCGGGCAAAGCTCGCGCCAAAGAGCTGCGACTGTGGCGCCATTGCGCCATAGCTGTACGCTCCCGCGCCGCCCAAGACGGCTGCTCCTGTAAGCCAACCAAGCATAAAAGCCAATTTTAAACGAAGTTGCTCGAATTCAATGTAATTTTGCTGGTTACCATGGGTCTAACCCGTTAGGAGGATATTTCCCTAGGCAGCTTGTCAATTCCCGAAAATTTGACGTTTACTCTTTCTACAATTGCATCGCGGGGCAAGGCGGGTTATTCTGCCATGAATCAGTCGAACCCATGGCGAACCTTTTCGAGCCTCCCCGCTACATTGCAATCGAAGGGCCTATCCGAGTCGGCAAGAGCACGCTGGCCCGCATCCTGTCGGAGCGGATGAACGCCCAGAGAGTCATTGAACCGGAAGACAACCCTTTTCTCGCGGCTTTTTATGAGGGCGAGCGTGGCGCCGCCTTCCAGGCGCAGTTTACCTTTCTTATCCAGCGCTATGAGCAGTTGCGGGCGTTGGAGGCCGGCCCCAGTTCGCGCAAGACTATTGTGGCGGACTATATCTTCGAAAAAGACAAGATCTTTGCCTGCATCAACCTCAACGACCCTGAGCTGGGGGTCTATAACCGTTACTACCATGTCTTTCGTGAACAGCTTCCCACGCCAGACCTGGTGATCTATCTGCAGGCATCTCCCGAGGTGTTGAAGAAGCGCCTACGCAAAAAGAATGCTCCCGGGGAGCGCGCCATCAGCGATGACTACATCGAAGAAGTCGCCAGGGCCTACGAGCATTTTTTCTTTCACTACACCGCCTCAGACCTGCTGGTGGTCAACACCTCCGATATCGATTTCGTGGACCGCAACGAAGACCTGCAGGAGTTGTTGCGCCGGCTGGGCGAACCTATCCACGGAACCCAGTACTTCCTGCCCCTGGGTTCGGAGGCGGCCAACGCGTAAGGCAGTTCTCAGTTGTCAGTTCTCGGTTCTTAGTTATTAGTTCTCAGCAGCAGGAATGATATTCCGGCGATCATTCCGCGGAATCGCTCTCCAGTCCGATCGGATTGATGCGGATTGATGCAACAGAGTTCTTCAAATTCAGGCCTAATGTCTGTTATGCTCGGCCCCATGGAAAACCGTTCTGTAGGCGATGTAGGGGGGACGCCGGCGGACTTGCGAATTCCTGATGGGCTTCATCATGGCTTGCATCGGTGGATACCTTTTGGCCAATCAAGTGACCGTCGTCGGTTCCTACTGGAGCTTCTGGGGCGCAAACTCTTTCGGTATTACCCTGATACCCATGCTGTTTGGGGCCTTCTGTTCTGGAGGGGCCGAAGCATCGTCGGGTGGCTGTTGACCATTGCCGGCGCGTTCTTCATTCTGGCAGGTGTGATTGCCAACATGCACATCTATTTTCAGCCAATCAGCCTCTTCCACACTCTCGTAATGCTGGTTCTGCTGGTTGGAGGGCTCGGATTGATCGCGCGCTCGGTTCAGCCCCATAGCGTGCGCACCAGCAGTTGATGCCCGTTTACTGCCGATTTTCATGCGAGCCGGCCCTCGATAGGTTGCCAGTTCTCGGTTGTGAGTTGGACCCAAATCCTTTCAGAGAATATGCCTTGCGTCGAAGAATGTTTAAAAAGGATCGCTAAGTCGCTTTCCCCTGGTTATCGAGTATTTCGCGCACCTTGTTTGTGAGGGCCGGGGGCGTGAATGGTTTTTGCAGGAAGTAAGTGCCAGGTTCAAGAACTCCGTGCTGTCCAATTGCGTTCTCCGTGTAGCCCGACATGTATAACACTTTGATCTCAGGGTTGCGGCCGAGCAACTGGCGGGCCAGCTCGCGGCCGCTGATTCCCGGCATGATAACGTCCGTGAGCAGCAAGCGGATCTTCGATGCATCTTGTTCCACCATGGACAGCGCGGCCTGCGCATCCGCGGGAGCCAGCACCACGTAACCGCGAGCCGTCAGGATGGAACGCGTTAGATCCCGCACCTGGCTGTCGTCTTCCACCAGCAGGATTGTTTCGCTGCCCCGGGTGGTGGAAACCACTGGATGCTCCCCGATCGTGGGCTCATCCGCCTCGTGCGTCTGCGGCAGATAGATCTTGAAGGTGCTCCCGTGGCCCACTTCGCTGTAAACCCATATGTGGCCACCGCTTTGTTTCACGATGCCATAGACCGTTGACAGCCCGAGGCCTGTGCCTCTGCCCATCTCTTTGGTCGTAAAAAAGGGATCGAAAATCTGCGCTTGTGTTTCGGCCGACATGCCTATGCCGGAGTCGCTCACCGCCAGCATGACATAAGCGCCCGGGATCACACCCGCGTGCGCTGCCGCGTAGTTTTCGTCCAGGTCAACATTCGCAGTTTCCAATGTCATTGTGCCGCCCTCGGGCATGGCGTCACGAGCGTTGACCACAAGATTCATTACCACTTGCTCCATTTGTCCGGGATCGGCCTTTACCAGCCTCAGCCCGGCAGTTGTCCTGGTGATCAGCTCGATATCTTCTCCAATCAACCGGCGCAACATCTTGTCCAGGTTCACCACCAGGTTGTTAAGATTGATGACCCTGGCCTCGAGCAGTTGCATGCGGCTGAAGGCGAGCAACTGTCGTGTGAGTGCGGCAGCTTTGTCTGCCGCCTGCGCGATCCGCTTGGCTTGCTCGCGGGCTTCATCGTCGTGCTTGAGCCGGTCATGCAGAGCCCCGCTGTATCCCAGGATCACCGTGAGCAGGTTGTTGAAGTCGTGTGCGATACCGCCGGCCAGCCTGCCCACCGCTTCCATTTTTTGCGATTGGCGCAGCATCTCTTCCAGCCGGTGCCGCTCGGTGATGTCCACAACCGTGCCCTCGGTGACGTCGTTGCCCTCTGCATCCTTGACCAGCAACACATTCTGAATTGCCCACACCAGGCCGCCATTCTTGTGACGATAGCAAATCTCAAAATCTTTCATTTGCCCCGTTTTGCGAAACTCGGCAATCCGCGAGTCACGCTCCTGCTTGCCGCCCACGTAGAGCACGTGAGGCGGCAGCTTGAGAAGCTCTTCGCGCTCATAGCCAAACATCTGGGCAAAAGCGTCGTTGCAATCAATAAAGCCCCCTCCCGGGACGCTGCGAAATACGCCCGCCTTATTGCGCTCAAAAAGCGAACGATAGCGTGCTTCCGACTGCTCAAGGGCTTTGCTCATCTGCTCGCGCTGGTTGATGTCCTCCTGCAATTTCCGATTCAGCTCAATCAATCTCTTTCCGATGAAGTATGCCGTTAAGGTTGCCAGAATCGTGGTGAAACAAATGGTTACCACATGTGATTGCCAGATTGAGATATGAGGAAAGAGAAGTTGTTTGAGTGCTTCGTAACCGGCCATCAGCACAGCTACGGTGACGGCGGCCAGGAATAATGACCGCGCCAACTCCACGCGATGGGACCGGTCGGGCATTTCACGTTCACCGACAAATTGGGCCGGAACATCTCTGGAGTGGTCGGGCTAGACCACGTGCTTCAACATGAATTATATACACGATATACAGGTTCGCCGCGTCCACCGGCGATTGAGGAGAAACTTCGGAATCCTGTCTCAACGCCCCGGATGTTAGAATCAAGATTTACCTGCCTGCATGGATCGCGCTCACATACGCAACTTTGCCATCATCGCGCATATCGATCATGGCAAATCGACACTCTCTGACCGGCTCCTGGAGCTGACGGGAGCGCTGTCGGCGCGCGAGATGCAGGCCCAGGTGCTTGACGCCATGGACCTGGAGCGCGAGCGCGGCATTACCATCAAAGCCCACGCCGTGCGCATGAAGTACACAGCGAAAGACGGGCAGGAATACCAGCTCAATCTCATTGACACGCCTGGCCACGTAGATTTTTCCTACGAGGTCTCACGCGCCCTGGCCTCCTGCGAAGGGGCGCTGCTGGTCGTGGATGCCTCCCAGGGCGTCGAGGCCCAGACTCTGGCCAATGCTTATCTTGCCGTTAACAACGGGCTCGAGATCATTCCCGTCATCAACAAGATCGATCTGCCCAGCGCCGACATCGAGCGCTCCAAAGAGATGATCGAGCAGGCCATCGGACTTGACGCCTCGCAGGCCATCCCCATCTCCGCCAAGACGGGCATCGGAGTGCCTGAGGTTCTGGAAGCTATCGTCAAACGGCTGCCTCCGCCTAAGGGCTCGCCCAACTCGCATCTGCAGGCGCTGATCTTCGACTCCTGGTTTGATTCTTATCGCGGAGTCATTGTGCTGGTACGAGTCTTTCAAGGAACGTTGAAGCGCGGACAAAAGGTTCGCCTGTGGTGGAACGGAAAAACCTTCGACGTGGAAACTCTGGGCGTACTTACTCCCAAACCTGTGGAGATCGACGAGCTCGTCGCCGGTGAGGTCGGTTTCATCATCGCCAATATCAAGAACGTGGCCGACAGTAAGATCGGCGACACCATCACGGATGAAGCCCGTCCTGCGATCGAGCCTCTCTCTGGATTCCAGGAAATCAAGCCCATGGTCTTCGCCGGACTCTACACGGTAGAAGCGCACGAGCACACGCAACTGCGTGAGGCCCTGGAAAAGTTGCGTTTGAATGATTCTTCGTTTTTCTTCGAGCCAGAAAGCTCCGTCGCCCTGGGTTTTGGCTTCCGTTGCGGCTTCCTCGGATTGCTGCACATGGAAATCATCCAGGAGCGCCTGGAGCGCGAGTTCAACCTTGCTCTCATCACCACCGCTCCGGGTGTGCGCTTCAGGGTCACCAAGACCGACGGCGAAGTGGTTGAAATTGATAATCCCTCGCGCTGGCCCGGCACCAGTGAGATTGCCAAGGTGGAAGAGCCCATCATCATGGCCACCATCCTGACCAACGAAGAGTTTGTCGGCAACATTCTGAAGCTGGTCGAAGAAAAGCGCGGCAAACAAAAAGGGTTTGAATATGTTACATCCAACCGCGTCATGCTGACCTACGAGCTGCCGCTGAATGAAATCGTGCTCGATTTCTATGACCGTTTGAAATCCGTTTCGCGCGGATATGCCTCGCTCGATTACCACCTCTCTGGCTATTGGGAGTCGCCCATGGTGAAGCTTGATATTCTCGTGGCCGGCGATCCCGTGGATGCGCTCTCTCTCATCGTGCACAGCGAGTTCGCCTACGAGCGCGGCAAGGCCCTGGTTTCCAAGATGAGGCAACTCATCCCGCGCCAGATGTTTGAGGTGGCGATCCAGGCCGCCATCGGGGGCAAGATCATCGCCCGCGAAACTGTCGCCGCCATCCGCAAAAATGTGCTAGCCAAGTGCTACGGCGGTGACATCACCCGCAAGCGCAAACTGCTGGAGAAGCAAAAAGAAGGCAAGCGCCGTATGAAGCGCGTGGGCCGCGTGGATATTCCACAGGAAGCCTTTCTGGCGGTGCTGCGGGTGAATGAAGAATCCTAGGATTTACGATTTAGGAATACAAATATGAAATACGAACAGAAAGTACAAATGAGACATCCGCTCAATGAAATAAATTTCCTCAATCGAAAACCTGCAATCTCAAATCGCAATTCGTAAATCAAAAATCGTAAATCGTACTATGCTTCACGCTGCATCGCGCAACGGAGCCTTTTGTCTTTCCTTTCGGTTCTTGCGTCCGCGCTTCTGAGGCGCGAAATCGGCATCCTCATGGATATAGGCAGCCGCCCGTTCCAGACAGAATGCAAGCGCATGATTACAATCGGGACAATACGGCAGTGTCGTGCCGCGTAGAACTATCACCTCGACCGATTTCGTCTCTCGTGGATGAACTACGGTGAAAACTCCGGTTTCTTGCGCCACTTCTCCGGAGCGATACACCGGCATGGCAGGGAATTGATAAGGACCGCTATCGTAATCAGTGCTGTTAACAGAGCCGTTCATGAATGACCTCCGGGAGTGAAGCGGCGTGACCCTGGCCCAAACATGAAGAATTCAATGCACGAATCGTGCCGAACTAAGTCATTGAAAACGAATTGCTTATCGGTATCCTCTTGCCCGGCACTAGGTTCTGGAAATTTCTCTCTCGCGAAATTTTTACCAGCCCGGCAAAAGGTTGCTTATGTTTTTCTAAATTTCATCAGCAGTACAATGTAGATGCTCGGAGAAAAGCATGAAAGGCGATTTCGCTAAAGCATACGAAGCCGGCCGGCAAGCTTACCGGAAGCAGGGGGTCAGATGGACTGACCAATGTCTTCACTTTCCTCATTATGGCAGTTGCAGTTCTGATGATTTGGAAAGGCTGGCTCCCCTGGTACCTGGTCATCCTGTTGTGCCTGGCATTGGCGGGAGCATGTCTCTATAAGAGGAATCTTGCTACGAAGGAAATCGCTGCCACCCAAAGAATAAAATTGATAAATCGTACTTCTTAAATCACAAATCGTACTTCGTAAATCTTCCTTCCAAAAAACTGGCAACCGGCAACTGACTTCTGCCAACTGCATTTACGCTTCCGCCACCACGGTCTTAATATTCCGCATTCTTCGTAGAAACGCCTGCACCACGGCGGGATCGAATTGCGTTCCGCTCATAGCTTCGAGTTCTGCCAGCGCCTGCGCCGGATTCTTGCGTGCGGCATAGGAGCGTTCGCTGGTCTGTTGCACGTAAGCTTCGGCTACAGCAATCATGCGGGCCCCCATGGGGATGTTTTCGCCGCGCAGCTTGTCGGGATATCCTCCACCATCGAAGCGTTCATGGTGATGGCGGACCAGCGCGGCCACTCTCACGCCGCCGGGAATGAGTTCCGCGATGCGCGCGCCCAGCACCGAATGTTGCTGGATCTGGCGGAACTCGTCGCGCGTCAGTTTGCCCGCTTTATTCAGAATCGACTCAGCCACCAGCACTTTGCCGATATCGTGAATGCGCGCGGCGCGCAGCATATCGGTAAGCTCTTCCTCGGGAAGCGCCATTTCATTAGCGATCATTTCCGCATAATGGGCAACGGCGGCGCCGTGTCCGGCGGTGGCCACATCGCGCGACTCGGCCGCCCGGTTCAGGATGTTCACCGCCTCCAGCAGCGCGTCTACGCCGCTGCCATCGGGGATGGCGTAGGCCAATTCCTGCATGGTATCCACCAGCTCTTCCACCGATTCGGGCCCGATATTTTCCCGCTGCAAAAATAACTCGATATACTGGCTGACGGCGTTTTTGCTGGCCAGGATCTCCGAGCCGGCAAAATCCTGAGGCGTGGAAACGCGGTTGCCGCCGCCGCGTTTGGAGTTGTACATTCCCATATCGGCAATGTGGAGAATCTCATCCGGAGAAACTCCGTGTACCGGAAACGTGGCCACGCCGAAGCTGCCGGTAATTTGCCGTTCGTTGAGCATGGTGTCGGTGGCGATCCACAGGCGCAGGCGCTCGCACAGGATTTGTGCCTGCTCGATGCTGGTTTCCGGCATCAGGACCACGAATTCATCGCCGCCGTAGCGGGCCACAATGTTCGATTGCCGCGACTTCTGCTCCAGAATCCTGCCCACTCGCGCCAGCACCAGGTCACCCTCAAGGTGTCCCTTGGTGTCATTGATGTTCTTGAATTTGTCCAGATCGACGAGCACAACCGAAAAAGGCCTCCGGGTGCGCCGGGCGCGCTTCCATTCCGACTGCAGGGCCTCATTGAAAAATCGCCGCGTCTTGATGCCGGTCAATCCATCGGTAATGGATTGCTGCTGCATGTTTTTAAATATAAAAGCATTATGCAGGGCGGTTGCCAGCAGGTCGGCCAGAGTGCGCAAGATCAGGACCTCCTGCGGCTCGAATGCGTTTTCACGCAGGCTCTCGACGTTGAGCACGCCCAGCAGCGTCTCGCCGTAGGTAATGGGAATGCAGAGTACGGACTTGGCTTCCGGAAGAATGCCCAGCAGGCGCCCTCCGCCTCCTTTCTGCACCAGCGCCATCTCATTGTTGCGCGCTACACGCCCCAGGATGCCGACGCCCAGGGGAATCCGCCGGCCCAGGTTTTTTTCCGCGCTGCCGGCTTCGGCTTTGATCTCAATTTCCTTGCTGGCGTAGGCCAGAATGCCGATGCCGATATGGTCAAAGTGAAAATTCTTTTCAATTTCGCCCACAATCTCAGCCATCATTGCCTCCGGCTCCTGGCTTGAGATTGCCGAGCGCGACACGCTGTTCAGGAATTCCAGATAGCGCGACCGCCGCTGCTCTTCCGCGAAAAGCCGGGCATTGCTTACCGCCACCGCCACCTGGCCGGCAGCCGTCTTCAGCACGTTGAGGTCGCGTTCTTCGTAGACAAACTCACGCTCATAGTTGAGGGCGGCCATCACGCCCATGGCGCGTCCCATCATGAAAATGGGTACGCCACAGAGGCAGCGCGACCTTCGTCCTGTGGGGATGAGTCCCAGGCGCGTGCGCGTCTTCTCCATCTCCGAACGGATCAGCAGCGGCTCGCCGTTTTGGATAATGTATTCCGTAATTCCATTGGTGCAACGCCGCGAACGTTTGGGCAGCAGCTCGCCATCCACGGCCTCAAGTTCAAAACGGATTTCATCTTCTTCCTGGAATGCGATGTAGAAATTGCGGGTGTCAAACAGCCGCCCCAGTTCGCGCTGAATGGTGCGCAACACCTCATCGGGATCCAGCCGTGCACTCACTGCCTGGCCGATATCGGTGAGCAGTTCATATTCCTGCGTGCGGCGAATGGCCTCTTGCATGAGCACGTAATTTTCCAGCGCCATGCTCAACTGCCGGACCACCGCGCCCAGCAGCCGAACCTGCGAGCCGCTCAACCCGGTGCGGTCCGGATGCGGCAAAATCAGCGTGCCGAAGTTGTTTTCCTGGGTGCGCAGGCTTACTACCGTAAGCCCGTGCTGCCTTTGCTCTTCGAGCATGTGGCATAGCTTGACCGCGCGCGGGTCGGCGGAATTTTCTTCCAGCAGCAGGTCAAGCCGTTTCTTGATCCAGGGGCCCTCGCATGCGGCTGCGCGTTCTGCCAGAAAGTCCGCAGCCGCCGCCTCGTTCAGCTTGCTTAGAAACTCGCCCCCCAATTTTCGTTGCACGCTAGGCAGCACCCGCCTCCACTCCGGCGCGATCCAAATAGCGCCCTCCTGCGTGTGCGTCGCCTCCAGCACCCGCTGCAGCACGTCGCCGATGGGCTCTTCAATCTCGGCGGAATCCATCAGCCGGCGGTGGTCAAGCTGCAGGCGCGAGAATTCCAGCAGGCTCTCTCGCATGTGGCGGCGCTCGTTTTCATACAATGCCATCATCATGGCGAAGGCCAGCAGAAGCTGGGGGATCAGAATGAGAACTCTGCCGTATTGCGCAAAAAACAAATACAGGGAGACGGGTGAGTGCCCCAATAGCAACAGGACACCCCAGGCTGCAAGCGAAACACCGATGAGCTGAAAGGGCAAAGATGCGCGCTTGCGGCCATAAAGAAAAAAGCGCACGGCAGAAAACACCAGCAGCAAAGCAATGCCAAGGTCAACTACCAGGAAGATTTTGACTGGATGATTGGCGGTAAATTCTGTTAAGTGTCCTTGCGGCACTCCCTGCAGTAATTGGGCTGTGGCCCCGGACCAAAGCGCGGCAACCGCCAGCAGAACGGCGTCGAGCAGGCGCCAGGAAAAATCCTGCCGTACCCAGCGGGTAGAGACATAAATACCCATGACCGCGAGAGTGAGTGCCATCTTGGCGCACCATACGGTGAACAAGGTTCGCCCGGTCTGATTGGTGATCAGGAGTTGGCACAGACCAAAGACGCTGAGAAGCCCCCACGCCATCTGCCAGGCAAAAAAGTAGCGCTCCCGCGCCTCTGCGGAGAGATGGCGGAACACCAGGAACAGAAGAAATGCGCTGGCCGCCTGTACCAACAGGACCGAATTGAGTACGCTCTGCTCCATCAGCCTCGGCGGAATTTGGGTGCCGGAAAGGGAGGGTCCCACGATGCCTTGCTGAATAGTGGGTGGAAACTAAATTGTATGGCCTTCATCCTCAGCCGGTCAATTGCCTTCCCATTATGGTCGAGTGGTCAACTTGAGTCATCTCAGCATCTAAGTTAAAAGGGCACTTTTTCGGGGTATCCGGCGTTATAATTCCCTCCGCTACGGATATCCTCAATTGGGCTAACCCTGCAACGAGGGAACAAAGGCGAGGGCGGAGCAGCCCTGTTTTTGCAGAGGAGCCCTCAGATTAGCCATCGATTCTGAGAACTGAGAATTGCCAATGGAATTGGCGTCCAGATCGTCAGCAAGCGTTTCGCGCAATTGGCGGCTGTGGATTTTAGTCGGGCTCTTAATTATCTTCAGCATCGTGGGTTGGTGGATTGCCGCCAGGCTGCGCGACCCAGCGCGAGCCTCCAAGCCGTTCCGTGTTGGCTACCAGCAGGCGCCCCCTTATCAATATGTCATCGGCAATGGACCGCCGAAGGGGCCCGCTATTGAGATCTTCACTGAGGCCGCCCGCCGCCGGCACATTCCCATTCAGTGGGTCCCTGGGCCTGAGGGGCCGGAGGTGAACCTGGTGAATGGCAATGCAGATCTGTGGCCGCTGCTCGGCGATCTGCCCGAACGAAGAAAGTTTCTGTACATTTCCGATCCCTGGGTCACCATAGGTTTTTGGATGGTCTCGTTGGAATCAAGCGGCATTTCAACTCCCAAAGACACGGCCGGCCGCACCGTGTGGCACGTTGACCAATCGGTTTTTGTCCGCCTGGCGCGAAAGAACTTCCCTGGCGCGCACCTGGTTTCCCAGCCATCAAACCCGAGCGTTCTGGAAGGCGTGTGCACAGGCAAGGCGGATGCAGGCCTGGTTTCGGGAAGCAAGGCGGATGCCGTCGACCTTCGAGACTTGCGTTCCTGCCAAAACGCCAAGCTGAAGTTTTATTTCTTGCCCAACGGGAACTTGAATTTTGGCATTGGCGCCTCCCTCAAAAGGCCCGATGCCAGCCGTGCGGCCGACGCCATTCGCGCAGAGATTGGCAAAATGGCTTACGACGGCGCGCTCTCGGCAATTTACTATCGCTCATTTCTCGATCCCAGCAACGAAGCCATGATCGTCTACTATCTCACCGAGGCGCGGCAGCGAAATTTCTACATGAGCGTTGGCCTGTGCCTGCTGGCAATTGTGCTTGCGCTGCTCGGCTGGCAAACCGTTCGCGTCCGGGCGGCAAGGCGGGTGCTTGATGCTGCCAATGTGGTTTTAGAGGAACAAGTGGCTGAGCGAACCATTGAACTCACGCGGGCGAACCAGCAACTGCGCCAGGAGATGGCAGATCGCAGGCGGGCGGAAGAAAGCCTTCGTCATGCGCAGAAGATGGAAGCTGTCGGACGGCTTGCCGGCGGCATAGCCCACGACTTTAATAATCTGCTTACCATCATCACCGGCTACAGCCAGCTCCTGCGTGAGAGCATAGAAAACGATACATCTATGATGGAAAAAGTGAACGCCATCAGCAAGGCTGGCGAGCGGGCCAGCGCGCTCACCCGGCAGTTGCTCGCTTTCAGCCGCCGCCAGGTCACGCAACCAAAAAATCTGAGCCTCAATGATGTCCTCTCTGACATGGGCAAGATGTTGCAAAGGTTGTTGCGCGAAGATATTGAGTTGTCCATCTCCCCCGATCCTGCCCTGGGCCTTGTCTGGGCCGATCCCGGCCAGATCGAACAAGTGATCATGAACCTGGTAATCAACGCCCGTGATGCCATGCCTCATGGCGGGAAATTGGCTCTGGCAACGGCCAATGTTGATTTGCAGGAAGAGGTCAATGGCCAGCATCCGGCAATCCCTCCGGGCCGCTATGTGCGGCTGACCGTCAGCGATACCGGTTCAGGGATGGATGCCGATACCCAGGCGCACATCTTCGAGCCCTTCTTTACCACCAAGGGACAGGGAAAAGGAACTGGGTTGGGATTGGCCACCGTCTATGGAATCTCCCAACAGGCCGGCGGGCATATCACCCTGAAAAGTGAAATCGGCCGCGGCACTACTTTTTATTTGTATATGCCAAGAGTTGAGGCTGGCGGCCAAATGGTTTCTGGAGAAACGGGTAGCATCAGCGCCAGCCCCATCCGCGGCTGCGAAACCATTCTTGTCGTCGAAGACCAGGACGCAGTGCGCACTCTGGTCTGCGAGGTTTTACGCAGGAACGGCTACACGGTGCTGCCCGCCCGCGACGGCCGTGAAGCTCTGCTGGTTTCGCAGAACAATGGCGGCCGCATTGATCTCATTATTACCGATGTAGTCATGCCGCAAATGGGCGGCCGTGAACTGGCACGGACCCTGGCTTTTTCCCATCCCGAAACCAAGGTTCTCTACATGTCTGGCTACGTCGAGAAAGAAGTAAGCCAAAAAGAGTTGTCAGGTCTGGCCTTCATCCATAAACCCTTCACTCCCGAGGCGTTGGCGCAAAAAGTTCGCGAGGTTCTGGGCCACCCCGCCGGTGTTTAATCAGTGGCCACATGACCTTCGCGCCTCTGCGACTATCATTCCTGGGCTGACGCGGTAATATGTAAATGAACCCTTATGCCTTTGGAACCAAAGAAAAAAACTATGAATGTGGCCAGCCCGGATGTAGAGACCGCCGCATCCCCGGCCGAAGCAGCGGATGGTCCCTCGAATTTCGTTCGCGATATTGTTCTCGACGACCTGAAGACCAATAAGTACGGTGGCCGCGTATGGACCCGTTTTCCTCCCGAGCCCAACGGCTACCTGCACATCGGCCATGCCAAGGCCATCTGCATTGATTTTGGCCTGGCCGATGAGTTCAGCGGCGGCACCAACCTGCGCTTTGACGATACCAACCCGGAAAAAGAAGAGACCGAGTACGTAGAATCCATCATGGCAGACGTCCGCTGGCTCGGCTTTGAATGGGAGAACCTTTACTACGCCTCCGACTACTTCGAGCAACTTTATAAATGGGCGGTGCAGCTCATCAAGGCCGGGAAGGCTTACGTTTGCGATCTCAGCGCCGACCAGATCCGCCAGTATCGCGGCACCTTGACCGAACCCGGCAAAGAGAGCCCCTATCGCAACCGCTCAGTGGAAGAGAACCTCGATCTCTTTGAACGCATGCGTGACGGCGAATTTCCCGATGGCGCCCGAACCTTGCGCGCCAAGATTAATATGGCCTCGCCCAATTTGAATATGCGCGACCCGGTGATGTATCGCATCCTGCATGCCGAGCACCACCGTACGGGCAATAAATGGTGCATTTATCCCATGTACGATTACGCCCACGGGCAGTCCGACTCGCTGGAGAAGATTACGCATTCCATCTGTACTCTTGAGTTTGAAGATCATCGCCCGCTCTACAACTGGTTCATCGAGCAGTTGGGCATCTTTCCCTCGCAGCAAATCGAATTTGACCGCCTCAACCTTACTTACACGCTGCTGAGCAAGCGCAAGCTGCTGCAACTGGTGCAGGAAAAACACGTGCGCGGTTGGGACGACCCCCGCATGCCTACACTTTCCGGCATCCGCCGTCGCGGCTACACCCCTGAGGCTATCCGCAACTTCTGCGCCGCTATCGGCCTTTCCAAAACGAACGGCAGCATCGAGCTCGCCATGCTCGAGCACTTCGTTCGCGAGGACCTGAACAAACACGCTCTTCGCGTTATGGGAGTGCTGCGGCCCCTGAAGGTTGTGATTGATAACTATCCGGAAGGGCAAGTTGAAGAAATGGACGCGGTCAACAATCCTGAAGACCCGAGCGCGGGAAAGCGCAAAGTTCCTTTTTCTCGTGTGCTCTACATCGAGCAGGACGACTTCCGCGAAGAGCCGCCCAAGGGATACTACCGCCTCTCGCCCGGCCGCGAAGTTCGCCTGCGTTATGGTTATCTCGTCACCTGCACCAGCGTAGTGAAAGATGAGAAGACCGGCGAGGTTCTCGAGGTCCACTGCACCTACGATCCCGCGACTCGCGGCGGCAACACCCCCGACGGACGAAAAGTGAAATCCACCATCCACTGGGTTTCAGCCGCCCACGCCCTTGATGCCGAGGTGCGGATCTACGAAAACCTGTTCACAAAAGAAAACCCCAGCGATCTCCCCGAGGGCCAGGACTTTACCGCCAACCTCAACCCCCACTCCCTCGAAGTCGTGAGCGACGCCAAGCTCGAACCATCGCTGGCGGGCGCTGCCCCTGGCAGCCGTTACCAGTTCGAGCGCCTGGGATATTTCTGCGTTGATCCCGATTCCTCTTCCGGGAAATTAGTCTTCAACCGGACGGTCGCCCTGAAAGATACCTGGGCAAAAATCGAAAAACGCGAAAAGGCAGGATAGTGTTGATTGTGTACAGCAAGGTCATCAAGTGATGCGATTCGCTACTGCTGAGTACCGAGTACTGAGTACTCAAGTAATACAGCACACTTCCAAATCGCCGGCCTTGCGAACTTTCTCGACTTGGGTCTGCTTGATTTCTGCAACGTAGCCAGGCGTTCCAGTATCTCCGCAGTCCCCGAGGGTCCAGATGCGCTACGCTATTCGCCTTCTTGGAATTGTGACTTCGAGTGCTTCCGTTTCAGCAGTCGGGAAAACAACCTGGAAAAATCGTGAATACTCAGCGAGTACGAATGCGAATACGAGCGCTAATTCGCTGTATGATTACTTTCAGTCGATTCCCCTGGACTATGAGCGAGCGGTTGTTTGAAAATTCCGGCAGCCTCTGGAGGATAACAATGAAAAATTGTGTTTTAACAATCGTGTTGATGACTGCGGTATCGCCGGCCCTGTGCAGCGCCCAGTCCACCCTCGATGACCTTCTGAAGAAGGCTCAACAGGCTACGCAGTCCACCAACAGCAGCGGCCGCGGCCTCAGCAACGACAAGATCACCGCCGGCCTGAAGCAGGCCCTGCAAATCAGCACGGGCAAGGCGGTCGCAGCGACCGGCAGGCCTGATGGTTTCCTAAAAAATGCCGCTATCAAGATTTTGCTGCCGGATAAATTGCGCACCGTAGGCAATAGCCTGCGCATGGTCGGCATGGGCTCCCAGGTGGATGCTCTCGAAGTCGGCATGAACCGCGCCGCCGAGCAGGCCGCTCCCGCCGCCAAACAAATCTTCATCAATGCGCTCACCAGAATGACCTTTGCCGACGCCCGCCAGATTCTCTCCGGCGGCGATACCGCCGCCACCGACTACTTCAAGCGCTCAAGCACAGATCAATTGACCACCGCCTTCACCCCCATCGTCCACAAGTCGATGGAAAACGTCGGTGTGATCCGCCAGTATGACCAAATGATGCAGAACCCCATCGCTGCCTCGTTCTCGAAAAACCAAAACCTGAATCTGGATAATTACGTTGTCGGCAAAACCCTCGACGGGTTGTTCTACATGCTGGGCCAGGAAGAAAAAAATATCCGCCACAATCCCGCTGCTCAAACCACCACCCTGCTCAAGCAGGTGTTTGGCGGGAAGCTGTAGTCGAATGTGTTATTGCTTCTTACTTCCTGCCTTCCACTCTTCTCCGCCATCTCCTCCACACCGCGCGGACCGGGAAGAACACCAGCGCACCCAACACCAGAATGCTGGGGCCATAAGCAAACAGGAACAGGACCACACTGATCACGCCTTCTGTCACCGAAGTGTATCCTTCCACTGCCGCGTTGCGGATGCGGGTGAAGGTCGAAACCGGCACCGCCTGAAGCTGGTCTTCGTATTCCTCCGTCAGGGTGGTGCTGACGGTGGCGAAATCCACCTGGTGCGCCAGATTCTTTCTCTCTGCCTCCATGCGTTCAATCTCGCCCCGCACGCGGCTCATCTCCTCCTCCACCGCCAGCACATCAGAAAGTTTCCCGGTGCGGTTGCGCAGGATATCAGTCAATTGATCTTCGGTGTTTCGCGCGTTGGTAATCCGCGCCTGCAGGTCCACGTACTGTTGCGTGACTTCCTCTCCATTTTGCGATTCGCCTTCAACCCGGCCCAGCTTCTTCAACTCCCCTAGCGCGGCATCGAGCTGGTCGGAGGGCACCCGCAAGCTCGCAGTGAGGGAACGTCCACTTTCTGATGGGGCGCTCACGTTCAACTGGCCCATGTAGCCGCCATGCCGCTTCAGGATTTCTTCCATGCCGCCGCGGGCTTTATCGAATTCTTTGGTGGTCAACGAGAGCGCCGCCGTGCGCACGATCATGCGACCGTTGGGAATCGTCGAATCTCTCAATTCTCCCGAGAACGTATTGGTTCCGCTTTTGGTAACGATGTTTACCCCAGCCGTTCCTTCTTTCCCTGGAACTAGAAGTTTCCCAAAGGTACCTTTCCCCGCTCCATACTCCGCTGAGTCGTTATGAGGTGCAGCTTGTGGTTCTAGCATTTGAGCGATTCGCCGGCTGTGCTTGGGCACCGGCGAGAAGAGGAAGTTAGGCGTCAATATCACCAGCAGGACCGCTAATCCTGCTACTGCGATACCCGATTTCCAAACCCATCGCGGTAACCGGGGTACACGCAACGCATCGCGCCAGCTCCGCGTTGCGCTCACTGCGGGTTTCTCCTGCGCTCGCCCACGCTCCTCGAGCGCGGCAGCAATGGCTTGTGTCATCCGCAAGTCATCAGGTGACTCTATCTGCCACGCCATCATTCTTCGCGAGACGCTCTGCAGATCGCTGGCAATGCTCTGGCATTCGCGGCAATGCTCCAGGTGGGCAGCAGCCGTGGTTGCCCGGTCGAGCGCCAGTTCGCCGTCCAGATAGGCCATCAGATCTTCTTGTTCAACAGCATGGTTGCTCATTTTCACCCCTCCCCTTCCATCGCCTTGATCTCAGCGCCTGCCGCGCCGCTCGCCGCCATCGCGCCCTGGCTCTTCGCCTCCGGCTGCAGGTAACTTTTCAGCGCCATGCGCGAGCGAAATAGCCGCGAGCGCACCGTGTTTACCGGAAGCCGCAGCAGCTCGGCGATTTCGGAATAGCTAAGCTGTTCGTACTCCCGCAGCATCAGGATCTCCCGCTCTGAAGCGTCAAGTTTTTCCAGAGCCTGCCGCACCCACAGCGCCGCCTCCGAGCTCTCTCGGGCCGCTGGTTCCACGTCCGCCTGCACGACTGGCGCGTTGCTCTGCCTGCGCCGTTCCATGGCTATCAGCTTTAACGCGATGCCATAGAGATACGTTCGCACCAGCGCCCTCGGCTCATAGCGCGCGCTTGCCCTTATCACCGCCAGAAAAGTCTCTTGCGCCAGCTCCTCGGCGCGCTCCCGGCTCTCCAGCCGTCGCCGGAAAAAACCGTACAGCGGTCCGCGGTAGCGCGCGAACAACTCTTCGAACGCGGGCTGCGATCCGCGCTGGAAATCCAGCATTAACGCTTCATCGCTGATCGTGGCCGTTCGTGCATCCCCTTCCGTCTTTTCATGGAAACCTCGAATGCTTTCGCTCTGATACCTGTAATGTCACAAGGAACGAAAAAGTTCCCGCAACTTGCGCTTTTTCTGCCGCCAATTTTGCCCTGTGTGGTGTCTAACCGGAATATGTCCTTTTCCCCCTATCGCAGGCAACTGATCGTCTCTATGATTTTTGTTCTTTTGCTGATTGCCGTGGTGATCATCCGGCACGAACAGCATAGGCGGCTTCAACGTATTCAAGCCGAGTTGCGGCACAGCCTTCCGCGGCTAACTCCGGAGGAGTCTATCGTCTACTACCAGGACTTGCTCAAGCGCGATCCGCAGAACCTGGCCGCCATGAAAGCGCTGGGCAGCATCTATCTCGAGCTGAAAAACTTTGACCAGGCCGGGGAATATCAACGCAAAGCCATGCGAGCCGCTCCCAGTGATCCTGAACCCTACTATTCCATCGCCGTGATTGACTGGACTCAGGCCAATCAGTCGCGCATCCAGGCCCTCAACCAACTGGAAGAACCCATGAAAGATGCCAGGGTCTGCAAGGAACTCAAGGCAAAAAATATTGTGGCCATCACAGAAGGCATTGAGATGTTGCAGCACGCCCTCAAACTGCGTCCTGCATACGATGATGCCGCGGCATACATGAGCCTGCTCTGGTACGAAAAGGCCTATATTGAGTGCGGCGATCCCGCTGCCAGCCGGTCTGATCTAGAGAGAGCTGACGAATGGATGAATGGCAAGAAATACCACATTCACCAGGATACTCCGAAGAGGGTTGAGGTTTACGCTGCGTAAGGTGTGAAGAATGAAAAGTCCCCCAGATCGAAACCGAACGCGAAACTATGAACGAAGCCGGCAATAGCTTCTATGCGGCCAGGGTTGTTACCGGCGATTGTTGCTCTGCTTCGGCCGCCGCCGCCTCTCCCGAGAGCAGCGGCCATCCTTTGCGCAACACGTATTCCAGCCACGCCCCTGCGGCCTGTGAAGTCAGCACCGCAACCAAAACCAGCGTCGTGTAAAACGCGGCATTGATGATCCCGGC